>Ga0224513_10001325_pt1 | contig 9895 bp, 3 predicted proteins | sample SF_May12_sed_USG_5_FD_169109 | JGI IMG/M metagenome (GOLD analysis project Ga0224513, IMG submission 169109) | Sediment microbial communities from San Francisco Bay, California, United States - SF_May12_sed_USGS_21 | ecosystem: Environmental > Aquatic > Marine > Sediment | place: USA: California... | reverse complement strand
TGATCAAATAGCTAATACTCAAAGTAGATATATAAAAGTATGACAATAGAGCAAAAGCACAACGTTTTAAAAGGGCGCTTTCAAATTTAATGACGACATTTAAGCAGCTATCAATCAATAATATAATAATATTGATTGGAATAAGGTTTTAGGTACATACAAATTTAATAAGATTAATATAAAAAAGATGGTGAAATGTCTATAAATCTTAATAACCAAAAGCCAAGTTATGGAAAAATACTTGAATCTATCAACTTACCAAAAGCCTTAAGATAAAAAATACAAAATTTAAGACACATCCTTCCTTGTTGGAGGCTGTACAGTGTACAGGAACTAATTTGTAGATATCCTGATACATCAAGGATACTCCAAGGAGCTTCTCCAGAATGTTCAGGTACAAATTAGGTTGGCCAGGTTGGATGGCCGTATCCATTGAAGGATTATCCGTGAAGAGACTTTACAGGTTACAGTACAGGCAAAAGGTACAGGTACAGGCAAAGACTCCATTCCAGGACGAACTGATTGCGTCCATAAAAGATATTTTTTTCTTGGTAACAGTTTGATGTTAAGTTAGATATTCACCTATTGGAATTTGCTTGTCAAGTGTATTTGTCCATAAGCCTTTTTTACTCTATTCCAAAAAACGTTTTTTGATAAAGCTGCTTCATAAATGTATTAATAATTATTTATAATTTTACCCAATCTATAAAAAAATTATGAATGTTGAGAGTTAAAACTTAAAATGTTAGAGACACCTGGCGGGAAAAAAATGAACTAAGTAAAATAAAAATATTGTAGGAGTGTCTTACATATGATTTCCGAATTTTAAACAAAAATATATAAAAAAAATCGGCGTGGTTATATGTATATTTTGGAATGTTAATTTTGAACAAAGCACATAAAAAAATTGGCATGATTACAAGTATATTTTTAACAACATTATAATACAAAAAAATGTCCCTTTTCAACTTTTAATATAAATTCTAACAGTAAAGAAATAAGATGAAACAAGTTGAATGGGGTGGGTTGGAACTAAATTTTTAGCCAAATAAATAAGTAGATGGATATGAATCAAATACTTAATCTTTTTTATTTTACTTTATTTCATAAAAGTAACAACATTAGTAAGCAAAAACTTTATTAGATATTGAATTATACACTTTTATATAACTATAATAGGATTACGATGGTTAGAACAAATATTTAATATGCTGTACTCTCTTATCAAACAAATTTGTAAGTTTTTTTTAGTACAGAAACTCACAATTTTCAAGATTTTTAAAAGTTAAAACATCAGTGCAAACAATTCTGACAGAGCATTATTTAGTTATTATTTCCTTGTGTTGACTAAAAATGGTTAGGAAATTTAGTGCAATTTTAAAACACAGAGTGTCTCAGATTTTTTGTTACTTAAGCTGTAAAAAAATTAATTGATTTAAATATATATAGCATTTTTATATCTTAAATCATACAAATTTTTTCAAATAAATTTCTAAATTATAAAATTATGATAAATTGCTCTTATTTACAATGAGAAAAAGTTGGAAAGAAAGCTTTTAATAAACATATTTTATTGTTTTGAATTAAGAAAATAGAAGATTTTTTAAAACTATTTTCCCTATATTTCACATAAAAACGATAAAATTATAATAAACTTTTTCAGAAGTGTATAAAAATTGTATTTGTATACCTGAAACCTTAAATACCACTATTTAAAACCTGTTTTTCGATATTAAATAACCATTTAGAATTCACTACCTGCACACACAAATTCAAATGGTTATTTCATATCGCAAAACCGGTTTTAAACGCGGTTTTCAAGCTTTCAGATATACAAAATCAAATGATCATCAGATTTGGTACGGTGAAACATCACAATGCACATTTTAAGGCCTAATATTCCCCCCACACAACACGAATTTTAGACCTTAAATATGCATTGTGATGTCTCGCCGCACCAAATCAGATGCTAAAATATACATTTTATTTCATTGACTTATTCCTTTTAAACTACTAGATTCAATATGATTTAAATATCTTATAATTACTAGGCATAAACGCATTGGTCTAGAACGAATCCAGACCTCCAGAAATAAATACATAGATGAATATACTGTGTATATTCATCTCTTTGTCCAATTTGGACCATAGAATATAATGAGCATTTTTAATGCTACATCTTATTTCTAATTTAAGGTGGACAATAAAGTCCTAACAAAGATAATCAAAATGCTCTATTAAAAATCCTAGGTAGCTGCATAAGAGACTGATATTTTATTTAAACCAAGAAAGGTTTATACCATATGCCTAGAAATAAATAGATATACAAATTTTGGATCTGGTAGTTTATAGAAAAAGTATATGATTTTTTTTAAAAAGTACAAAAAATTATGATTTAAATCGTTTCAAATGAACATATTTAAATATATTAATAGGTTAAAATTCCTCCTAACCACACACAACTTTATAATCTGTAAAAAAATTATATGATATTTGATAATATATTTATTATTCAATAACTTAAAGCTTAACTTATTAAACAATAAACCAATATATGTTTTCAAAGCATTTGATACAAAAAGTTTTGTATACCAATATCCTTTAGTAATGAAATAAAACATAAGTTTTTTCAATCTGTAAAAACTGTGTGAATCATTTACACACGCAAAAATTCAAAGAGTTTTTACAAATAAAAAAAAACAGCTTTAATTCATTTTTAAGGCTTATTGGTGTACAAAATATTTACCTATCAGATTAAATATGACAATAAGCTACAATAAATATTTACAGATTAGAAATTCACCCCTTCCTTCCACAAATATCCAACCTAAAAAACGTTCATATGTCCATGCCGCACAAAATTTCATATGAAAAAAAAATTAAAGATTATAACAATTAATTATTGTAATTTATGTTTTACAACCATAAATTAAATCTTTTTTAGTTCTTCAACATTGATTGTACTTCTCTTAATCAACCAGATTTTATATTTAAAAGTTCTCTAAAGGCACAATTAATTTTGGTCTAGAAACTTACGTTAAAACAGATTGGACATAAATTGTTAAAAAAAAGATAACAGAAACCTCTAAAGAAAAAAAGTTTGCCGTAAGTAGCTACGCTCTAAAACTACTAGTAAGAGTCTTACATCTGATTGGTTAAACCAATTAAGGTTTAATGATGAACTTTGCCGATGTTTAAATAAAATTATATTTAAGTACAATAATAACAAGTCTATTATGAATGAAGTTTCCCAGGATTAAGCTAATTTCCCAGACTGAGTTAATGACTTCTGAAAGAAGTACATTCCTAACAAGGACGAAAACGTCCATAATTACGAAGTAAGAGGAGAAAAAAGATAAAGGGAGAAGTGAGAGAAAGAGAAAAGAAAGAGAGAGAGAGAAAGATGGATAGAGAAACGGAAAGAATAATAGAAGTAAAGAGAGAGGAGAAAATATAGAGAAAGGGGAAAGTAATGCACAGAAAGGAAGGGAATGGGAAAGCAGAGAGAGACCTAGGTAGGGGGGCCACTAGACTGGGGTCATTGTATACATTAGTCTAGACTGGGGTCATTGTATACATTAGTAGAAAATTTCGAAGCGTCGTTGTGTGTGCGAGTGTGTCAGTGAGTGCTAAAGTTGATCAACCTGTAGAATTACTTCGCAATTAAAAACATTTGCCTAACTGCTTTAATCGTTGTACCAGAATACAAAATAGTAATTTGGTGTTTAACTAGCTAAATTAAGATAACAACATAATCTTTACATGATTAATTTCAGTCTAAGAGGTTGAAATGTGTTTTAATTTGGCTGGCTTCAACATGAAGTATATTTGTGTGGAGATATCTTAGCTTGCCTCTTTTACCAGAAGTTAGTTGATCTTTTGTACTTGAGGTGTCTCTAATCTAAAACAAATAAAACTTTATTAACTATATATTGCTTGCAAACATTTATATTTTAATTTAAAATTTGTGTGTATAATTTTACTTTTTCTTAAGAATTGAATCAAAAAAACAAACCCAAAATGTGACCTAATAATATCTATTCATTTAATTTTGAATAATTTATATTGTAATCATAATAACTTAATGTTATTTGCTCAATTAAAATGAAAAAATTATTTGAAAATATTGAATCTACTGCAATTAATGACAACATATTGTTGGTGGAGGGATGCAAATATCTTTCTTTAAAACCACCAACTTATAAACTAAGGAAAGGAAAGAAGATTTACCTGTACTGTTTAGCTATCGCAATTTTGGGGAATTATTACACTTGAATATTTCGTCGTACCTAAAATAAATACTATAATTATTACATCAAAATATAAAAAAGCAAAGAGACATAAAGTCAACTATTTAGCTATCTCAATTTTAGGGAATTGTTAAAATTATGTTTTTTGTAGTACCTAAACCGGGTTCAAGTCAGTTAAATTCTATTCCTCCCCTTTGTGATTTTCAATAAGAAAGAAACCCGCCTTGGCGATTACAATTTCGATGATAAAATAGCTTTCTGTGTTTAACCAACTTGATCCCTAAACAGAATACGTAAGCTATATATGTACAATATTAATTTATCTTGATAAAAGCTTTCATGTTTTTAGTTAATTAGATGTTTCAGAATTCCTCTTTAAAGCACTTTGTAAGTCACTCACTCTGAGAAATCAACTTTATCCTAATATCTTCTATATTTATGATTTAAAGAAGCCCAAAATTTCCAAGATAGCTCACAATATTATAGGGCATTGAAACAACTAATAGACACGACACCAAAATCACTTTAAAATTTCAAAACCGGTTTTTAATTCAAAAATTATATATTTTTTGTCACACATTAACTACCCTATCTTAACAATTTGTGAGTTCCTATAGAAAAGAAACCCGCCCCCAGCGACCATGATCCAAAGTGTCAATGAGTTTACTGTCTATGAATTGTATCAACGCCTATTAAAGCGCATATTTTGGTAGGCACTCCGTCACTCAAAGAAATTAGCTTAATAGCTAAATCCTTAAAATCTCTATGTTAATGATCTGATTAATCAAAAAATTCTATGATTGCTTACACAATCAAATCGGATATCTTAAAAGTCACTCTGTCACACACTCAGCCTGAGAAATTAAGTTATTAGAATGATCCTTAATATCTCATATGTTAATGATCCGATTAAAAAAAAAAGGTTTCCATGATTACTCACAATATAAAAACAGACATTTTGAAAGTCACCCTGTCACTCAATTTGCTTATAGTTAAATCCAAATGTCTCCTATGTTTATGATCCAATTAAGCCAAAAATTTCCATGATTGCTCACAATATTAAAAGGCATATTTTGAAAGTCACCATCAATTGTTTTTAATTACAAAGTAATTCTACAAGTTGATCAAACTTAACACTTACTCACTCACACACTGACGGGTGTTACTGCAGTAACTTCTTGCCAATTTTCATGTATCCCCTTCTCCCTTACTCTGTGTCTCTCTTTTTGTCACTCTCTGCTTCCCCCTTCCCCTCCTTTCTGTGCACTACTTCCCTTTTCTCTATCTTTTCTCCTCTCTCTTTACTTCTATTATTCTTTCCTTTTCTCTATCTATCTTTCTCTCTCTCTCTCTTCCTTTTCTCTTTCTCTCACTTCTCCTTTTATCTTTCTTCTCCTCTTACTTTGTAATTATAGACGTTTTCGTCCTTGCTTCAATACCTCGCATATAGGGAATCGGTGAGCAGTTTTACTTGAACTGTTTTCTTACATTTGTAGCAATGGTTCACCATATCTATCACAATATTTCACCAAACAAAATCTAAAACAAAGAGAATAATACATCACTATCCAAAGTTTTGTTGTTTATTTCTTATTTGATAAATCTTTTAGATATTCGTATATCGAATGTTTTGTCCATGTTTTAGTTTAAGTTTTAAATACATAAACTATATAAAACAAGAAGATATTTGCATTTAAATGACCTTAATACGCGTTGAAAGTAAATTTAAGTTGATTTTTTATTATTGGAACCACCAACTCATAAAATTATGGAAGGATAAAAGATTAACACTTTACACAGATCAATTTTATTCTTTTGTTAGGAAGATTAATAAATATTATGTATCAAGGTCGTATGAATGCAAAGGTCCGAAAAGGACTTTTCTAAACAATCATAACAAACATTACATTTTTTAACACTTACATTTTGTATGACTAGATCGTAATAGATTATCTCCACCCAAAGTTCAATATGAAAGTACCTAAAAAAGCATATATATTAATATAAATAGATTGATGATAGCAGAAGCTTTTTAATTACGAAGTAATTCTACAGGTTGATCAACCTTAGCACTCACACACTCACTGGCACACTGGTGACGCAGCGGAAACTTCTTGTCAATAGCATGTATTATACCCAGTGCCGTGAGTGATATCCAAAAAGAGAGAAAGGGGAGGGGGAACGTGTGCTCTCTGCAGATATTTGAGTGCGATAACCCTGTTTAATAAGTGCGGTAACATCCCAATGAAAATAGGTTTAACATATTTTGCCCGTTCTTGTTCTTGCTATAAGTTGAATTTGTATTAAAACTTGGATCTTATTAAATGAACTGTTTTATTAAAATATTGGTTCTCTATCTTTTCTCCTCTCTCTTTTATTCTATTATTCCTTCCTTTTCTCTATCTATCTTTCTCTCTCTCCCTACTTCCTTTTCTCTTTCTCTCACTTCTCCCTTTATCTTTTTTCTCCTCTTACTTCATAATTATGGACGTTTTCGTCCTTGTTCTTATTACGTCGCAACCAATGATCATTTTATTAATAGGTTTATAATTTATAAATCTTAGTAATGTAAATACAATATAAATTATACATACATCTATCATACAGTCTAAACTAAAATAAATGTATTCGACATTGCTTTACTCACTTTGTAAGATTTATATTAAAAACTTTGCTTAGGTAATTTTTGTTTAGCTTTTGTTAAAAGACCACACAAATAGAATCTTTTAGTTCCTTTTCCAACCAATTTCTGAATGTCCATTTAAATTTAGTGCAATTATACAACTCTAGGAGGTGTTATAACAATGTTTATGATTATAAAAGTCCTATATTTATTAAAATATAAATGTTTACCTTATTCAAAATACAGCATTTTAAGACATCATAACAGAAGGAGTATTACAATGTAAGGCCTAAAAAAAAATAATAGATTTTAGTATTGAGTATAAATATAAATGATTAATACTATATCATTATTTAAATATGTGAATAATGCACGGGAAACTTATGGATCAAGTTGCTTAAGCGCAGTAAACTATTTTTCCGATTCGTAATTGCCGGGGATGGGATTCTTTCCTATTGGAACTCACAAATTGTTAATTTAGGTGAGGAAAGTAAATTTTTTGAATATATATTATAAGTGTATGATATAGAGTTGTGAATGTGAAAATTATGTTCTGCGTTTAAGCAACTTGAACCCAATTTATTACTTTCAAGCTGTTATGTCAACCAACTCTTAGACTAACAATACTTTTGGTAATATTTCAAAATTAAACAAAAAAGATACGTCAAATGCTGTTTAGCAGAAACATTAAAATCATACGCAATTGATTTTACCTCATATTTAAACTTCTATTGACCCAGATTAAATCTTATTTTACACTGTTCTTTTGGGGTTCTACACAAGCACTGAAATTAAAAAGAAACACATAAATACAACATTATAAGTCTTATATATAATCAAAATTAAAAAAAGCTCCTGGCCTTTTATTATGAAACAAGGTTTACATGGCAACAATAGGAAAGTAATTCACAATCATGGAAATTTTAAGCTTAATGGGATCATGAATATAGAAGATAAAGGATTGGGCTAATTTATCAGACTTAGTGAGTGAGTGACTTTGAAAATGACTTGTAAAGGAATTACATTCCTAATGAATATATATTAAGACATGCTGCACTTTATATATTTTAGCTATTACTATTAGTGTTTAAGGACAATTAGCGTTAAATAAAGAAAAAAAATAGGTACTTCACAAAACATTTTTTCCTATTCATCAATCTTATTTTTTTAGTTACAAAGTAACTCTACAAGTTCATCAAACTTAGAACTCACACACTGAGACAATCACTAAGCGACTATAGGCTGGTCCAACAATATTTAGAATAGGGTGGTTCAACAATTATCAAAGGGGAATATAAAGTGTGCTCTCTCTCACCCAGTCTCTCTTTCCCTCTTTTTTTTCTCTCCCTCTGTCTCTCTATACCTATGTTTCTCTCCCCTCTGCGTCTCCTCCATCTGTGTCTATCCCTCCTCTGCATGTCTCTCTTTCTGTGTGTTTTCACGTTTTCTTTAGAATTCAGTTTTGGGGATCTAATTCTTTATTTTCCTAATGTTGGTAGGCTGTTTAAACAGACCCTTTTTGTTATGAAGTAACTCTACAGTTAAGGTCGTTGGTCACTCACTCTCTCTTCTATCTCTTACTTCTCCCTTTATCTTTTTTCACCTCTTACTTCGTAACTATGAACGTTTTTGTCCTTGTTTTATTAGTTTTCTTGTATGAGATCTTACTCTTAGATTTATAGATCAGGGTGAGTAAATAGAGCCATTTAATTATGTGGGGTAGCTATTATTAGCCAGTGATAGATTCTTATATCTGTGATTGGTCAGTGTTCGTGTAAATTAAAAATGTACAAGAGAGTTAGGTTTAAAAATAAGGGCTGGGGGACACCTTTCTATTTAATCAAATGATAAAATAGTACTAATTTATATTCAACTATATAATATTAAATCAATTGTATAACTTACCTACGATATACATAGTAAACATTTTCAATTATCACCGTATCACCGTACACGATTATTATTTCTATTTACACATAATTTATAAATTAATCTGAAATTCACAAGTAACATTTATTATCAAAGTTTATATAGTAATTGTAATTTAAAGAATATAGGTATTTTCACTTAGAACTATAAAAACCCGGGAATAATAAAAAACATTTTTTTCACTACGTTAAAAACTATGTTGATTATTTGAGTAAATATTTTTTTTCGATGTATTTATTAGATTGGGGCATATGTTTAGATCACAAATCCATAATTCTTTATAAATTTTATTCACTATAAAGCACTAAAATGTTTAACTTTTAAAAATCTTATAATTTTCTCTACGTGCCATGTGGTTTCTCCAAAATTTTCTTACTGTTTGTTTTGATTGTTTAGAAATATTTTTTGATTATTTAGTATCTAAGATGTACAGTGTTATTTTTTTATATTTAAAATATCAAAATAAACATTTATTAGGAGAGAAAGTAAAGTAAAGAAAAATAAATATTATATACTTTGTTTATATTCAAATGGTGGCAGACATATTGTTTTTATCTAATAAACAATGCCCCGTACAGATATCACATGATTAATGAATGAAACTTTGACAAAATATTCTTTAGTTAGGAAATATAAAAACGATTGCGTTTTATGATATAATTATCTTTATATTACTGTAATTGTATTGGTATAACATTATATCTAGGTTGTATACAATACAAAGGATGTCTAATAATTCAATATTTACTAGTTGTATACATGTTTATTTATTATTTCTTAACTAAGTTAGAATATCTATTTTTTGTCATGTGATTCTGGGGCGCCGTCTAATATCTTCAATTTCATTTGGTGCGCAAGAGCATATGTGTTACTTCTATATATCTATTTTGGTTAAAACTTGTTTTATTTCATTGTAAGACACTTTGGACATAGTGTCTATCAATTATTGAATATTTTGTAATTTGTGTATTAAAACTGTCTTTGTTTATTGTAAGACACTCTGGACATAGTGTCTATCAATTATTGAATATTTTGTAATTCGTGTATTAAAACTGTCTTTGTTTATTGTAAGACACAATAGTTGTGATTATGC
>Ga0224513_10001323_pt1 | contig 9911 bp, 11 predicted proteins | sample SF_May12_sed_USG_5_FD_169109 | JGI IMG/M metagenome (GOLD analysis project Ga0224513, IMG submission 169109) | Sediment microbial communities from San Francisco Bay, California, United States - SF_May12_sed_USGS_21 | ecosystem: Environmental > Aquatic > Marine > Sediment | place: USA: California... | reverse complement strand
GTAACAGGCAGACCTGTGCCACGATCGGCAGGCTCGCGAGCATGCCCGCGGCGTCGGGTGCAACAAGCCCTGCGAGGAATGCACCCCCCGCGAGCGCGAAGGGTTGGCTGACGAGCACCAGCGAGAACGTGCTAACGACTTCGATAATGGCGTCGCCACGCGTTTGTCCCGGCTTCCTGAAAAAGCGCGTGAAGACAATTTCCAGCGCTATGAAGACGAGGAGTATCAGTAGGATGATTGCGATCTCGGGTTGCAATTCGCGGCCCTGTGTCCTCTGGTTGCACAATAGTGTCCGATACCGGGGCGCGCTGCGCAATGCACGGTTCTGCCCGCTATAATTCCCGGTGTCCATTGCGACCGGCTCGCGACCATGACCGAATCCCCGGATGCCCTGCGTATCGACCGTTGGCTGTACTTTTGCCGCTTCTACAGGTCGCGCAGCCTGGCGACGGCGGCCGTTTCCGGCGGGCACGTGCGGATTAATGGCGAACGCGCGACGCCCGGTGCTCGCGTTAAGCGTGGCGATCGAATCGAACTCATCCGCGACCGCCTGCCATACATTATGGACGTTACGGCGATACCCGCGAGACGAGGGCCCGCTGGAGAGGCAAGGCAGTGCTATGAGGAGGATCCGGGTACGGTGTTGGAACGCGAGTCGCTGACGCAGGCCCTGCGCCAGGACCGCATGCTCATGCCGAAGACGAAGGGCCGGCCCGATAAGCACACGCGGCGGCAGCTCATCAAGCGCAAGGGCGAGTAGGAGGATGCCAGGATGATGACCGAGGCGCGGCTCGACAAAAGCAAGGTTCCCGATACCTACCGACGCATAGCCTCGCTCTATGACGCCTGGGCCTGGCTCACCGAAAGCAAAGCCCGCGATCGCTGCCTGGCGATGGCCGCGATACAGGATGGCGAGTCGGTGCTCGAGGTCGCGGTCGGAACCGGGTTGGCTTTTGAAAAAATACTCGAGGCGAACTCCTCCGGTCGAAACGAGGGTATCGACCTGACCGATGCCATGCTTGAGCGCGCCGAGCGCCGGGCGGCTGCGACCGGGCACACGAACTTTCGCCTGCGCACCGGCGATGCCTATACGCTGGATTTCTCTGACGATGGTTTCGACGTCCTGATCAACAACTACCTGTTCGACCTGTTACCGGAGCGGGACTTCCCTCACGTGCTTGGGGAGTTCAAGCGAACGCTTCGTCCAGGCGGCAGGCTGGTCATGGTGAACATGACGGAGGGCGAGCGCTGGTATAACGGCATCTGGCCGCTGATTTACAGGGTCAATCCCGCACTGCTTGGGGGTTGTCGCGGCGTTCAAGTCGTACCGCATCTCACGGCAGCCGGTTTCGAGGCGATCGAAAGGGCCTACCTCAGCCAGTTCACGTTTCCCTCGGAAGTGATAGCAGCGCGCGTGCCGGCATAGCAATGGGCTGGCTCGGCGCGTGGCTGGCCGGGCCGAACAAATAATGCGCTAACGCCCGATTTCCTCGAGCAGCTCGGTCATGGCGTCGGCATGTGTGACTACCTGGGGTGTGCGCTTCAGCACCGCTTTCATCGTGTCGTCCACGACACCGGATGCATCGTCTAGCACCTCGCGGCCGGCCAGGGTGAGGGCGGCGATGGCGAGACGCGCGTCCCGCTTGCTTTTCAGCGTGGAAACGATACCGAGCTTTTCCATGGGCCGCAGAGCGCGGGTGACGCCCGATGGCGTGAGCCCTACGGCTTGGGCCAGGTCAACGCGGCTGGCCTGTGAGCCGGGCGCATCGCCAAGCGCGCGCAACAGGCGGTATTCCGCGAGGCTGATGCCGCGAATGGCGCCGAGGCTGTGGTCGAGCCGCCGCTCGAGACGGTTCCAGGCACCCGCAAAGGCGAGGGCCAGTTCCTGTTGCGAAGAAATCTTTGTGTCCATGGAAATGAAGATTAACAGATACGTGAGTAGTCACGCAATAGACAGGTATTAATCAATTATATCGGCCCGGCAAGATTTACCGTTTTGAGAGCCGTTTCATAGCGGGCAAACGCCGGTTTTCGCTATAAAAGGGGCGTCATTAATGCCGCGTGGACAGACATGTACTTCGTCAATTCCCACATCACCATCGCAATCTACCTGGCGGTATTCCTGCTGGTGACCGCGGCAACGTTCCGTTGGCAGCAGTCGAAGGCCGTGAAGCGCCGCATCATCCGCATGATGCTGACGTTCGGCATCGACGAGCGCACCGCACGCAATGCCGATGCGCTGCTGGATATTGACATGAATTCCGTGCGCCGGCGCTGCCGCCGTTGCCCGAGTCCCGAGACCTGCGAGCGGTACCTCAACGGCGAGACTGTTCCCGGCAACGACTTTTGCCCAAACGCTCCGCAGTTTGCGGCAGTTTTGGAGACCCGGGAGTGTCGGCTGCGCTATGCGCCGGGGCACCGGCCTGGCCGGCGCCTCGACGGCTGAACCCTATTCGGTCGTGATGCTCGCGTCTTCCAGCAGTACCGGGTAGCTGTAACCTGCGCCGAAATCCTTGTCGAGTACGATCGTGCCGCTCAGCACAACGACGTCACCGACGGCCGCCTCGGCCTTGCTGGTGACGATGAGATCGTTGCTGCTCGCGCCCGCGTCGCCCGAACCGTCCTGGATGTGAATGAAGTTCCAGCCGAGGATGCCCGAGTTGTACTTCACGACCTTGCCTCGCAGCGTGACCGGCTGGCCCGCGAGATCGTCCTTGTTGGCGTAGACGTAGGCGATGTCCTTGCCTTCCTCGTAGGCGGCCACGTCGACAGCTGCCGATGCCGCTTGTCCACCCGAGCTGATATCCGGGTGCCCAGGCGGCATTTCACCGGCAGCCTGCGCCGGCGGTTGCGAGCTGCCAGTAAGGTTCTGCAGGCCGCTTACGAAATAGACCACGTTAAAGGTGCGGCCCAGGGTCTTGCTGGTGAAGCCGGTCATCGCCATGCCTTCGTCGGTCTGAACGACATCGCCCACCTGGACGGGGGTCTCGAGAGCCGCAACCCAGCGCTGGTCCTGCCCGGTATCCATGAACACGTAGGTGTAACCGCCGGAATTCATGGTCTCCAGCGCGGTGCCGCGTATCATGCCGGCGGGCACGGGAGTGGCCAGGGCCGCGTTCTCGGCGGCTGGCTCGTCGGCGGATTTCGAGCACCCGGCGAGGGGTGCCAGAAGGCTAAGGGTCATCGCCGCGACCGCAAGCCTCAAAAGCATTGAATTCAAGGTGATTCTCCACGTGTCATGGGTTTCGTGGCTTTTTCGCACGTATTAGACACAGTCTCAATACGCGCAACTGCCTATGGTTATCTCCCTACAATCTGGCGAGCGTCTGCACGTGCGCGCAGGCGCTTGCAGCGAGTGCGTCGAGCGCATACCCGCCCTCGAGGCTCGAGACGATGCGTCCTTGCGCATGCTTGCCAGCCAGCTCCAGGATGCGTTCCGTTATCCACGTATAGTCGTCGACAGTCAGCAATAGCTGCGCGAGCGGGTCCCCCGCGTGCGCATCGAATCCCGCGGAGATGAAAATCAATTGCGGTGCGAAACGGTCGATCTCCGGCAGCCACTGCGCCTCGATCGCGGCACGAAAATCCGGCCCGTTGGTGCCGGCCGGCAGCGGTACGTTGGCGATGTGCCCGGGTTGCGACGGTGCGCCCGTGTAGGGGTAGAAAGGATGCTGGTAGCTCGAACATAAAAGCACCCTGTCATCCGACAGAAATATTTCCTCGGTACCGTTGCCGTGGTGCACGTCAAAATCCAGGATCGCAACGCGTTCTACGGCGCCGCTTGCCAGCGCGTGCGCAGCGGCAACGGCGACGTTGTTGTAGTAGCAGAACCCCATGGCTGACGCCTGGCCCGCGTGATGGCCCGGCGGGCGCACGCAACAGAATGCGGTGGAAACGCGGGCCTCGAGCACGAGTTCCGTTGCGAGCACCGCAGCTCCCGCAGCATGGCGCGCTGCGGGCAGGGTGTTCGGGCTCAGCCAGGTATCGGGATCGAGGTGCTCGAAGCCTTCGCTCGGCGAGCGATCCTCGAGCATCTCGAGATACCATGCCGCGTGCACGCGCTTCAGTTCATCTTGCGTCGCGGCGCGTGCCTCGACGTGCAGCAGGTGGTCATAGAGATCCTGCGTATGAAGAGCATCCGTGATACTCGACAATCGTTGCGGGCATTCCGGATGGCCGTCCGCAACCTCGTGGCGGTCAAATATCGGGTGATAAAGCAGCGCTGTCGTCACGTAGAATCCCTGGCTGGCAACCGGTCAGTGGAGTGAACGGCGCGCTGCCGAAATGTATCACGGGAAAGGACGCATGCAATACGTAAGAGAACAGGGACCGGACATCGCGCCGATATTCGAGGCGAAGTCAATTGCACTGATCGGCGCGAGCGAGCGTGACGGCTCACTCGGCACCGTGGTTCTGAAGAACCTGGTGGATGCAGGCTTCGAAGGGCCGATCTATCCCGTCAATCCGAAGCACGGCGAAGTGCAGGGAATGGCATGCTACTCGTCGTTGCGGGACATCGACAAAACGGTCGATCTTGCCGTCATCGTTGCGCCAGCGGAGGCTGTACCCGGCGTTCTGGAGGACTGCGGCGCGAGCGGGGTATCCGCGGCTGTGATCCTCTCCGCCGGTTTCAGAGAAGCCGGCGAAGATGGCCGTGCGCTGGAGCAGACCGTGCTCGACAGGGCGAGGCGGCACCGGATCCGCTTCATCGGGCCTAACTGCCTCGGCGTCATGCGCCCCGACATCAAGCTCAACGCGACCTTTAGCCAGCGCATGGCGAAACCGGGACAAATCGCATTGGTGTCGCAGTCCGGCGCGATGTGTACGGCAATGCTCGACTGGGCAAGTCCGCGCAACATCGGTTTTTCCTGTGTCATCTCGAGCGGCATCGCCGCCGATGTAGATTTCGGCGAGATACTCGACTACCTCGTGATCGACCCGGCCACGCAGGCCATCATGCTTTACGTCGAGGGTATTCACGAGCCGCGCCGATTCATGAGCGCGTTGCGGGCCGCTTCGCGTGCCAAGCCGGTCATCGTTATGAAAGCGGGGCGTTTTGCCGAGGGCAGCCGCGCGGCCGTCTCGCACACAGGCGCACTGGTCGGGTCCGACGACGTATTCGATGCCGCGCTGAATCGAGCCGGCGTGGTGCGCGTCCACAACTACTCGGACTTCTTTGCCGTTGCAGAGACCCTGCACACTGGCGTGCGTACGCTCGGCCCCCGGCTTGCCGTGGTGACCAACGGGGGTGGGCCCGGCGTTATGGCGGCGGACTTTCTTATCGATCGCGATCTCGCGCTCGCGGAATTGTCGGACAATACCGGCAGGAAACTGGACGATTTACTGGCCGCGGCCTGGTCGCACGACAACCCGGTCGACGTCCTGGGTGACGCGAGCGCAGACCAGTATGCAGGCGCAATCGAAGCCTGCCTTGCCGACAAGGGCGTCGACAGCGTGCTTGCGATCGTAGTGCCGCAGGCCATGACCGATCCGACTTCAATTGCGGAACCGGTGGTGAAGCTCGTAAAGCGCGCAAAGAAACCGGTGCTCACCTGCTGGATGGGAGACGAGTCGGTGCAAGCGAGCCGCAACCTGTTCCGCGAACATGGCGTGCCGACCTACGCCACGCCCGAAGCAGCGGTCGAGGCATTTGCGGCCGCGGCCGCATACCGCGCAAACCAGGAACTGCTGCTCCAGGTGCCAGAGGCGCTCGGCAAGCGCGCGGAACCTGATCGCGAAGGTGCGCAGCTCATCATCCAGAACGCACTGTCGGAAAAGCGTCGCGTGCTCGATCTGGTCGAGTCGAAGGCATTGCTGGCGGCGTTCGGAATTCCCGTGGTTCAAAGTATTCCGGCGCACGAGCCGAATGAAGCGCTTGCTATCGCGGAAGAATTTGGTTTCCCGGTTGCGATGAAAATTCATTCCGCCGACATCTCTCACAAAACTGACGTGGACGGCGTGCGCCTGGGCATCAGCAACGGCCGCGATGTGCAGACGGCGTTCCGGGACCTGGTGAAAACCGCGACGGAAAGGCGTCCCGATGCAACGATCAAAGGCGTCTTGATCGAACCCATGTGGCAGCCGCGTGCCGGTCGTGAGCTCATGCTCGGCGTCATCAACGACGAGGTTTTCGGCCCGGTGATCAGCGTCGGTCTGGGTGGCACCATGGTCGAGGTCATTCGCGACCGTGCAATCGGCCTGCCGCCGCTGAACCGCTTTCTCGTGAAAAGCATGATCGCAGGCACCCGCGCGTCGCGTTTTCTCGACGAGTTCCGGGGTCGTCCGGCCGCGAGCCGCCGCGCCGTGGAAGACGTCATCCTCCGGCTATCGGACATGGTCTGCGAGCTGCCGTGGCTCGAGGAGCTCGACATCAACCCGCTTGTTGTCGATGACCAGAAAGCAATGGCGATCGACGCTCGTATCGTGGTGCATCCCGTGAGCCCGGCGGCACGAGAGTATGCACACATGGCGATCCACCCGTACCCGAGCAAGCTCGTGGATGAGTACCGGCTGCTCGACGGCACGTACATCACGATCCGTCCTATCCGGCCCGAGGATGCGGAAACAGAACGCGAGTTCGTCGACGGCTTGTCCAATCGCTCGCGCTACCTGCGGTTCATGTATGCGCTGAAGAACATCACCATGCAAATGGTGTCGCGTTTTACGCAAATCGACTACGACCGTGAAATGGCACTGATCGCGCTCGTCGATGTGGACGGCAAGGACCGTCAGATCGCCGTCGCACGCTATGTCACCAATCCGGACGGGCGCAGCTGCGAATTCGCGATCGTCGTCGCCGACGACTGGCACAACCAGGGTATCGCGACAGAGTTGCTGAGGCGGCTCATCGATCTCGCGAGAGACCGGCGTCTCGAGGAGATGGTCGGCATCGTGCTGCGCGGGAACAAGGGCATGATCGCGCTTGCGAAAGAACTCGGCTTCGAGCAGCAGCGCTCACCGGACGACCCCGGCGTCGTCATCATGTCGCTAAAATTATTATAAGTAATTGTTTTTCAATAAATAGTCACGAATTCTTCAGGATAACGTCAGAGCCCCCTCAGGCTTGCCGGGGCGCATTGGCGCATTGTTGCTTCCGAACTTCAAATGACAGCGGGAGAGAAACAATGAGCACAATGAATTCACGGACGAATACGGGGATCCTCGCGGCGATTCTGGCGCTGACAGTGCTTCCAGCCGCGGCCCAGGACGGCCCGGACGGTGCGCTGCAGGCGATCGCTGTCGACCACAACAATGCGGCCGTCGTGTACACGTCCGGCCAAAACAGCATGTGGCGCAGCGCCGATTCCGGCAACACCTGGGACATTGTCGGCGGTGGTTTCTTTGCCTGGTCCATCGCGATTGACACTACCGATTCCATCGGCGAACCGGACGCGACTCAGGTTATCTATGCCGCCACCCAGGCAAACGGCGTGATGCGCAGCGAGGGTGGCACAACGTGGACCGCCGGCAACGGCCTCAGCGGCAGTGTGCGCTCCGTCGCGATACATCCCGATAACACCACGGTTTACGCGGGCGCGGAAGACGGAATATATGTGAGCCGCGATCGCGGCCTGAATTGGAACATTCTCTCGAATGCGCTCGGTACGGGCGAGACACAGGGACTCGTCGTCGACCCCGGCAATCCGCGGGCGATATACGCGACCAAGTGGGGGCAGGGCGTCTATCGCAGCATCGACGGCGGCATCAGTTGGGATCTCGGCAACGGCGGACTTTCGGATACGCAGCTCTTCGACCTCGATCTGCACCCGCAGAACGCGTCGATACTTTATGCCGCGACCTGGAGTGGGGTATTCCGCAGCGTCGATGCCGGCGCGAACTGGGTGGAGCTGAATTCGCCGAACCGTGTGAGCGAGCTGGCGATCGATCCGGCCGACCCGAACCGAATCATCATTACAACGGAAGGTTACGGCATTGCACGCTCGACCGACGGCGGCGAAACCTGGACCACAGTCAATCAAGGCCTGGGCGACGTCACGCAGTTTGTTGGTATCGCCATCGCGCCGGGCGGATCGGGCGCCGTCTACGCGGGCTCGGTAAATAACGGCATCTTCATCAGCAACGACTACGGTGATACCTGGAGCGGGAATTACACGCCGACCAGTTCATCCACACCGCCGCCGTCGAGTACGCCGCCTGCAAACCGGACCACCCTGTCGATGAGGATTGTCGATCGCAACGGCGAGAGTGTGGAACTTGGCCAGACCGCGTATTTCGATGTCGTTGTCCGGAATACGGGTAGTGTCGTTGCGCAGAACGCCCAGGTCAGGCTCGACTGGAGCCAGGTCGGCCAGGGCAGCTATGCCATGTCGGCACGCCGGCCTGGCGGAAGTTGTGCGGACGACATCTGTAACCTTGGCAGTCTGTCAGTCAACGGCGAGGTTGTTATCAATGTAGAAGGCCGAACCGGGGACGCTTACAACTGGGTCGGGCCTTTCCGCCTGGTTGCGACAGCCGACGCGGATAATGCCAATACGACAAGCGCTTCAACGGACGCTTCGGTCGTGCGGACGATCCTCACCATCAGCTCTGAAGGTGGCGGCGGTGCAAGCGGACCGTTCCTGTTTCTGGTGCTGTTTGTCTTGATGCTTGTCAGGCATGAGGTGGCTGACCGCAAAATCGCAGCGGTGTGCCGGGCAGAATTTGTTCATTGAATCTTCGCGCGCGCGGGCGTCTGATTCAGGTGATCGGGCACTCCGCCAGGTTTGTTTGTGTCGAAGACTATCGTGCGCTGTCAGTCAGCCTCTTTCAATACGGCCGCGACGCGTTCCCTGTAAGCAAAATGGCAGTCGAAACAGGCGGCAACCATGCCCTGGTAGGCGGCGACGGCCGTGCCGCGGTCACGCTCTTTGGCCGCCTTGTACATCTCGAGCGACAGCTCGTGTACCTGCACGTCGAAGTTTTTGAATACGGGCATTTCTGCGCCGAGTTCACCAGCAACCAGTTGCACCTGCTCGGGCGGGATCCTCGGGTGTTCTGCGATCGCCAGCGCGCCTTCAGCGACCTTGTCAAAGTCGTCGAGCAGGAAACCGTCGGAGACGTCGACAAAGTGCTGGCGAAGCTCCTGCATGATCGCCTTGAGCGTCGTTTCGTCCGTTATCGCCGTAATCGGCAACAAGATGATCGCCAGACCCGCAAGCAGCGGCACTCGTTTCTTCAGCATATCGGTGTCACCTCAATTGACTGTCTTTGCTGCCACGGCGGTTATAACCGCTCATGCTCTTGCTTTGCTTGTCGTGTTCCGCCTGGCAGGCTATACAGAGCCGGACACCCGGAACCGCTTTGCGCCGCGCGTCAGGAATCTCACATCCGCATTCCTCACAGTGCGCAAGACTCTCGCCCTGGGGAAGTTCGCTGCGGGCACGCGTGATGGCATCTTCGACGGTAGCGTCGATCTGCTCCTGAACCGCACCGTCTTTCGCAAATCCGCCGGCCATTGCGGAACCCTCGACAAAGTTCTGTTGACACAATTGTAGGCGAGATCGCTGCCCGCGTGATGCCCAATCGGTAATTGCCCTGATTCCGCGGGGCATGAATGGTGTGCTAGCGTGATGACATGGACACCGCCACGCAACAGGACATCGTCCGTTTGTTCCCCGGGATCGAGGACCACACCGTGGTCGAGATGCTCGATACAGATGCGACGCTCGGCGATATCGAGGCTGCACTGGCGTTAATGCAGAACGCCGATGAGGGCCTGATTGGCGTCAAGCAGCGCCACGGCGACCGCATCAACCGCGTACTCGATATCCTCGCCGCGTCCGGCTATCGTCCGGACGTCCTCGACGACCACTAGCCCGGGCTCGCTCGACGATCCTGTCCAGCCATTTGAGGCGTGAGCCTCGCCAATAGCTGCGCCCACGGCAATTGCAGCGTTTGAGCTCGCGGTAGCA
>Ga0224513_10001322_pt1 | contig 9914 bp, 8 predicted proteins | sample SF_May12_sed_USG_5_FD_169109 | JGI IMG/M metagenome (GOLD analysis project Ga0224513, IMG submission 169109) | Sediment microbial communities from San Francisco Bay, California, United States - SF_May12_sed_USGS_21 | ecosystem: Environmental > Aquatic > Marine > Sediment | place: USA: California... | reverse complement strand
GAGTTTCTCGCCCGATCGAAAATTCCGCCTGAGCGTTAGCAAGTTCAGTGTCACACTGCCGATCCCGCCTTTTTTTGCCAGCAGGAATTGGCCCACTTCTGCATTACGGAAACGGTAGATCGACTGCATTGGGTCTCCAACACAGTACAAGGTGCGGCCGTCACCACGATCCCAGCCACCGGTCAGCGCTTCGAGCATGCGATACTGGGCACTCGATGTGTCCTGCATTTCATCCACCAGCAGATGGCGCAGCTGATAGTCCAGCAGCAACGCGATATCGCCGGGCGCATCCGCCGTACCGAGTGCATCGCTGGCGGTCAATGCCACCTCAATATGATCACTTACACTGCGCTCGGCGAAGAGCCGTTTAAGCTCCGTAACTGCAAGGGGCAGCAGTCGGAACAAGGCAAGTAGTACGGACCACTGCTCGTCACTGTAAGACACGGGTGGCAGAATCCGGGTCTCATGAATCGACTTGCGACATTCGTCGCGGTCGCTCAGCGACTCGAGCAAGTCATGCAGCGCATTTTTCTGCCCGCTGTCCCCAGCTGGAAACCCCTGGTTCTTATTGACCCTTTTGCGCCACTGGCCCTGTTTGGTCTGCAGCAATTCAGCGACGCCCAACCACTGCTGCAATGTGCCAGCCATGACATCCGGCAATTCGACCATGCCATGCAGTGCCGCTATAGGGCTATGCACCTGACCTGCTTCGATCAGGTGCTCTGCTGCGTACGCGCTGAGTCTTGCAAGCTCGGCCACCGATTCCGGCGGGACCGCATCGCGCGTCAGCTCGAGGTGGTGCACCACGACATTCTCCAGGCTGCGTTCAAACCTGTAGCGCAAATCGTTGGCCTCGTCGGCATCAACAAGTCCACTGCCGACAAAAGGCAGCCATTGATCACGCGTCGCGAGCATGCGCGCAAGATAGGCAACATATATCGCGGTATTGTTGTCGACATGCAGCAATACCTGCTCGGTTGCATCTCGCGCAGTACCCGTTTCCGCCAGCTGATCGAGCGTCAATGCCGCAGCATCGCGATACAGAGTACGCATCTGTGCGTCTGCAATAATGGCATTACCGGCCGCCCCGCCTGTGGACGTGAGTGGCTGTGTGCGTGCGATTGCCGCGTTTAGTGAGTCGAGAGTCTGAATACGCATGCGCCGTGGATTCGCAATCAGGTCCCATTGCAGCTGCGCGTCTCGCCGCAAGACGGCCTTTGCCGCCTGCGCCGTCAACCGCTCATGCGGCTCATCAGGATCGTCGTCATGCATTGCGTTCCTGAGAGCCTGCAAGACTCGAAGCTGCATCTCAACGGCCGCCTTGCGCGTGAATGTGATTGCGAGAATCTCCTCCGGGTACTCGACCGTCGCCATTAATTTCAGATAGCGCTGAATCAGCAATTCCGTTTTGCCGGACCCGGCGGGGGCCTGGACGATGAAGGAACGGGAAACGTCCAGCGCCGCGACTCGTGCCTCGTGGTCGTCATGCAGCAACTGATCGTCACGCGTCACGACGAAGCTCCGCGATTCGGCTGAGCAGACTCAATGGTCGCGACGCCTGTGTATTTTGCGATCCATTGATTCGCACATCGCCGCGCTGAATTTCGCTAACGGCATCAGCTACCTGATTCTTCCATTCGCGCAGTGTGGCCTGCCAATCAAGATCCGGCGTGAACGTTCTTCCGGCACCGTCAATGTCAATCGATCGGCTGTCGATATTGACCAGACCCAGACCGCCTACCGAATCCTGTACCGCACAGGCGTACACAACCAGTTGCATGTCGTTTGGGATACCGGCGCTATTGAGAAATTGTCTGCGAATGCCGGTTTTGTAATCGAGAATGACCATTTCACCATCTTCAAGCCGATCGATGCGATCAATGCGCAAACGAATTCGCACGCCAAAAATCGCCGTATCCAACGACCCTTCGACAAGTTCGATGCTGAACGCGTCTCGTCCTTTATCGAGCGTGACAAATCGTTGCAGCAACTGTGCATCGCGCTGCCGTTCCAGTTGTAAGAGATGCTTCAAAACCGGATCCGCAAATTGTTCATGACGCGCAAACGTTTTCCGCAACGCTGACTGAATTCGGTCTTGCAACACTGCCTCGCTCCAGGAGGCGATCTCCTCTTGCGTCGGTAAATCGGAATACAAACTGTGCAATGCGTCATGAATCAGACTGCCACGCAGGTTTGCGGCCAGCCCGGCCATTATCCCCGGCACCGTCCGAATACCAAGCCGGCCAAAGGCAAACGCCGAAAACGGTTCGACAAACTGGCGGTTGATTGTTGCTGCGCCACCTGAAATCGATTCGTTATCCAGGACTGCCGGGACCCGGTCCTTTTTTACAACCACTGTATTTGCAGTGCTGACGAGCCTCGCGGCATGCCAGCCCGGATCTTCGGGGCCCGCCTCGTTTCGTGTGGCGATGTCCAATAGCAGTCCTGATTCGGTCTGCTCGACGTCGCCATCAGTCAACGGATAACTGCCCTTAACGTGCGCTGCGCTTGCGCCGAGACGATGCAATACACGACGCGCATAATCCAGCGTGTCCTGCGGATCTGCGTCAGGCATGTCGAAGCTGCGTTGCAAGGTACGTGACAGGAGTGGCGATGGTCGTCCTGGCGGTGGCCATTTCGCGGCGCTGAGGCCACTGATCCACAACTGGTCGAACTGCATCCCCGCTGCCTCGAGCGGTCCGAGCAGTTGCACGATCGACCCTTCAGTCTCAGGCTGAAATACCGTTTCGCTGGCCATCGTGGTGAGTCGCCCAAGTGCGTCGGCGAACGTCATCGTTGGATTGACCAGTTGCAATCGTGCGAGATCGTTCAACAATTCGCGCCAGCGGTTGACGAGCTGAAACTCGAAGCTGCCGAGTGAATCATCGCCGGGCCAATTGAGTTTTTTCAGCGCATCATCGATCAGGACGACCCATTCCGACGGTGTTGCGCGACCGGGTAACTGCGTGCGTAGAGTTCCTATCGTCGCAAGACGGGCCAGCCAGTCTTTGGCATCGTCACGGTCCGGGAGCGCGCCCGCTAACATTGCGGGCGACCAGTTTCGATCAGGAAGTTGCCGCAACGACAATTCAAGTCGATTGCGGCCGCCAGCGTCACGGCCGCCAATTATTGACGTACGCAACAAAGCGCTAACATCACGACCGGGTAAATCGCTCAGGAGCCAACGCAAGGCCAACAAGGCTATTCCGATAGCCGGATAGGCACTGAGTTTTTTGCCGTAGGAGACGTTAACAGCGGCTCTGTGCCGGGCGCCGGCGATCTGCCATCCCGGTGCGAGGCCCTCCCTGATCAGGCGGGCACAGCGCTCTCCGTTCTGCTCAAGGTCCGTCGCGACGATGGCGATCGCCTGATCGGGCGATTGCTGCAGCTCCTGGCGCGCCCATGCCCCGGCAGCACGCAATTCCGCGTCAGAGTTGTCGTAGCAATGAACCCCAATGGCGTCTTGCGATAAGGGCCTGGCCAGCACCTCTGCGGGAGTACCGGATGCTCGCACTGCATCCAGGAGCAGCGTCGCCTGCGGCACAAGTCGATCAAAGCCGGCGCACGTAACGCCCGCAGGCAGGCGTACCTGCCCATCACGGATCAACCTCGTCACCAATCCCGCAAGACCGGCCTCGTCTACCCACTCCTCACGATCGAGTATTGACTGATAACTCCTGGCGGCCCGCGCGAATAGCCGCTGGTCCCTGCCCTGCGCGAATTTCTCGCATTCGGTGAGTGGCACGGCAAAATCGTGCAGGCGCGACCACGAATCCCGGGCCTGACGAACGAGCATCGCGATGTTCAGGAGCGGGTCCGAGACCTCTCGACGCAGGCATCGCTCCCATAGGACTCTGCTCTGATAGGCATCGATTCGCGTTGGCAACGATTGTGACAATTCCGCTGCTGCGAATAGATCGCCAAGCCAATCCTGCCACGATCGAATCGCGGGACTGCGCCACGCCGATTGGCCGAGTGCAATTTGTCGTTTGCCGAATTCGGCAATCAGTGCGCGGGCGAGTCGCCGGTTTGCAGTAACTATCTGCGAGGAATCCCTCAGTCCATCGCTTAGCCAGTCATACATTGCTCAGGCGCGTTGCGACAACAACGAGTCGATTCTGTCGAAAACGATGTTGATCGTGTCGGCGTCGGGCAATGTCGTTATCCGAAAATGGTCCGAGTACGGCGTATTGAAACTGCTGCCGGGCGCCACGAGGACGTGTTTCTCCTCAAGGAGTTCTTGTGCAAATGTCCGGTCGTCCAGATTGCCGGCGAAGCAATCATCGAGCTTGATAAACGCATACATTGCGCCCATCGGTCGTTGCATGCTCAGGTAAGGACTTTCCGCGACGCGTTCGACCACAACCTGTCTCTGCTGATACAGGCGACCACCCGGGCGCACCAGTTCCTCGATGCTCTGAAATCCGCCCAGTGCGGTTTGCACGGCCCATTGCCCGGGTACGTTGCTGCAAAGGCGCAACGCCGCGAGCAACTCCATGCCGTGTACGAACTCCTGCGCGTGATCCAGATCGCCACTGAAGACACACCAGCCCACTCGATAGCCACAGGCCCGATACACCTTTGAGAGCCCTGAGAATGTCAGGCAGACGGCGTCATCGGCCAGCGTCGCCATCGGTATGAACTTCGCGTCGTCATAGACCATCTGGTCGTAGATTTCGTCAGCCAGCAAGACAATGTTGTGTTTCTCGGCAAGAGCGACTAGTTGCTCGAGTATGTCCTGTCCGTAAACCGCGCCACTGGGATTATTGGGATTGATAACGACGATTGCCTTGGTATGCGCACCGATCAGTGACTCGATTTGCGCTACGTCAGGCTGAAAGCCGTGTTGCGGAGTGCAATCGTAATAACGCGGGATACCGCTGTTAAGAGACACGGCCGCGGACCACAACGGGTAGTCCGGACTTGGTACCAGCACCTCGTCCCCGGGGTTAAGCAGGGCCCGCAACGACAGATCGATCAACTCACTGACGCCATTGCCAATGAACACCTCTTCAGCACTGACGCCATGGATGCCGCGATCCTGCTGTTGCATGACAACGGCTTCGCGCGCCGGAAAAATCCCTTTCTGGTGGCAGTAGGGTTCCGCCTGACTGAGGTTTTCGATCATCGCCAGCCGCATGGTCTCCGGAGTTCGGAATCCAAAAAGCCCCGGGTTGCCGATATTCAACGAGATTATTTCGTAACCGCGCTTTTCAAGCTCGAACGCGTGGTTGGCCAATTGGCCGCGAATCTCGTATTTGACGTGACGCAGCGTTTCGCTGGTCTGAATTCGGTCTTCCATTCGTTCATCTTAAAGGCAATATAAAACCCGGCCAACCTTGCGGCTGGCCGGGCGGGTCCGCACGGAGATTGCGGATTGCGTGACCGAATCGTATTACCGGGAACCGGCGGACGATTCAGTCCAGCTCTTCTACCTCGGCGCCTTCGATTTCCTCCGTCGCCGGGGCTTGTTCAAATTCTGCTTCCTTTTTACCAAACCGGATCAGCAGCTCATCCAGGTCATCCGGACTCAGTCGACGAATCGCCGTAATGTGGATTCGCTCCGGCGAAAAACCGTCGTCAACAATCACCTCGCTGGAACCCGGGCAAATCATGCCTGTGGGTGACCTGAATCCGATTTTCCACGTCGATCGCAGTCCGAAAGCACGGCGCATCAGAACAATATGGTATTTTCGCTTGACGGCCGCTGTGACGATCAGATTCCTGTCGTCCAGAACTTGGTAGTCTCGGATAGACGATTGCGAGATGCAATCGTGGCCCCTCGATTCAGCCTCATAAGCGGTCTCTTCCGGGGGCTCACCGGTCGCTGCGCAAGCTCCTAAACCACATGAAATAATACTAATAACTATTTGTTTTAAAAATAACTTATTCATGACTTTTTCTGCATGTTAAGTAAACTAAACAGCGTCCCTAAGCAGTTCACTCACTCTAGTGGGACTGGCGGAATGTGCATTAAGTTCACGCGCTTTCCGCGTGAAATCGCCGCCATTTTACGTCCTAGGCTGCTCCTGTCGCGATGGCTCGCTGCGGATCAGCGATCCACTCGCTCCAGGATCCAACATAGAGTCTCGGCTCTCTCCTGCCCGCCAGCTGGCCGGAAATTACCAAATGGCATGCTGTCACTCCGGACCCACACATGACGTTCCAGGGCGCGTCTCGATCGTCTCCAAGCACCTTGCGCCAGGTGCGGATCAAGTCTTCCTTTTCCTTCCAGGTCCCGTCCTCGTTTAAACACTCGCCGAAAGGCAGATTGATGGCGCCTGGGACATGCCCGGCTACGGCGTCGATCGGTTCCACTTCGCCTCGAAAGCGTGCTGCATCGCGCGCGTCCACCAATCGCAGCTGTTTGCCTTGTCTGCCGGCTGCGACTATTTCCTGGGTCTGCAGAATCAGATCGTTGCGCGGCGCGGGATCGAAAGCACGAGTGGGAACCTGGACAGTGCCCGCTTCGAGCGGCAGCTGCAACCGTTGCCAACGTTTGATTCCGCCTTCCAACAGGAAGACCCGCTCGTGGCCAAGCCATCTCAGCAACCACCAGGCTCTGGCGGCCAGCGCACCATTGCAATCGTCGTACACGACCACGTGTGTCTCTGCGCCGATTCCGAAGCGACCAAAGGTGCCGGCAAGTTCCGCTGGCTCAGGAAGCGGGTGCCGGCCGGTGGCGGGACCTGTCGGCGCAGCGAGATCCCGGTCGAGATCGGCGAAGACAGCGCCAGGTATGTGCCCTTGCAGATAGTTGCTTCGACCAGCCAAAGGCCGCAGCAACTCAAAACGGCAATCGACAACCCGCAAGTCCGAATTTCCGATACTCGTTTCGAGTTCTTCCGCAGTAATCAGCGGATGTGGACTCGTCACTGCGTCTTCCCGCTCATGTCGCACATTCGGCCTTGTACACGCAGTTTCACTCGGAGACAATAGTGGGCAGCGGGCCTCGCCCGCTTTTTGAGTCTCTGGAGCACTGGGAGCCCCGTTCGTGGACAAAATACTGGTCGGCCTGAAGCGGGTCGTAGATTACAACGTGCGGGTGCGCGTCAAGAGTGACGGCAGCGGTGTCGAAACCGACGGCGTCAAAATGAGCATCAACCCGTTTGACGAAATCGCGCTCGAAGAGGCGTTGCGTATCAAGGAAAAAGGTCACGCGACTGAAGTGATCGTCGTTTCCATCGGTGGCTCTGAAGCGCAGCAGCAGTTGCGTACCGGCCTGGCGATGGGGGCCGACCGGGCGATCCTGATCCAAACCGCGGAATCGGTCGATGCGCTGAGTGGCGCTCGCGCATTGCTTGAAATCGTCAATCGCGAGAATCCGGGGCTGGTGATCCTCGGCAAACAGGCGATCGATGACGATAACTGTCAAACCGGACAGATGCTTGCGGCGCTGTGGGGGCAGGCTCAGGCGGCATTTGCCTCCCAGTTGGACCTCGACGGAGATAAGATGCGTGTCGTTCGTGAGGTCGATAACGGTCTGCAAACGATCGAAGTCGATCTGCCGGCAGTTGTTACGGCTGACTTGAGGCTCAACGAGCCGCGCTACGTCAAATTGCCGGACATCATGAAGGCGAAAAAGAAACCGCTCGATGAGATTCCTCTTGCGGATCTGGGGATCGATGCCTGTCCGCAGATCAATATATCGTTGTTCGAGCCGCCGGCCGAGCGTCAGAAGGGTGTCATGGTCGATGATGTACAGGGTCTGATCGCAGCCCTCAAAGACAAGGGACTGGTGTGATGTCCAAAATACTGTTGATTGCAGAACACGATGGCGCTGTGCTCAATCCGAGTACGGCCAAGACGGTCGCTTGCGCAGCTCAAATCGAAGGCGCCGAGATTGACGTCGTAGTGCTTGCAGAGTCAGCTGCCGAGGTGGCAGCAGAGGCCGCCACACTGGATTCTGTCAATCGTGTGTTGACGGTCGAAAACCAGGCGAACAAGCATGCACTCGCGGCCGTGTTGGCGCCGCAGATTGTCGCGCTCGCAGCCGGCTACAGTCACGTCTTCGGGCCCTCAACTACCTTTGGCAAGGATGTAATGCCGCACGTAGCTGCCCTGCTCGGCGTCAACCAGATTAGCGATATCATGAGCGTCGAAGGCACACACACGTTCAAACGACCGATCTATGCCGGAAATGCCGTCGTTACGATGGAAGCGCCCACGGATGTCCCGGTTGTAGCAACGGTACGAATTGCATCCTATCGTGCGATCGGCGCCGGCAATTCGGCGGCAATCGAGAGTGCAGACATCAGTGTCGAATTACCCACACACACCCGCTTTATCGAATTGCAGGTCGGATCCTCGGACCGGCCCGACTTGCAGACTGCAGCAAGAGTAATCTCGGGCGGCCGTGCGCTGGCGAGCGTCGAGAATTTCGATCTGATCTATTCGCTGGCAGACAAACTGGGTGCAGGCGTTGGCGCGACGCGGGCCGCAGTCGATGCCGGTTATGTACCGAATGAAATGCAGGTCGGACAGACCGGCAAGATCATTGCGCCGGATCTGTATATCGCGATCGGAATCTCAGGCGCGATTCAGCACCTGACGGGAATCAAAGACGCAGGAACAATCGTCGCGATCAACAAGGACGAAGAAGCCCCGATATTCGAAGTCGCCGACATCGGGCTCGTCGGCGACCTCTTCAACGTCGTACCCGAACTTACCGAGGCACTGGGTTAAAGCACGAGTTCGGGGTATTAACACCCGAAGTAAAGCGCAGCGCAGCGAGCCATGAGGGTGTGAAAGCCCCGGTCTCGGGTACTAAAGGTGTTCGAGTATGGACTCTGCCTTGCTGACTTCGAACTCACCGGGTTGCTCAACGGCAACGTGCGTTGCGACGCCATCATCAACTACGATTGCGAACCGTTGCCCTCGCATTCCCATGCCGAAGCCCGAGCCATCCAGTTCAAGGCCGAGCGCCCGGGCATAGTCGCCATTGCCGTCTGCGAGCATCACAACTTTTTCACCCACGCCCCGATCTTTGCCCCAGGCGTGCATGACGAAGACATCATTCACTGCCATGCAGGCAATAGTATCGACGCCTTTCGCCAGCAGAGCATCGGCCTGATCGACGAAACCCGGCAGGTGGTTCATAGAACAGGTCGGCGTGAAAGCACCTGGTACCGATACGAGAACGACCTTTTTGCCCGAAAACAGATCGTCCGTTGACATCGCACCCGGGCCTGTCTCGGTCATGACACCGAACGATCCTGATGGCATCTGTTCGCCTGCTTGTATTGACATCATTTCTCTCCTGACTTTGTATGAGACTGCGTCTCAGTATTCGTTGTCCGCAACATGAATAATCAGCCCGTCGAGTTCGTCATTGACCTCGATCTGACACGTCAGCCGGCTGTTGTCTTTGCGCTCAAACGCCGCGTCGAGCATGCTATCTTCCATGTCGTCCATTGCGGGCATCTTATCCAGCCATGCTCCGTCTACATAGCTGTGACACGTGGCACAGGCGCACGCACCACCGCATTCGGCGACTATGCCTGCGATATCGTTGTTGATCGCCCCTTCCATGACGGAATAGCCCTTTTCAACTTCGACTTCGTGTCGCTCGCCATCGGGCGTGATGTAAGTGATCCTTGCCATTAGTATGTCGTCTTAAAGTGTGCAGGCGCGCAAGTTTAGGGGCGTTGACGGGAATCCGTCAACGCCCCTGCTACGACTTGTCAGTGAATCTTGACTCGAAAAGAGGTCAGGCTCTGCCGCTTTTCGCCCGGCGCTCGTTGATTTCCTGGCGTTTCCTGCGAGCGGCCTCCTCTGCGAGGCGAATCTGTTCATTACGGTCGATATCGGCACGTATGACATTGATCCACTGGTTCGCGATCTTTCGGGAACGCGGCGTCTTTGATGCTGCCTGGAAAGCGTCGATCGCTGCCCGGTATTTGCGCAGATTGTAG
>Ga0224513_10001321_pt1 | contig 9923 bp, 6 predicted proteins | sample SF_May12_sed_USG_5_FD_169109 | JGI IMG/M metagenome (GOLD analysis project Ga0224513, IMG submission 169109) | Sediment microbial communities from San Francisco Bay, California, United States - SF_May12_sed_USGS_21 | ecosystem: Environmental > Aquatic > Marine > Sediment | place: USA: California... | reverse complement strand
CCAAGGACCCGGAGCTCGCCCAGACGCTCGATGTCTTCGATGGGATTGCAGAGGCAAGGCGTGTGTATGGTCCTGAGGCGATCGGCCCCTACATCATTTCGATGGCGCAAGGGCCCGACGATGCGCTGGCCGCACTGTATCTCGCGAGGTGTGCAGGCCTCGTCGATCGCGATCGCGCTGTCCCCCTCGACGTGGCACCCTTATTCGAAACCGTCGCCGACCTCGATCGCGCCGGCGCTACCCTCACCGCCCTGTTCAACGACCCGATCTACCGGGCCCACGTGACGGCCCGGGGGGACCGCCAGATTGTGGTGTTGGGCTACTCGGATTCGAGCAAGGAGTCCGGCCTTGCAGCATCACGATGGGCCCTCTACCGCGCGGAGTCGGCACTGTCGGAAGTGGCCGATCGCGCCGGCGTCGAGCTCACCCTGTTTCACGGCCGAGGCGGCACCCCGAGCCGGGGCGGCAGCAAACCAAGGGCGGGTATCCTCGCCCAACCACCGGGCGTCATCGACGGCCGGCTGCGGCTCACCGAACAGGGCGAGATCATCCACGCCAAATATGGCTTGCGCGGAATCGCCCTTCGCACCCTCGAGCTGATGACCGGCGCCGTGCTCGAGGCCAGCGCCACGGGAGGCGCCGGTGCCGGTCCACCGGAGGAGTTCTGCGAGGCGATGACCACCATCGCCAACACCGGCCGTTCGACATTTCGCGCCCTCGTCTATGAGCACCCTGATTTCGTCCCCTACTTTCGAAGCGCAACGCCTATCGATGTCATCGAACGGCTCGAAATCGGCTCGCGGCCTGCCTCTCGCCGCACCGGCGGCGGCGTTGAAAACCTGCGCGCAATACCGTGGGTCTTTTCTTGGGTGCAGAATCGCCACCTGTTGCCGGGTTGGTACGGCGTCGGCGCAGGGATCGGCGCAGCTGTCGAGCTGCATGGCACCATACTTCTGCAGCGAATGGCCCGTGAGTGGCCCTTCTTTGCAAACCTTCTGGCCGATGTAGAGATGGTTCTGGCAAAAGCGGATATGGGTATCGCCGAGCGCTACTCACGACTCGCCGGCAAGGCCGGCGAGCGGCTCTTCCCACAGATTCTTGCAGAATATGACCGAACCTGCGCGGTGATCCTCGGCCTGCTCGGAACCAAAGAAGCACTGGATCGGGAACCGGTACTCAGGGATTCCATCCGGCTTCGAAATCCCTATGTGGATCCCATCAGTCTCTTGCAGGTGGATCTGCTCACGCGTTGGCGCGCCGGCGACCGCAGCGACCCAGACCTCGAAGAGGCCCTCAAGGTGACGGTGAGGGGGATCGCACGAGGGATGCAGAACACCGGATAGTCCTCCTATTTGCATCGGTGCAACACCAGCTTCTTTGTCAGCCGGTCGACTCGAGGCGCTGGTCGACATCGGCACATGGGTGCCACGTACACACTTCCACATGGGTGCCACGTACACACTTCCACACTTGTTGATTTCTGAAGGGGTCTGAGTAGAATCGGGTTGTCCCGTTCGCGCAAGGGAGGTTTCCCATGCCGTGAAAGCCCCACACGGGCACGGGTGCCACGTACCTCATTGTTGCATTGTTGCGGATCGTCGCGAGATCTTGACGGCGATGCGGTACGCGGCACCTATGATTGGGGATTGAAGAGGAGGTCGTCTCTATCCCACGCGCTCTGCACACGAGCGACGACGGCAACTCCGACCGAGCAACAGCCCACGATCAGGCCGACGAACAATAAGGAGAAATGACATGTCAGACGAAGCCAACAAGTGTCCGGTGACGGGTGGACGACCCGCGAGAGCAACGACCAACCGAGACTGGTGGCCGGATCAGCTGAATCTGAGGGTCCTCCACCAAAACTCGCCCCAGTCCGATCCGATGGGCGAGGATTTCAACTATGCCGAGGAGTTCAAGAGCCTCGACCTGGAGGCCGTAAAGAAGGACCTCTATGCGCTGATGACCGACTCGCAGGACTGGTGGCCGGCGGATTATGGTCACTATGGGGGACTGTTCATTCGGATGGCGTGGCACAGCGCCGGCACCTACCGCATCAACGACGGCCGCGGCGGTGCCTCCTCCGGCACGCAGCGCTTCGCGCCGCTCAACAGCTGGCCTGACAACGCCAACCTCGACAAGGCCCGTCGGCTGCTGTGGCCGATCAAGCAGAAGTACGGCCGCAAGATCTCGTGGGCCGACCTGATGATCCTCGCCGGGAACTGCGCCCTGGAGTCCATGGGGTGCCCGACGTTCGGCTTCGCCGGCGGGCGCGAGGACATCTGGGAGCCGGAGGAGGACATCGACTGGGGGACTGAGACCGAGTGGCTCGGAGACCAGCGCTACAGCGGCGACCGGGAGCTCGAGAACCCGTACGGCGCCGTCCAGATGGGCCTGATCTACGTCAATCCGGAGGGGCCGAACGGCGAGCCGGATCCGGTCGCCTCCGGCCGCGACGTCCGCGAGACCTTCGCGCGGATGGCCATGAACGACGAGGAGACCGTGGCGCTCACCGCCGGCGGTCACACCTTCGGCAAGTGCCACGGTGCCGCTCCCGCGGATCAATACGTCGGTCGGGAACCGGAGGGCGCGGGCCTCGAGGAGCAGGGCCTCGGCTGGAAGAACAGCTTCGGCAGCGGCAAGGGGGATGACTCGATCACCAGTGGGATCGAAGGCGCATGGACCCCGAACCCGACCAGGTGGGACAACGGCTACTTCGACATGCTTTTCGGCTACGAGTGGGAGCTGGTGAAGAGCCCCGCGGGTGCCTGGCAGTGGCAGGCGAAGGACGTCGCCGAAGAGCACATGGTGCCGGACGCGCACGACCCGTCGAAGAAACGTCCGCCCATCATGACCACCGCGGACATGTCGATGCGAATGGACCCGATCTACGAGAAGATCTCGCGCCGGTTCCACGCCAACCCGGAAGAGTTCGCCGACGCCTTCGCGAGGGCGTGGTTCAAGCTGACCCACCGCGACATGGGGCCGATCTCTCGCTACCTCGGCCCGGAGGTCCCGGCGGAGGAGCTACTGTGGCAGGACCCAGTCCCGGCGGTCGACCACGAGCTGATCGGGAAGAAGGAGATCGCCGCGCTCAAAGGCAAGATCCTCGAATCGGGGCTGTCGGTTTCTGAGCTGGTTTCGACCGCCTGGGCCTCGGCCTCGACTTTCCGCGGCTCAGACAAGCGCGGTGGGGCGAACGGGGCGCGCATCCGCCTCGCGCCACAGAAGGACTGGCAGGTCAACCAGCCGGCTCAGCTGGCGAAGGTTTTCCCAGTTCTCGAAGGGATTCACAAGGAGTTCAACAAGGCGCAGTCCGGCGGCAAGAAGGTTTCGCTTGCTGACCTGATCGTCCTCGGCGGTTGCGCCGCCGTCGAGCAGGCCGCGAAGAACGCCGGTTCCGACGTGGAGGTCGCCTTCGCACCGGGTCGTACGGACGCGACCCAGGAGCAGACCGACGTCGAGGCCTTCGCCGTGCTCGAGCTCAAGGCAGACGGCTTCCGCAACTATCTCGCCGACGGCTTCAGCCGTCCGGCGGAGCATCTGCTCGTCGATCGCGCGCAGCTGTTGACGCTGACCGCCCCCGAGATGACGGTTCTCGTCGGCGGCCTGCGCGCCCTCAACGCCAACTTTGGTCAGTCGAAGCACGGCGTCTTAACCGACCGGCCTGGAACCCTGACCAACGACTTCTTCGTCAACCTGCTCGACATGGGCACGGAGTGGAAGGAGTCCAAGACCGGGGGCGTCTTCGAGGGGCGCGATCGCGCCACCGGCGACGTCAAGTGGACCGGTACCCGCGTCGACCTCGTGTTCGGTTCGGACTCCCAGCTCCGGGCGCATGCGGAGGCCTACGCGTGTGACGACTCGCAGGAGTCGTTCGTTCGCGACTTCGTAGCAGCCTGGGACAAGGTCATGAATCTCGATCGATTCGATCTCGCCTGATTTCCAGGGACGGCTCTCGTCCCCCTGCGCGGAACTCTTTGGGGCCCAGGCTGTTCATCCTGGGCCTCCTTATTTCCTTGGGTGCCACGTGCATATTTCCTTGGGTGCCACGTACACATTTGTTGCATCATGGGTGGCACCCTAGGAGTACGAAAGGCGGCACCTCGGCGTGGTCGATCACCGTGGCGGTTTCCCACGTGGCCGGCGCGACCCGTCGCCGGGATTATTTCTGATGGGCCTGGTATACCTTGGCGGCTATTTTCCAACCGTCGGTAAACTTGAGCAGTGAAAGGTAATCCGTATATACCAGCCTGCCATCTTTGGATATCTCGATTTTTGCCGCTGCCGCTCCTCCGGTGACATCCAGGCTGACAATCTTGCACTCCATCTTGGCCTTGGACGAATCGTTCTGCGGATCCTGCTTACGCTTTTCGATGCCCTTGATCCAGGCGTCGATTGGATATCGACTCAATTCTTCTCCGTCGGCCGAGAAAATAGCAAACTCGGGGTGGAACCCCTCGCGCATGGCCTGGGTGTCGAGTTTGTTGAAGGCGCCGTTGAAATATGAGGCCTTGATGATTGTCTCTATATCAGTTCTATCGTCAGCGCCTGCCGGTACCGAAGAGAGCAGAAAGACAACCAGCGTTCCTATGATCACAAAGGTGCGGATTCTCATGGTCAAACTCCTTGTTGTTGAGAATTCATAGAGTTGAGGCGTTTTTGGTTCACCAGTGAACCATACCAGCATTCATGGGTGCCATGGGCATGGGCATGGGTGCCACGTACACACTTCCACACTTGTTGATTTGGATGGGTGCCACCCTAGCCTGCATATCTCAGCGAGTGTCTACTGCGGGCGACGAATCGCGGCGTCCCGTCGTGCTTGTCTCGAATCGTGCTCCTCGACGTAGCGCAACTACGACTGCGTCGCCCGATCCGAGACAAACCCAACGGATACTTGCGCTTCGCCGCCCTCGTCACGAAACCCGGTGAGATATGCAGGCTCGCGCTCTGCGATGGCCTTGGCAGGTGGTCGGGGCCAACATCCTCTGCGGCCCTCTCCGCCGTTTCCTGATTCTCGTGCCGGCAGGAGCCGCCTGTGCGGCGTGTGTACGTGGCGAAGATCCATCCCGCCAAACTCAGGGCAGCCTGTAAATTACCCCGCCCCAGGTGAGACCTGCGCCCAGGCCGATCAACATGACCTTGTCTCCGGACTTCAGCATTTCTTTCTCCATCAGTTCATCCAGGGCGATGGGAATCGTGGCTGCGGTGGTGTTTCCGTATTGCTGAATATTGTTGTAGACCTTTTCCTCCGGGACCTTCATGCGGTCCCTGAAAGCTTCATTTATTCGCAAATTGGCCTGGTGGGGAACGACCATGTCCAGAGCACCCGGTTGCATACCGGCTTTTTCCAGCAGCTCCCGGGCAACTCTCGGCAGCAAGGTGACCGCCAGTTTGAAAACGGTTCCTCCGTCCATGTAAGGGAAATACTCTTGCTTGGCCAGAACCTCCGCATTCATGACCGGACCGCTTTTCTGTGCCGGGACTCCCACCCTCAAAATACCTGCATACTTTCCATCCGCATGAAAGACAGATGCCAGAATACCGGACTCCTCGTTCGTCTCTTTTGCCTCAATGCAGACTGCACCGGCACCATCGGCAAAAATAACGGCTGTATCGCGATTCCGCGTGGTCAGTTCCAGAAACCGGCTCTGGGTTTCAGCCCCGACCAGCAAAATTTTCTGCGCCTTACCACTTTGGATATAGGCATCACACAATTCCAAACCATGCAGAAAACCGGTGCATTGTTGGCGAATATCAAGTGCCGGAACGCGTTTTGCCCCCAGTTTATGTTGCAGGATGACACCTGAACCGGGAACATAAACATCCGAGGTCATTGTGGCCAACACAATCAGATCAAGATCGGCGGGTTCCCAACCGGCTCTCTCAAGGGCGATCATCGATGCTTCCAATGCCAGATCTGACGTCCCCACGTCATCGCCTTCTTTTACCCAGTACCGGGCTTCGATCCCCGTACGTTGGCGGATCCATTCATCTGAAGTGTCTAAAATTTTGGCCAGGTCGTCGTTGGATACATGATGATCCGGCACGAACCTACCCGTGCTCTTGATTATTGATCGTTTCATCATCTCGCGATAACCCCTTCTCCTCTCCGTCAAAAATCGAGCACCTCCACCGCATGAAGGCTTCGTCCCAAGGCGAGGGGGTTCACCCATCCCTCAACATCCAGATTGGCCGGTTCGCGATACTCCTGCGGGTGCTCGCAGTAGGGGCATCGCTCGCGCGACTCAGGAGGGATAGGAATTCCCCTCCGTCCCCATCCGAGCATAGAACGGTTCGGAAAAAAGATGTACCAGGTGGCCTGAGGAAAGCTATGCTCGGACCGGCCCGGTCTTTGGTGAACGTCAACCAGAAATTCTCGACCAGGCAAGGAGAGCACATGGACGTTCGAGCATCAGCGATCTTCGAGGAGTTCGCTCCCTCTGGTCTTCTGACGGCAATTGAAGGTGAGGATGTTTCCCTCAAAGACATCGCCGCGGTGGAGAGTTGTGGTCCAGGGGATCTTGTTTTTGTCGATTCGGCACAGGCGGTGGAGGCGATCGGGAGCCGGCGACCCTCGGCCGTGGTGACGAGCCCGGCATTGCAGGAGTCGTTGGCAACGCTCCCGGGCTTGACCCTCCTCATCGCAAACAACGTCAAACTGGCTCATGCCTTGATTCGACAGCGCTATGGAGATCGCGACGTGCTCCACACCGAGTGGCCGCAGATCCATGCCTCGGCCGTGATTCACGCCACGTGCGAGATCGGAGAAGGCAGCAGGATAGGCCCCCATGTGGTCCTCGGCGAGAACGTCCGGATCGGAAGAGAAACGGCCATCATGGCGGGCACGGTGGTGGAGCAGGAAGCGACAATCGGTGACCGATCGGTCATCCATCCCAATGTGACCATCGGCTACGACTGCGAGATCGGCAACGAGGTGATCATCCAGTCCGGGGCTGTGGTGGGTAGCGAAGGCTATGGATTTGCCCAGGACGAAAAGGGGTGCAGCTATCGCATTCCGCAACTCGGTCGGGTGGTGATCGAGGATCGTGTTTCCATCGGGTCAGGCTGTTGCATTGATCGAGCAACCTACGCCGCGACCCGGATCGGCGCCGGCACCAAGCTCGACAACCTCTGCCACATTGCCCACAACGTCGAAATCGGCAGGGACTGCCTGCTCACCGCCGGTTTTGTCGTGGCTGGATCGACCAGGATAGGAGACCGGGTCATGGCCAGCGGCCAATCCGGAGCCCTGGATCACCTGGAGATCTGCAGTGATGTGGTCCTGGTGCATCGGGCCGGAGTCACCAAGAGCATCGATGAGCCCGGTATTTACGCCGGTCTGCCCCATCAGCCTTTCGCCTCCTATACGAGGAATATGGCGGTGATGAAGAATCTCTCCGACCTGCACAAGAAGGTCCGGATGTTGGGGAGGAATCTTTCCCAGGGGTAGCCATCACATGGGTGCCACATGCGACATGGGTGCCAGACATCGGTGCCACGTTCACCATTGCACCATTGTTATCTTGCATGGGTGCCACCCATCTTAATCACTCAATCTCACATCATGGGTGCCAGATGGGTGCCGCACTTCGCATTAACGCATTGTTGATTCTCACCGCCAACCAAACGCGACAATGAGGCAATGCAAAGTGTGGCACCCTAGGTAACCACCGTAGGGGCGGGGTTTACCCCCGCCCGTTCTGGCGCCCGGGAATCCACACAGCCGGCCTACCTGAGCGAAGGAGATACCCGTGTTGTTGCATTGTTGTGGATCGTCGCAAGATCCTGCTCGCGATACAACAAACAGGTACGTGCCACCTATGTATGCGGATCAATGTGGCAGCTGTTTATTTCAGACCACGCGCGAGCCCGTTCTCTACGACGCCCCGCAGACGGCGATACGCTCCTGGAAAGTGCTCTGCAACGATGCGCATGGGACCGATGGACTGCAGCCCGCAGTCGGCGGCGAGCTGGCCAAAGGTTTCGTTGGGAGGCTCGTATCTGGGTCGTTCGACGAGTGACAGTGCGGTGTTGCGATCACACGCCGACACGCAAACGCCGCAGCCGATACAGCGCGTCTGGTCGAGCATCAGGCGCTTCTTCTCGACGCCGAGTGCTCCTGTGGGACAGCGGCTCGCACACTTGCCACAGGCTTCGCACGCGGTACTGTTCAGCTCAGTCATGAAATGGCTCTTGGCGATCATCCACGGGTAATTGAATTGATTGATGATCTTCAAACCCGTGCAACAACAAGAGCAGCACGAGCACAGGAAGTTCGCCTTCGCCACGTTGTCGGTCAGGTGGACGAGCCCGGCTTCGGCGGCGCGGTGGGCAGCCTCGAAGATCTCGGTCTTGTCGGCCCTTCGCGCGAGGTTCCTGTCGATGAGGAAATCGGCGAGAGGGCCGAAGGCCATGCACACCTCTTTGGGCTTCTCGCACGGCCGGCCTCTCAGATCGGCGGAGTGGCGGCAGCAGCACGCGGTGAGGCTGAACCGTGTGTGCGAATCGATGAGCTCAGACACGCGATCGGTTGGCAGCACCCCGATCTGGTTGTCGATGTGTTTCTCGACCGGAATGATCTTGATCATCCCCTTTGCTTTCACCGTGAAGTAGTCCCGCTTGTAATACTGTTCATAAAGCTCGGCGAACCGCCGCGCCCTCGCATCGGTCCGGCGGCTCCACATGACCAGCTCGAAGAGCCCCGGAACGATCGGCAGGAGCATGTACTTGCGATCGTGATTCACGCCGAAGGACCCGATGAGACCCTGGGCATCCATTGTGGCGAGGAGGCGATCGGCCCGCTCCCGAGTTGCTCCCGCACTACGACGGATCATCTCTACGGTGGCTGGCCGCGCCGGAAATGCAGCGGCCAAGAGCGCCTCTTCCTCGGAGAAAATCGTGCTCAGCATCTCGGCCAAGACGTGATTGACCGGTGAGCGAAAAGGAATCTTCCCGTACCGGCGCGCGAGCTTCCAGTGGGAGGGAGTTGGGGTATATGTCATGAATGCCCGGCAGCGACCGTACGAGTCTGCTCCATGATACAGCGACGAGGCATAAATGCATGGGTGCCTGCATGGGTGCCACGTATCACTTTATGACGTTAGCCCTTCGTAAGGTCACAATGTGATACGTGGCACCGTGTGGCACCCGTGCGGACTCCTCGGCCACCCCCCGCGCCAGCCGCTCGCACAGTCCTTCCAGGCTTGAGTCGTCCACCCACCGAACCTGCAGGAACTCAACGCCACCCGCAGGACGGGCTACGGCGAGCACTTACTTTTTGTGCGGTGCCGGGCGCCTTTATGTTTGGCACCCTTCGCACCCTCCCGTGTAACTTTGTCGATACGGGAAACGTTAGAGAGGGTGCGTATGACATGTTGCGTCCCGATTCCTGGAGGGTTGGACCCATGAATATTCGCTATGCCGTTGCCTGGATCGCTTTGTTCCTGGTGCTGGTTCCGGGTGCACTGAAGGTACAGGCAAACGAGGGAGCGCTTTCCGACGAGGAAAAGATCTGGGGGTTGATGCAGGTCTGGGCCGAGGCAAAATTCAACTTCCCATTCTTCGACCAAGTCCCGAACCTCGACTGGGACGCCAGCGTGCGGGAGTTCATCCCCAGGGTCATAGCCGCCGCCGACACCGAGACCTATTTCGAAGTGTTGATGGAGTTTGCCGCGCAGTTGAAAGACGGGCACACAGCCGTCATCCCTCCGTGGAGGCTGGTCAAACCCGGCTGGGATCAACCCCCCGTGGAGGTACAGGTGATCAGTGACCGCTTTTTCTTCGCCCGGGTGGGAGTCTCGGAGGAGCTTCAGAAACAAAGGGTATATCCTGGCCTCGAAATCTTGGAAATTGGGGATGGAACGCCCATCCGGACCTACTTCAACGACACCGTGCTCAGGATCGGCTCGCGCGGCACC
>Ga0224513_10001318_pt1 | contig 9928 bp, 10 predicted proteins | sample SF_May12_sed_USG_5_FD_169109 | JGI IMG/M metagenome (GOLD analysis project Ga0224513, IMG submission 169109) | Sediment microbial communities from San Francisco Bay, California, United States - SF_May12_sed_USGS_21 | ecosystem: Environmental > Aquatic > Marine > Sediment | place: USA: California... | reverse complement strand
CTCAATGCGGACACCCGTTTGCGTGCGCTTAATGACGGTAGGGCTCATGGCGATAGTCCAACGTGGTACGAAGGTAACATGGTAACAATGTAACAGTTACTGTGCAAGTGTTCGAATCCCGCTAAAGTCCATAGGCGGCGACAAGAGCGGGGCAGATGCTGACGACAGAACAGCTCGACGCGGGGTTCAATCTGGGGGATTGGGAGGTATTGCCTGCCAAGGGTCTACTGCGCCGTGACGGTGTGGACGTGCATCCGGAACCCCTGATTCTCAAGGTCCTGCTGGCACTCGCCAAACGTGACGGCGATGTGGTCACCAAGGACGAGTTTAATGAGGAGGTCTGGGGTGGCAGGGCCTTCGGTGACGAACCGCTGCTACGCGCCATTTCCTTGTTGCGCGGGCATTTCGAGGACACCCGGCCCTACCAGTACATCGATACGTTGCACCGCCGTGGCTATCGCCTGCTGAAACGGGTGGAGTTGCATACGGCCGCTGAGATAACGGACGTGCCCGCCGAGCCGGTCGCAACCGATACGCGGCTCTGGAAGATTGTCACCGCGGTTGTCGCGACTGGCTTTATTGCGATAGCCGCCTACACATGGATTCAGAATAGTGCCGAGCCCGAGCCACGCTCACTCGCGATCCTGGCGATAGAGAACCTGACCGCCGATCCCGGCCTGCAATATGCGGTTGATGGCATCAAGAATTCGCTGGCGCCACGTCTGTCCGAGATTCCCAACTTTACGATCAAGAACATCATTCTGCCTTACGACGAAGAGATGCCGGAAGTCGCAAAACGTTTCAAGGTCGAGTACCTGCTTACCGGCTACGTTCAGCTACAGGGCGACACGCTCAAGATCTCCTACCAGATTACGCGGGGAGAGAACGGTGTGACGGTCGGCGGTGGCGACGTTGTCGGGCCGGTCGATACGTTATTTGCATTGCAGGAGCAATTAGCGAAAGAGGTACGGGACGATCTCGACGGTGGCGCAACGCCCCAGCTCATAACTCGGCGGCAGCCTGACTCAGCGGCCTACAACAGCTACATGCGTGGCATGTATATGCTCGAACTTCGCTTTGACAGGGACAATCTTGTAAAGGCGATTGAGCTGTTCGAGGAGTGTATTCGCCTGGACGAACGCTATGGTCCTGCCTACCTCGCACTTGCGGCTGCGTACTCACTGGCCCACGACTATTACGGCGCGCCGTTCAAGGAAATGAACGAGTTGGCATTGGCGACCATCGAGAAGGGTGTCGCTGCGGATGCCAGTATTGAGGATGCCGTGTGGGCGATCCATGGACGGGTCTTTCACCAACAACATGAATGGAAGAAATCGGAGGCCGCCTACCTGCGCGCAATCAATGCCCAGGTCGTCGATTCAAATGCATTCAGCTGGTATTCGAGGATGCTCGCGAGTACCGGTCGGCTTGAAGAGGCCAGGGACATTGTACTGGCAGCCGAGAAAATCGATCCGGATAATGCAATGGTCAACAGCCGCATCGCGATGGCGCAGACATGGTTTGGCGACGATGCTGCGGCAGAAGAGTATTTCAGGCGCGCCAATGATCTGGGCGCTACCGGTGCCATTCATAAAATGAGTCAGGCGCTGCTGCTCTGGAGGACCGACAGGGCTGGCCAGGCAGAAGACCTGTCGGTTGCCGCGATGGAACTTGCGGGACGGCCGACATTCTGGGTTGAGCCCGTATACAAGGCGTTGGCGGACTTCGCTGATGTGAGCAAACGAGATGCAGCGCTGGCCTCGATTGACAGTGCGTGGGCTGACCAACTGATCATTCCCGAGATTATGCTCATTGTACGATCGTTACTGGGTGACCTCGATGGTGCAATGGAGATCGCCGAGCTGCTTGAAGCGGAAGGGGAGGCGTTCTCGACAGAGTTGATCTTCATCCCCGAAATCGCCCCATTGCGCAAGCACCCCGGCTTCATGCCACTGCTGGAACGGCTGGGTATCGTCGCTTACTGGGATGAACTGGACTGCACCTGGGACGGCGATCGCGTCCATTGTCCGGCGAACTAGTCGTCTCGAACTTTTTGTCGTGATTTCTTAATCTTGCCACGCCGGCTCTTGGCGTCGAGGCGCTTCGCTTTCGTCTTGCGCCCGAGCTTGGTTGGGATGCGTTTTTTTTGTTTCTTGCTTGCTGTTGCGAGCAGTTCGACAAGACGCTGCAACGCTGCCTGGCGATTGCGGTCCTGGCTGCGACTTTCCTGCGACTTGATTATGAGCACGCCGCTCGAAGAAATCCGTTGGTCGCCGCTGTCGAGCAGCTTGTTCCGCAGCTGTTCAGGCAGAGAAGGGCTGTTGGCGATATCGAAGCGCAGATGAATGGCGGTTGCCACCTTGTTCACGTTTTGCCCGCCCGCACCCTGCGCACGCACTGCCGTCATGTCTATTTCCGACATGGGAATGTGCAGCGTTGCTGTGACCTCAAGTTCGTCCAAGGTATCTCCGGCGAATTCGCGATGAATATGTGAGAATGCGCCCTTCATGATGCGGATCGGCAGGTTGAATGCAAGTACGTAATCTCATTGTCCTGGTGGGTTGCCAGCTGATCTCTGCAACCTCCACGATTTCGCTGGTCACCCTTGGCGGCATCATCGGTACATCCATGACCAGCAACAAGGCGCTCGTTACCTTGCCGTTATCACTCATGGTTGTCGCGGTTGCCTCTACTGCCGTACCGGCCACCGTGCTCATGCGGCGTGTCGGCCGTCGCCGCGGTTTCATGCTGGCATCATCGGTCGCGTCGCTAGGGATGTTTGTTGGCGTCATCGCCCTGAAGCAGTCCAGTTTTGTATTGTTTTGCGTGGCGACCATGATGCTCGGCATCAATATGGCGTTCACGCAGCAGTATCGATACGCGGCAGCCGAGAGCGTGACGCCGCAGTTTGTCGCACGCGCCATCTCCTTTGTTTTGCTTGGCTCGATCGGCGGTGCCTTTCTTGGTAAGGAACTGGTAACACGTGGTGAGGCCTGGGTTGCCGGTATTCCATATGCGGGAATCATGGTCGCACTGGGCATGCTGTTCATTCTCCAGATACTGCTACTGTCAATGCTGCAGGAACCGGCCGCGCACCACGAACATGGCGCGCCACATTCAGACAGACCACTGGGAGATATCATCAGGCAGCCTGTGTTCCTCGCCGCTGTGTCCGGCGGTGTGGTGGCGTACGGCATCATGACGCTCATCATGACGGCAACGCCGCTGAGCATGCACCTGACCGATGGATACTCTATTGAGGAAACGAGCAGCGTAATTCGTGCGCACGTGTTGGCGATGTATTTGCCATCGCTGGCGGCAGGCTTTTTGATCGACCGGGTTGGTGTGACGCGGCTCATGATCGTCGGCGCTTTGGGTCTCCTTGCAACCTCGATCATCGGCTTGCAAGGGCACACGTTCATGCACTACTGGTGGGCGCTCGTCCTGCTGGGTATTGGCTGGAACTTCCTGTATGTGGGCGGTACAACTTTGCTGACTTACACATATTCCATGGCAGAGCGTTATCGGGCGCAGGCAGTCAATGAGTTCCTGGTTTTCGGCGTGTCGGCGGCGGCCTCGCTGCTGGCTGGCACGGTCATGTTCTACTTCGGGTGGACGACGTTGATGCTCGTTCCCATTCCGGCTCTAATTGCGATAACAGTGGCGCTGGTCGTGGTGCGCAAGGATCCCTTGCTGCAGCGACGCATCACGAAAGTGGAGGGCGAGGCATTTGACTAAGGACACACAGCTGCGACAGCTTCTGGAAACTGCAGCACAACGCGGTATCGACTACCGCGAATCAAGTCCGGCGCGTTCAGTTGCGGCATCGGCGGATGCCATTGCGAACGTTTCGGAGTTTCTCGAGCCCATGCCGGAAAACGGTGTCACCGACTTATCGGTACTCGAGCAGCTCGATGCGATAGGGACGCCGGCCACGGTAACCATGACGGGTCCGCGTTACTTCGGATTCGTGATCGGCGGTTCGTTGCCCGTAACTGTTGCCAGTAATTGGCTCGCAACAGCCTGGGACCAGAACGTCGGCATGCATGAGATCACGCCGGCGACAGCAACGCTGGAGCGTGTGGCAATGAACTGGATGATCGAATTGTTCGGATTGCCGGAGGAAACCTCAGCCGCGTTCGTCACAGGTGCGACCATCGCGAATTTCGCGTCGCTCGCCGCGGCACGCAACAAGGTGTATCGGGACGTGGGCTGGAACGTCGAGGCTGACGGCCTGATCGGTGCACCGCCGATCACGATTCTCGTTGGCAATGAAGTCCACCCCACAGTGATCAAGGGGATCGGGCTGCTCGGGTTCGGGCGGGAGAAAGTGCGGCGCCTCGAAGTCGACGGCCAGGGGCGCATCGATCCGACAAAACTACCGGCCATCGAAGGGCCGACGATTGTGTGCACCCAGGCCGGTAACCTCAATACGGGTGCCTTTGATCCTGTCGGGGATATCTGCGATGCGGTGAAGCCGCATGGCGCGTGGGTACATGTCGATGGCGCATTCGGTCTATGGGCAGCAGCATCCCCGGATCGCGCATATTTGTGCGAGGGTTTCCAGGCCGCCGATTCATGGGCGACAGACGCACACAAGTGGCTCAACGTACCTTATGACAGCGGTCTTGCATTCGTTCGGGACGGAGCCGCGCTGAAGTCCGCCATGTCCATAACGGCGGACTACCTGATGACGGAGTCAGAATTCAGAAACCCGTCCGACTACACGCCGGAGTTGTCTCGACGCGCACGCGGTGTCGATGTGTGGGCTGCCCTGAAGTATCTGGGCAAGTCGGGTGTCGCTGAGATGATTGATCGGTGTTGCAGCAACGCGAGGCGTTTTGCTGCGGGGCTGGAACAAGCGGGGTTCCCGGTACTGAACGACGTCGTACTTAACCAGGTACTTGTTTCATTCGGTGAGGATGCGCGGACGCGCAGGATTATTGATGCGATTCAGGCAGACGGTACCTGCTGGTGCGGCGTGACGGTCTGGCAGGGCCAGACCGCCATGCGTATCAGCGTCTGCAACTGGTCCACGACGAAACACGACGTGGACCAGAGTCTTGACGCAATTATCCGAATAGCGAAATCAGAAGTTGTAGACGAACGCCAGTGAGATCACCGGCCATGCCTTGAGGTCGCTCATCTCGTCTTCAAGTTGAGCGCGTTCGGCATCGAGGAGGGGCTGGAGCAGCGCCTGCTCGGGGCCGCTCAGGCTGTCCCAGTTTGTGGGCAAGAGAGTGACCGCTGGGTCGCCCTGCCACAGCACGCCGAAATCGAGGTTCAGGCCGGCTTTGCCGAACAACTCGAAGTCGAAGCCGAAACCGGCATAGGGAGCCGTGCTGTCAAACGATGTGACGCTTTCCAGACCGACGGCATTGCCCCAGATTCCACCGAGCGTATCCGTGCTCTGCAGCTGCATTTCGTTGCCGTTGGAGAACGCGCCTACTGTGAAACGGAACGGGCTGACCGGGAACTTCAGGTTGGCGGTCAGGTAGTAATTGTCGAGCGCCAGCGTGGCATCGTAGTTGATGCCGGCGTAATCGCCGTTGTCGGCGTAATCGTACTGGTTCAGGCCGACGCGCAGATCAAACCATGGCACGGGTGGATCCCAGCGGCCTTCAAGCCCAATACCAAGGGTGCCTGCTTTCACGCCTACGCCGAAATCGGCGGCAGCGCTGCCTGATGCAAGTAACGCGAACGCAGCCAGCGTCGCTTTCAATGTTCTGAATTTCATGACTTAAAGCCCTGACGAGTAACAATGCTGAGGGTATAGCGAGGTCACACTGGCGACTGTGCGATGCATCACAAGCTCGCCAATTTAGCCGGAATATGTCAAATCTGGACCAAATCGCGCATTTCAGTGGCGGTTCTGCGCTATTTCCGGGCGTAGTTTGAAGCTGCGCAGGACGCGCGAATACATACGCTTCAAAAGGAGATTGAAAATGCGTGAATTAACAATGAGCGAAATCGGGTTTGTATCGGGTGCCGGGGACGATTGTTCGGCCGGTGATTCAGGTGGGAATAACTACGGCGGAGTGACAGACACGGCGTCGATCGGCGGCGACCTGATCAAGGCGTACGAAGGTCTCGTTGCAGCTACGTCCCATATTATAGAAAGGGTTGCCAACGCATTGTGAGTCAGGTGCATCGGGGTGACATGTCGCCCCGATGCATTCTTGCGAGAACGGCGACAATCGATCCAATGCAGACGAAGAACAAGAGCAGTGCGACGGCGAAGGACTCGATGATGGGGGTCTCGGCGGCGGGTGGGTTCCACTGGCCGCGCAAGCAACGCCAGTCGAGCTGAATCAGCGCGTTGATCGTGGCGTGTGAAATCAGCGATGACCAGAGTGACTTGGTGATTCGGTATTGCGTGCCAAGCATTACGCCCGCAGAGAAAACGAAGCCCCAACTCCCGGGCGGATGGAATACCGTGAAAACAGCGGCGGCGCCGAGGATGGCGACCGCGGGTCCGTAGCGGTACAGCGCCGACTGAATAAAGCCACGGTGTACGACTTCTTCAATGACAGGAACCAGTGCTGCCATGACGATTACGCCCATCGCCATGACGTATGCGGACGGACATTGAAAATTGAAAACCGGTCCGATAGCCGTATATGCACCGCCGTTGCTGTAGACGCCAATGGATATCCCTGCGGCGAGTTGGCACCACCAGGCAAGGCGCAGCAGGACGCCGAGACCGATCGCGCTAAGCACAAGACCAGCCCCGACATGCGCGGTGTCTAACTGCCGACGTAGCCCAGCTCTGTTTGCCTGCAAGACGGGAAAGAGCAGCAGCAGCAGAATCGGTGGAACAACAAGATAGGAAAGATCGGCGGCATAGAGCTTGTCCACGTCGCCTGCACGTAACGCCACCTGCAACCAGGACCGCGCTAACAAGGCAGCGGCTAGCGCAAGGATTACTGCTACCGCGTGCTTTAGTGTGGGTGGGCGAGAGTCCATCGCGGTCAGTCTATGTAACCGCGCCGGTCGCCAGTGCCGAAGATTCTGGTCGGTTTCTAGAGTTTTGGCAGATCCGTGAACGTCGGCTCGCTCATCTTGTCCCGTCCCCACCTCAGGAAGATCGAGGGTTTCGCGGCCGGGTCTATATTGACCTTGTCGAGATCGCCGGCGACATGCGGCAGCGCCATCAGGCGCTTGTCCATGACCTTGAACCACAGCCACGGCCAGTAGGCGATCACGTACATGCCGAAGTACCCATTGGGGAGTTGCGGCACGTCCGGGAAATGGCGCAACGACTGGTAGCGACGCAGAGGATGCGCGTGATGATCAGAGTGCCGCTCGAGGTGAAACAGCACGAGGTTGCTGACGATGAAATTGCAGTTCCACGAGTGGTGCGGTTCGCAGCGCTCGTAGCGGCCCTTCGACGTTTTTTCGCGCAACAGCCCATAATGCTCGATGTAGTTGGCACTGGTCAGTTGCCAGTAGGCCATGGCGTGATGGATGAGCAGGAATACGAGCGCAAGCCAGCCAAATGCGGCGATGAGAATAACCGCGACTGCCACGCTGATCGCATACGACTGCAGAATGGGGTTGCTGTAGTGCCACAGGGACTTGTTTCGCGACGTCAGGCGTTCCCGCTCAATGGTCCACGCCCTGCGAAACGCCCCGGGTATCTCGCGCAGCGCAAACTTGTAGATGCTTTCACCCATGCGCGCACTGGCTTCGTCTTGCGGCGTCGACACCAGCATGTGGTGCCCGCGATTATGGTCCACCGTGAAGTGACCGTAAGCAGCGACGGCGAGGACGACTTTTGACAGGGTCTTTTCGATTTTCGAGTTCTTGTGGCCGAGTTCGTGGCCGGTATTGATAGCAAGCCCCGCCGTCAAGCCCGCAACAACCGCAAGCAGTACGAACGCCCACCAGCTCAATGGTTGGGTCAGTGCGTAGGCGGCGCAGCCAAACAGCGTGATGAAGTGCAGCGGGACCACGACATAGGTCAGTCGGCGGTAGAAGATATCCTGCTCGAGCTGCATGATGACTTCTTCGGGCGGATTATTCGTGTCCTCTCCGATCACCCAGTCGAGAGCGGGAACGAGCAGGTAGTAGATCAGAAACGGAAGAAGAAACCAGAGCTCGTTGCCGCTGGATGCATGCAAAGCAACTGGAAGGAGCGCCTGTAGCGGAAACAGCACTGAAAGCAGCCAGAACCATCGTTTGCGATCAACGTAGTGAATCGCCCGGCCATCTTCCGCAACGCCTGTGTAGCCCTTCATTCGCAAGCCCCTCCTTAGCCGGGCTGATTATCCACAGAATCCCTCGGGATACCAAAGAGATGTCTGAAATCGTGTCGAGTATTTATACAATCTGGCAATCGCAGTACGAGGGTTACGGTCAAAATTTCCCGCAAATCAAATTGATGCGGTCTTGGTACGCAAATTGCTCTATATTTAATGCTGGCAAAGGGTTTGAGGGTTGGCATTGAGGGAATACTCCAGGCTGTTGGCAGTTGCCGCCGCTGTGACATTGGTCGCGGGCTGTGGCAAATCAAACGAAGACACCGGGACCGAGTCAGGCACGGCTCCACTTCCCACTGCTGCAATGCTGGGCGAACAAGTCGTCCTGACGGCAGAGGAATATCTGGCTACCGCGCCGTACAATGACGCTGATCGGTCCAGAGGTGAGAGGCAGGCGCAGATATGCAAGGCCTGCCACAGCCTCGACAGGGACGGACGAAACATGATCGGTCCGGCACTGCACGGGTTCTTCGGCACGGAAGTCGGTTCGCGCAGTGGCTTTGAATATTCTGCGGTTATGCGCAACGCCGATTTCGTTTGGACACCCGAGGCATTAAACGCCTGGCTGGCGCAGCCGGGACGATTCCTGCCAGGGAACCGGATGACGTTTGCTGGTGTATTAAGGCAAAGTGACAGGGATGACCTGATTGCCTATCTGCTCGGTGCAACGACGGACAACTAGAACCAGGGCTAAAGGATTAGATGTAGACACCATGGAAGCCAGTACAGCAACCCTAAGATCGCGCAGCAGCGCGGACCGGCGCGAGTTTTCATGGCGTACCGTCGTGTACGGCTTTACGCTCTCCCGCCGCCATGCACATCGCCGCATAGCCGATACCGAAGTCATCTTTCTGGACTGGCACCACCCCTGGCTGTTCTTTCTCGCAACGGGAACCATGCTGCTTTCCTGTGCCGATGCATTCCTGACCCTCCAGCTTATTGATCGGGGGATGATCGAGGCGAATCCCGTCATGAACGCCCTTATGGCGCACGGAACGGTGATGTTCACGAGCCTGAAACTCGCGATGACAGCGTTCGGCATTTTTGTCCTGGTGTACCTGGCGAAGGCCCGATTTATGAATCGCCTGAGAACGGGGCTCTTCCTGACCACGTTCTTCACGTTTTACTCCTGCCTGGTCTGTTACGAACTGGTCAATCTGTTTAGCCTTTCGTAGCGGGAATTGCCTCGGTTTGTGGATTCCCCTGCAGGGACGCTTGGGATACACTAGCGCACCTTTTTTTGGCCCGGCCAGAACCGCAACGCGCAGATAGGCAGAATGCATCCTAAGCCTTTGAAATAATGAGTAATTCTTTAAAGGAACAACTCGCTTCCACACCCTTGTTCGGCGCCAATGCCAGTGCCGTGGAGCGCCTGTACGAGCAGTACCTCGAGGATCCCGCCGCTGTACCGGCAGGCTGGCGCGAGTATTTCGAGTCGCTGGGCGACACGGAGGCTGAGGTCGTGCACTCCAGAATTCGGGACGAATTGCTGGCCGAGGCACGCGAGGGACGACGTGTCGGCAAGGTGACGACACGCAGCTCCGGCAAGCCGGTTACGTCGGGCGAGAAGCAGGCGGCTGTCTCGCGATTGATCCAGGTCTACAGCCTGCGTGGCCACCAGATTGCTGATATCGATCCGCTCCAGATCATGGATCGGCGCGTGCCCG
>Ga0224513_10001315_pt1 | contig 9948 bp, 9 predicted proteins | sample SF_May12_sed_USG_5_FD_169109 | JGI IMG/M metagenome (GOLD analysis project Ga0224513, IMG submission 169109) | Sediment microbial communities from San Francisco Bay, California, United States - SF_May12_sed_USGS_21 | ecosystem: Environmental > Aquatic > Marine > Sediment | place: USA: California... | reverse complement strand
CGAAGGCCGAGTCGAATGGATCCCTCGATTCGCTTCGCTCCCTCGGGATGACAACGAGAAAGGTCCATCTTGTCGCCAGGAGAAGAGCCGCGGAGCGGCGATAGATCATTAGCCTGGCGTCGTGAGCCCAGGGTAGGGGGAATTAAATACCAACGAGCCCCCGGAAGGGGCGACAGGCACATAGCCTGGGGCGTGAACCCGCCGGCGGCAGCGAAATGTGGCCGAGGCCGGGGATCGCCGGCCATCGGCCACTCGCTGGCGACGGTGCGTCACGACGGCCGAGGGCCGTCCGTAACCCCAGGAACAGGGGATAGAAAAAACAGGAGCCCCTGGAGGGGGCGACAGATTTTGGCTGCGGCGTGAGCCGCCGCTTCTGATTCGATTGTCTTCCGACGCCAGTCGGCTCGCCTTCCCGGTTTCAACGGTATAGTTGCTGTATGCCGGATTTGAACCCAGAAACCATCGATCGTCTTGTTGACGCTGCCTCTGAGGTGCGGGGCCGAGCGCACGCGCCGTACTCGAGCTTTAGAGTCGGAGCGGCGGTGGTTGACGCGAATGGCCGCATTTTTGTGGGTTGTAACGTCGAAAACGCCTCCTACGGTCTCAGCGTCTGCGCCGAACGGCACGCCGTGGCAGCAGCAGTGTCCGCAGGTGGTGAGTGCATCGAGGGCCTTGCCGTGGTCACCGATACCAGCCCGCCGGCCTCTCCGTGCGGCGCGTGCCGCCAGGTGTTGGTCGAGTTCGGCAATTTTCCGGTGATTCTCGCGAATCCGGGGGGTGAACGAATCGTGACCAGCGTAGGGAGTCTGCTCCCCGACGCCTTTACCCCGGAATCACTGGTCAAGGGTCAGAAGTAAAGAGGGTCAGATCCTGCCGAGAACCTGCGAAAAGAAGCGCAGAATCCACTGTTTCTCGATACCGTTGAAAATGCTGACTCCAGCTCTATATTCTCAACTTTTCATTGGCTCATATTGACAATCTAACATGCATACTTCTCAACAACTTAGCAAACTTGAGAGAACACAATTCAGTTGATCGAGCAACCCCCTTGACATCGGCGTTTTCGGGAACCATATTGGAAGTGTCCTCAGGGACCGCGGGTGTTGAACGGACCTCACAGCCGCGTTACCAACTGAAAAGGCCCGGGCGGGCACACCCGCCGCGACGAAATCCCGTTCCCGCGGGATTTCGTTATTTCTGTACCCCAAATATTTCAGAGGCGCGAAGGATCATCGATGTGCCGTACAGCCGTAAGGCCGTATAGCCGTGGAGCGCGGCCCCGATTTGACGCTCGCTGAAATACCCTCCAAACTCCCGTTTGAGGAGCCATCTATTGTCCGACCTCAAACACCAGCTCGCCATGGAACGCAGGCTTGCTCGACGTCAGCGTCGGCGGGAGGAATATCACCGTGGCCTCCGACCAATGGCGATTGCGGCCTGGAACATCACCAAAGAGCACAACGTCGGGTCGCTGGTCCGCACCGCACACGCGGCAGCGGCGGCAGAGGTGGTCCTGGTCGGCGAGCGCGAGTGGAATATGGAGGCAGCGAAGACATCTGAGCTCTATACGACCGTCACCCAGCTTGCAGATATTGAGGCGTTTCGGAAACACCTGGAGTCTCGGCGGTGGAATCTCGTTGCAGTTGAACTGGACCATCGCGCGGTCAACCTTTTCGACGCCGAGTACCCCGAGCGACCGTGTTTCCTCCTCGGTGCTGAGGTCGGGGGGTTGCCAGGCGAGTTGCTCGACGAGGCGGAGATGGTGGTCCAGATTCCCCAGTGGGGGCTGGTGCCCTCCCTCAACCTGGCGATCGCCGGCTCGATCGTCGTTTACGACTATCTCGGGAAGCTCCACGGCGAGGCTCGCTTGAATCGCCCGGATGGAGGGCTTCTAGATCAGAATGCAGGTGAACAAGAAGGTGGGTATGACGTAGATCACAAAGGATGAATCTAGCGTTCCCGACGGCGGTTGTTCGCGTAGAAACGCCCTGATAGAGTGGGCTCGCACCGACGACACGCGAATGGCAGCGGAGGCAGCACTACCGATACGCTGTTCGCAAATCGAGATCGAAAACGACGGCCGCGAAGGAGGCATCGATGCGCAACGCAACGCGTTTGACAATAACCGCCCTGGTGATCTTCCTGGCACTGTACGTGGGCGCCTGTAAGAGTAGCGGCCCGAAAATGGATGCGCCTCCGCCCCAACCGACCGCGGCCCCGACACCGGATCCCGCCGAGGTGAGCGAGGAGGTCGTGCACGAACCGATCACAGAGACGATCGTTTCGGAGGAGGTAACGGAAGAGCTTCCGGAGGACCTCGCGCAGCTCAACGCCGAGGGGTATTTGGCGGACGCATTTTTTGATACCGATCGTTTTGATCTCACACCGGCGGCGCGAGAAGCAATGGCGCAGAATGCGGCGTGGTTGCAGAAACATCCCACGATTTCTATTCTGGTCGAAGGGCACTGTGATGAGCGCAACACCCGTGAGTACAACCTTGCGTTGGGTGAGCGGCGAGCGAGCACGGTTCGCGATTATCTCGTCTTCCTCGGCATTGCCCAGCAGCGGATCCAGATCATTTCCTATGGTGAGGAGCGTCCATTCGCGGTCGGAAGCGGCGATAGCGTCTGGAAACTCAACCGCCGATCCCATTTCGTCATCGTTGCGCGATAGGAGCACATTCATGCGCCCATTCTTTTCGATTGTCGCAAGCCTGATCCTGCTGGCGCCACTCGCCGCCTGTACTTCGTCCGAGGATACCGCCCTATTGCATCGTGAGATCACCGACGTCCAGCGCTCGGTCGACCGGTTGCAGACCGAGGTCATTGACCAGTCGGACCTGCAGGGCATGGAGCAGTCGATGCAGGACATGACCAACAAGAACCTGCGCTCGAACGCGGACCTCGCACTCAGGGTTGAAGAGTTGCAGGAACAGATCGAGGCCCTGCACGCGAGCCTCGAGGTCACCACCAGACGCCTGCAGACCATCTCTCAGGAACTGGCCGCGGCACGAGCCCTGGGTGGTGAGGGGGTGGTGCTACCTCCGGTGATGGTAGCGCCGGGCACCGAGGAATCGGGAGCAACTGGCGGCAACCCGGGTGGGATGCCTGTCGGCGCGGCCGCTGCCGGCGGCTCGAACAGCCCAGATGAGCTGTATCGCTCAGCCTACGAGGATTACATGCGAGGGAATTATGACCTCGCCTCCGAAGGCTTCGGAGAATACATGAGGCGCTGGCCCAACACCGAGCTGACCGACAACGCGCTCTATTGGATCGGTGAGTGTTACGACGCTCAGGAGAAGCCCGAAGAGGCGCTGACCACGTTCACCAAGGTTCTGGAGGACTACCCGACCTCGGACAAGGCGGCGGCGGCCCAGCTCAAAAAGGGCCTGATCTACCTCAAGATGGGCGATCAGGGCCAGGGCGTCGTCAACCTCCAGTACGTTGTCTATGAGCACCCGGGCACACGTGAAGCGGACCTCGCCCGCGAGCAGCTCCGCTCTCTTGGTCTTACCATTCGGTAAGACCAAAAGGCTCAACGGCTATAAGGCCTTACGGCAATACGGCCGATCGAAATGTTCGATCGTTCTGCATGATTTGGGCGGGTGAGTGGCCCGAATAGCCGCATAGCCGAATAGCCGTAGAGCCGTCTAGCCCTTCGGGGCTAGCCGTTTTCAACGTTTTCCGCTATCATATGCGACCTTATGCTGCGCAATGCGTGCGGCGTGCAACCAAGGAGATACTTTCGATGGCTACGATCAAAGGTACGAAGAAACAGGCGCGCAAGCGCCATCGCCAGTCGCTCGAGCGGCGGATGCGGAACCGCTCGGTGCGCACGCGAGTGCGCCGTCAGATGCGACTGATGCGCGCCGCCCTGGCCGAGGGCGATGCCAAGAAGGTCGAGGAACTGCTGCCCGGAACGATGTCGGTGATCGATATCGGCTGGCGCAAGGGCGTGTTCCACCGGAATTCCGCGGCCCGCTACAAGTCGCGCATGACACGGCAGGCCAATGCGGTGATCTCTGGCGGGGAAGCCTGAGGCGATGAGCCAAGCCCTGCTCACCTCCTCGATCCCTTCGGGGAAACTGGTGAGTCGGGGCAAGGTCCGCGATATCTACGCCACAGACGAAGCGCTGGTCCTGGTCGCTACCGACCGCATCAGCGCGTTCGACAGCGTTCTTTCGCCGGGCATCGCCGGCCGTGGCGAGATCCTGACCCGACTCTCCACCTTCTGGTTCCGGCGTTTCGCCGACCGGGTTCCCAATCATCTTCTCGCCACCGAACTCGCAGATTTCCCGGAGCCGTTCAAAGACCATCCCGAGCTCGCCGGCCGCTCCGTACTCGCACAGCGGCTCGAGCCGGTTCCCGTCGAGTGCGTGGCCCGCGGCTACCTCGCCGGTTCGGGGTGGAAGGAATACCAGGTCGACGGCACGGTGTGTGGAATCGCATTGCCGGAGGGGCTGACCGAATCCGCAAAGCTCCCGGAGCCAATCTTCACACCGGCGACCAAGGCCACCGACGGCCATGACGAGAATATCAGCTTCGAACGGATGGTCGGAATTGTCGGCGAGGAAACGGCCAGCCGGCTCCGCGACCTGACGCTCGAGCTCTACACCGCGGCCGCCGACTACGCTCGTGAACGCGGCATTCTGATTGCCGACACCAAGTTTGAGTTCGGGTTCGACGGGGACAGAAACATCGTCTGGATGGACGAGGCGCTGACACCCGATTCATCCCGCTTCTGGCCGGCCGCCGACTATCAGCCCGGGCGCTCCCAGGCATCCTTCGACAAGCAGTACGTGCGCGACTGGCTCGAGGCCAGCGGATGGGACAAGGAGCCGCCCGCTCCGACCCTTCCGCCCGAGGTGGTCGAGGGAACCCTCTCGCGCTACCTCGAAGCCTATCGCCTGCTGACAGGTGCAGACCTCGAGCCGGCGGCGGCCAAAGACTGAGCAAAAATCATTTTCGGGCAATACCCGACGAGTAGAGGAGATTTCCATGACCGTGTATGCGACCGAGAACATCCGCAACATTGCGGTGGTGGGCCACTCCGACACCGGCAAGACCTCGCTGGTTTCGGCGATGCTGTTCGACAGCGGCGCAGTCAACCGCCTGTGCAAGGTAGACGACGCCAACACCACGACCGACTTTGACGAGGACGAGCACGACCGCAAGATCACGATCAACACCGCGGTCGCCCATTTCGAAAACCGCGGGGTCAAGGTCAACCTGATCGACGCCCCCGGGTATGGCATCTTTTCCACCGACGCCCTCCAGGGTCTGCGGGTGGCCGATGCCGCCTTGATGATGGTCTCGGCGGTCGCGGGCGTCGAGGTACAGACCGAGAAGATGTGGAAATCGGCTGCAGATTTCGGTCTGCCGGTCCTCTTTGCAGTTAACTTGATGGACCGCGATCGGGCCTCGTACTCGCGTGTGGTCGAAGCGCTGCAGAAGAAGTATGGCCGTGAGGTCACACCGCTGCAGCTTCCAATTGGCGAAGAGTCAAGCTTCTCCGGGGTTGTCGACCTGGTCAGCGGCAAGGCCTTCACCTGGGAGCATGACGAGAGTGGGAAGGTAACCGAAGCCGACGTCCCGGGCGACATGGCCGATGATGTCGCGGCGGCGCGCGAAGCTCTCATGGAGATGGTCGCCGAGCAGGACGAAGAGCTGATGGAAAAATACCTCGAAGAGGGCGAGCTCGATCGCGAGACCCTTTCGAGCGGCCTCAAGAAGGCGATCACCGCACGAGAGCTCTTTCCAGTCTTCGCCCTCGCTGCCGCCAAGAATATCGGTGTCCAGCCCTTGATGGATGCTCTGGTGGACCTGGCTCCGACTCCCGACTGGCGCCCCGTGAAGGTGACCGTGGATGGCGAGGAGCAGGAGTTCGCGGTCTCGTCCGAGTCTCCGTTCGCCGCCTATGTCTTCAAGTCGATCTCTGACCCGTTTGCCGGTCACATCACCTTGATGCGGGTGTTTTCCGGAGGGATCGCGACCGACGCCACGGTGTCCAACTCGACCCGTGATTCAGTGGAACGCCTGAGCTCGATGTCGATTGCCCAGGGGAAAGACCTCGAGCACGTGACCGAGCTCGCCGCCGGTGACATTGGTGCTCTTCCCAAGCTCAAGGAAACCCACACCGGTGATACCCTGTGCGAAGCCAAACAGAACATCAAGCTGACCCCGGTGCCGATCCCGGAGCCCGCCATCAGCTTTGCGCTCGAAGCCGAATCCAAGGGCGACGAGAACAAGCTGGCGTCGGCGCTGGCCAAGATTCGCGATGAAGACCCGACCATCACCGTCGGCCGCGATCCGCAGACCAAAGAGATGCTGATCTCCGGTACCGGCCAACTACACGTCGAGGTCGTCGTCGGCCGGCTCAAAAAACGCTACAACGTCAATGTCGTTCTCCACCAGCCCAAGGTCCCCTATCGCGAGACCATCAAAACGGGCACGGAGGTCACGACACGCCACAAGAAGCAAACCGGCGGCTCGGGCCAGTTCGCCCAGTGCTCGATCAAAATGGAGCCCAACCACGGCAAGGGCTACGAGTTCATCGATAAGATCTTCGGCGGTTCGATATCCCAGACCTACCGGCCGGCGGTGGACAAGGGCATCCAGGAAGCCGCCGAGCGCGGCGTCGTCGCCGGCTATCCGATGGTCGACTTCAAGATCACCCTTCTCGACGGCAAAGAGCACGCGGTCGACTCCTCGGAAATGGCCTTCAAGCTTGCCGGCCGCAAGGCCTTCAGAGAGGCCGCCGCCAAGTGCAAGGCGACCCTCCTCGAGCCGATCATGCAGATCGAAGTCTACGTTCCCGAGGACAACCTCGGCGACGTCATGGGCGACCTCAACTCGCGCCGCGGCCGGGTCCAGGGCATGGATTCCGATGCCGGCACGACGACCGTCAAGGCGGCGGTGCCGTTGGCCGAGATGCTGACCTACGCGCCGACCCTGCGCTCGATCACCCAGGGCCGCGGCGACTTCCACATGGAGTTCGCCAAGTACACCGAGGTGCCGAAGCAGATGCAGGAGAAGATCATCGCTGCAGCCGCGAAGGACGAAGAGGAAGACGACGAGTAGAATTCGGAATTCGGAATTCGGAATTTTGAATTAGGAATTAACTGCCGCCCTCCTGAAAAACGGAGGGCGGTTTTTTGTTGCCGGGCGAGGATAAACCCCGCCCCTACGTTGTGTCTTTGGATTTGTAGGGGCGGGATATATCCCGCCCTCGTCAGCTCCCACCTAATGCCCATCCCTCTTTGTCATTCCGACCGAGCGAGGACAGCTACCATCCCCGCCTGTCATCCCGAGGGAGCGAGCGCAGCGAGTGAGTCGAGGGACCTGTGGAGATCCAAACGTTTGTATTGGCATTTCTCTCAGATTTCTCGACTCGGCCTTTGGCCTCACTCGAAATGACACAACGATGGGCCGGACGGCTTACAACCGCGTCGAATCGTCCCCGGCATCATGTCATTCCGACCGAGCGAGCGGAGAGAGCGAGTGGAGGAATCTATTGAGTGGGCGGCATTCCTAATTCCTCATTCCTAATTCCTAATTCACAACTGCGTCTCGTCGTCCCACTCCGCGATCTTCGCCAAATAGGCCTCGTCATCGAATCGAGCAGGATGGAATGCGGTGGCGTAATCCGGCAGCTTGCCTCCGATAATGTGAGCCGCTACCAACTCAGCCGTCGCCGCCGAAGCCATCAAACCGTAGCCCGACAGCGCACCGTGAACAAACGCTCCCTCGATCGGCAGCGGCCCGACAAGCGGCCGGTTGTCTTGTGTCTTGGTGTAGTAGCCGCCGTCGATCCACGGTTTTGGCATCCGGTCGACGTACTCGCTCAGGCTCGGAATCATGGTCGAGAGGCCTCGCACACAAATCTCGGCGTAATGATCAGGAATCGGTAGTGGAAAGTTCTCCGCCACCGGGTCCAGGTGGTAGGGCCAGAGGATGAGCAGATAGCGGCTCCCCCCGCCGCCTTCGATCCGGGTGTGGACCCCGGGAGGCATTTCGCCAAGCAACGGCCCGCCATCGGAAAGCTCGGCCACAAACTCGCGTTCTTCATCGCTCCAATCGAGATGCTGTGGGTCCTCCCAGATCAAGAACGGCGCGTCGCGAGGAACGACTCCGAGGTGATCTTCAATCGAGATTTTGAGGTGGAGCTCGGAAAAGACCGGCAACTCGATGCCGAGAAGAGCCCCGACACTCTTCAACATCGGACCCGCCGTTACAACGAAGCGTGGCGACGAAATTGAAATAACCTCGGAGCGGGATCCGATCTGAATTGATGACACCTCGCCACCGCTCGTTTCGATCCACTCGACGCGGCCTTCGATCACCTCGACACCTGCCGCCCGCGCCTCTTCGAGCATGAGCATGCCGAGCTGTTGACCGGAGAACCAGCCGCAGCGGCGAGCGTGGAGCACCGCTACGGTCTCGGGTGCGAGGTATGGGAAGGTCTGTCGAATCATCTCCTCATCGAGGATCAGGTCGGCGCCGTCGGTTTGATGCTTCCAGCCTTTGGCCGGGGCCGGCAGGTAATCGGGCCCGCCCGATCCTCCGGCGTGAACTCGCAGTGGACCCGCGCCGTAACTCGAGGCGAGTACTCCTGACTCCCACATTGCTTCAGCACGCTCCGGATTAGCGGTGGCGTAGACGTAGCCTCGACGGTTCATTAGAAAGCGGTTGTCACTCGCGTCCGCCATCACCTCGAGGAGATCGATCGAACGATTCATCAGCCGAACCATCGCGTCGTCAGGCCCTGGCCACCAGTTGCGGTAGGCCTCGGTCGACTTGTCCGAGGTCAACGTCATCGGTGGCCACGGGTCCGCCAGGACCACGTTCTTCATTCCGTGCTTCACCGCCAATTGCCAGGCTGTAGAAATCCCAGCAATCCCGGCCCCGCAGATCACCACTTCGGCTGTTCGAGTTCCCATTACGAAGTCTCTAGCACGGTCAGGCCACCTATCCCGAATTTTTTCACGGGGAGTTTGTCCCCAATCACCCTGCACCTCTAAGTTGGATTATTTGTGATTTCAGCTACGAGCGTTCGCTCGGTGGCGACGAATTTAACTTTATCGATTCCTTGAGTTTTTCTTCGAGGCGTTTCTTCTCCTCCGGCGTCAGTTCATCCTCAGCGAGGAAATCTCTGATCCGTTCGTCGGTATAGATCTCGATTGGATACCCGTCACCGGCATCCTCAGAGGGCGGTTCTTTTTTGTTTGTTTCCATGAGCCAAGGATAGCAAGTGCAAAATGTGTTTCGTTGTCTGGTTGCTTCGGGTGAACGGCCGGTCCAAGGTCAATGCCTCCGCAGCGGGTGGAGCCACCGCAGTCCGGGGAAACGGTCGAAATCGGCGTCGGTGGTGACCAGCGTACAGCCGTGTTCGATGGCAACCGCCGCGTGCTGGGCGTCCGCAGCCAGTTTGCCGGTGGCGCCCGATCTTCGGCAGAGGCCCTCGAAGATCTCAAGGTGACGAGGGCCCGGGTGAATGACCCGAGCATTCGGACGCGCGGTAAGTTCATTGATGAAGGCAAACATTTCGTCCAGGGTTGACGCGCGGCGGAAGATCCGCGGATTCGTCACGATCCGAACGAGACCGGAGAGTGCGAGGGTCGAAAGCGCAAACGGCTCGAAGCCGGTGGCGACAGTGGTGAGCCATTCGGCATATGCCTCGTGGTCTTCGCACGAGTCGATGCGGTGGGCGTAGATCAGCACATTGACATCGGGAACAAACATCAGCGGTATTTGTCCTCGTCCTCTGCCACCATCAGCTCCCTCGGGCGGTCGAGGTCAATCTCAGGATACGTTCCGCTGCCGTCGACAGTCACCAGGTTGAACGGCCGTTTCTCCTCCGGTTGCAGGTCACGTTTGATCGCGTCATCGAGTACGGCGGCAATGAACGCACTGACGCTGCGACCCTCAGAGGCGGCCCGCCGCTTGACCG
>Ga0224513_10001314_pt1 | contig 9957 bp, 9 predicted proteins | sample SF_May12_sed_USG_5_FD_169109 | JGI IMG/M metagenome (GOLD analysis project Ga0224513, IMG submission 169109) | Sediment microbial communities from San Francisco Bay, California, United States - SF_May12_sed_USGS_21 | ecosystem: Environmental > Aquatic > Marine > Sediment | place: USA: California... | reverse complement strand
CCGACTCGTCACTGCTCTCTATCGTCACGCCGAGTCGCGGCTTGTTGGACATCGCGTAGCGTTGTTCGATTTCGATTATGCGTGGCAGCCTTTCCTTCGTAATCTCGGCAATTTCGCGCGCAGCGGCTTCCATGCGCTCCTCCGCAGCCCGGAGCTTCTCTTCCATCTCCATTTCCCGGGCCTCCGCGGCCCGCATACTTTCCATCGCAGCTTGCTCGCGCTCTTCTTCATAGCGCTGGCGCTCCTCATCGTCCGTCTGCGCAGCCGCCTGGCCCGCAAGCAACAGTACTGTCGCCACCGGCACCACAAGTTTCCACATCTTCATTACGTCGTACTCCTCAAACTCAAAATGCTGCCCGTTGCGCCTGCGCATAGCGCAACTGCAGCAGCGATTTCATCAACCTGACGCGCTCGCGCCAGAAAAGCTCACGATCCGCATCCGACATCTGCACGGAGGGATCATTTAACTGGTAATCAATCGCTGCAATCCGGTCTTCCAGGTCCGAGATCGTCGCCATGGTGCCGGCGCGTTGCACCCTTGGTGCGTTCGGCAACGCACGCAGGTTACTTTCGAGTTCACGCGACTCGGTCATCAGCGTTTGCAGCGCATTCAGCTGGATTGGCGTGCTCGTGCCAACACTGTCCGGAACGACAGGCAGCGTTTCTGCCGGGCCGCGCAGGAGGCCGGGCAACATAATCGCCGCAACCAAAGCGGCTGCCGCTAAACCAAAGCCTGTGTACCAGGTCGAGCGCTTCTGCAGCACCTTCTCTTTGATGAGACCTTCGGCTTCAGCTTGCTCGCGAATGCGGTGCCACACGTCGCGCGGTGGCATCGTATCCGGAAGCCCGCTGAGGCCCCGTTGTAGCGCAGCACTTTCTTCTGCAGTCAGTGCACAAATCATTTCGTCTTCCTTCTTGTTACCGCTCATTCCTGGTAACTCCTGCCTGATAGTCTGTATTCAATTGTCATTCAGTAACTGATGGCCGCGCCTTCTGCATGCGACGCATCCTCATTCAATTCGAGCATCGGTCTCAGCCGCTGGTATGCACGCGACAGCTGCGACTTCGAAAAACTCTCCGTCTTGCCCATAAAACCGGCAATCTCCTTGTGCGTGAACCCTTCGACATCATGCAGCCAGACCACGGCCCGGCTGACATCCGACAAGCTCGCCAGAGCCGCATCGAGGTCGATCGCGTCATCCGGGTGCCGCGAAATGCCGTGGCTCAGCGCATCACCTTCGGTCACTTCGTGCCAGTCGTCGGCCAGCACCTGGCCCCGCTTCGTCCACGCGGACCGCAGGAACATCAATGCCTTCGTCACAGCTATCCTGCGAATCCAGCTACCGAGGGCCGCCTCGCCCCTGAATTTTGCTATCGACCGCATGATCTCTATGAAGGTCTCCTGGACCAGGTCCTCTGCATGCGCCGGCACTTTCGTAAATCTGAGGCAAATCGAGTACACCGGCGCCGAAAAGGCTCGATAAATTATCTCGTGCGCCCGCGCGTCTCCTGCCGCGGCCCGCCTTACAATCCCCGGATCAATATGTATGTCAGCAAATTTGCTCATATCTGCCATCTTAGATGCTTATCGCCCTCAAAGGGTCGCACAACGGCAGATCCACGCATATACTGTGCGCCTTTCAGGCGGGGCACAGCCCCAGAGAAAGGCCCGAACAGGCTTGCCGGGATGGCGGAACTGGTAGACGCGCCGGATTCAAAATCCGGTTTCCGAGAGGAAGTGGGGGTTCGATTCCCCCTCCCGGCACCAAACTAAGGAAGCGATGAAATACTGTTCCAGCTGCGGTGGCACAGTGAGCTACCGCGTCCCAAAGGACGATAATCGTGAGCGTGCAATCTGCGATGCTTGCGGCCAGGTTCACTACCGAAACCCGTTGGTCGTTGTCGGCTGCGTTGCCGAGCGCGACGGCAAGGTGTTGCTGTGCAAGCGCGCCATCGAACCGCGGTACGGCTACTGGACTGTGCCAGCTGGCTTTATGGAGCTCGGTGAATCAGTTGCGGCAGGCGCTGCGCGAGAAACACTCGAGGAAGCGCTCGCCACGGTCGAACTCGGGCATCTGTTCGCCATGGTCGATGTGGTCGACGCTGGGCAAGTTCACGTTTTCTACACAGGCAGGCTGGTCAGCGACTATGGCGTCGGCGAGGAAACGCTCGAATCTGCGCTGTTCAGCGAAGACGAAATCCCGTGGGACGACATCGCTTTCCACAGCGGCAAGTACGCGCTAAAAAAGTACTTCGAAGACCGCGGCGAAAATAAGGGCGTACACATTCACGAACTCAGACGCTCGCGTTCCTGATTTCTACTGGCCTTGACCGTCCTGTGCAAGGCGAGCACCAAGAGCGGTCGGTGTCATATAGCCCTGGACCATCTTGCCATCCTCGAAAACGATCGCCGGCGTGCCGCTGAGGCCGACGTCTTGACCCAGCGTGTAATGCTGCGTCAGCATTGACGCATCGCATTTTGACGTCTGGAACTCGCGATCAAGCTTGGCCGCAGTCAGCGCACCGTTGCGGTCGCGGGAGCACAAGATGTCCTCGGACGTGCTCCACGCGCGCGAGGCAGGCCCGTTCCGCGGGTAAAGAACGTAGCGTATGGCGATTCCCTGACTCATATACTCATCGATCTCGTTGTGCAGCTTGCGGCAATAGGTGCAATCGACATCCGTAAATACGGTCACCGTATATTTCGGCTCCGCCGGCGAGAACAGGATCGCGTCTTCGTCATCAAGCGATTTCAGGAGCACACGCCGGGTTTCTGCGCGACTTTGCTCCGTCAGGTTAACGGAATTATCCAGGTCGATAAGGTCTCCCTGAAGCAGGTATCGCCCGTCTTCCGATACGTAGGCAACAATTGGGCCCTTCTGAATCAAATACCAGCCATCCAGCGGGCTTGGATTGACGTTCTCGGGTTGGATAGCATCAAACATCCCGGAAATCTTGGCGCGGACTGCCTCGAGTTTCGGGTCCACATCCACATCGGCGGCATTCACACTTACCGCAAGCAACACCCACAGGGCGGCTGCAACGGTTCGTACGAATGTGTTGAAAAATCGGCTCATAAGGTCTGTCCCTGCGAAAAGCGCGGCAAGTTTAACAAACAGACCCCCAAACAGGGCATTTTGTTGCACCGACTTTTGTGCCCTGGCGAAACTAACCGCGCGGATGATGCTCGCCGTGCAGCTCTTTCAGTCGCTCCCGGGCAACGTGCGTGTAGATCTGCGTCGTCGAGAGATCACTGTGACCCAGCAACAATTGGACTACGCGCAGATCGGCGCCGCGATTCAACAAATGCGTCGCGAACGCGTGGCGCAGACTGTGGGGTGACATTTTCTGGCGCACGCCGGCTTTTTCCGCGTAGCGCTTGATGATGTGCCAGAACGCCTGGCGAGTCATACGGTCACCGCGGCGAGTCGGGAACAGGTAGTCCGTCTGGCGCTCGAGAAGTATCTCCATGCGCGGGCCATCTATGAATTCCTTGAGCCAGCGCTGTGACTCTTCGCCCAGCGGAATGAGACGCTCGCGATCGCCTTTGCCGACGATACGCAGCACGCCCTGGTTGAAGTTGACCTGGGACTGTTTGAGATTAATGAGTTCCGAAACTCTGAGGCCCGTGGCGTATAGCAGCTCCAGCATGGCCCGGTCGCGATGACCCAGCGGCTCGTCGGTGTTCGGTGCGTTCAGCAACGCATCGACCTCATCCTCAGTCAGTGTTTTCGGGAGGGAGCGGCCAATGCGCGGCATCGCGATTTCTGCGGTCGGATCCGATTTACGTATTCCCTCGCGCATGATGTAGCGGAAGAATCGGCGGAAGCTCGATAGCTGGCGTGCCGTTGATCGCGGCTTGGCACCCGACTCAACGCGCTTCGCAATGAAGTCCAGGAGATCAGCCTTGTCAGCCTGCTCGATGGACTTGTTATTCTCTGACAGCCCGCGGCCCAGCGTCATCAAATCAGCCCGGTAAGCGCCAAGCGTATTCTTCGACAAGCCTCGTTCCATCCAGATAGCATCAAGAAACCGATCGACCATCTCTTCAGAGCGTTCGACCTCAGCAGATCCTGGTGCACTTCGTTTTATGCTACTAGCCATAAGCTTCTATCTTCCTTCGTCGCATAGTCCTTTACCAAGGTCATTGTCTATCCAACCAGCGTTCCCTACTGTTAGCATGTCGGCTGCCAGACACCGCCAAGCGACGGTTTTTGCAAGGGTTCTGAGTATGCTGGGGAAGCTCGGGGCCGGGCGTGACCGCTGTCACACATTACGGAAGGCGTTAACATAAAGTGAACTGGGTCACACAAACCAAGAATATTGCCTGGGGCACCCTGGCCTGGCTGTCCTTCGTTTTCGCCGTTCTTTTTACCATGACCGTTGCTCTGATCGTGCCCGGGGGCGAAAGACGCCAGAAACTGGCCACGTGGGCGTGCAGAATGACATTTGTCCTGCCCATGATTGATGTCCGCATCACGGGAATCGATAACCTGCCCACCGGCAACTGTGTCGTCGTCGCGAACCACGCAAGCTACCTCGATGGCGTCTTGCTCAAAGGATACCTCCCCTGGCGCTTCAGTTTTGTGATCAAAGGCGAAATGCGGGATTTTGCTCCAGCCCATTTCCTGCTGCGGCGCGTCGGCGCGAAGTTTGTTGAGCGCACGGACATAAAGGGCAGCACGCGCGATGCCCGGCACATCGTCAAGGCAGCCCAGGCCGGTGAGTCGCTGGGCTTTTTTCCGGAGGGTACGTTTCGCGAGGAGCCCGGCGTTGGCCGTTTTCTGCCCGGCGCTTTCGTCGCCGCCATTAAGGGCGAGATGCCAGTAGTACCGATCGCTATAAGCGGATCTCGCTACATGTTGCCGACCAATCACTTCATGCCGCAGCGCGGCCCGTTGACCGTTGATATCCTGCCGGCAATCCCCCCCGATGCCCCCGAGTCTGCAACCGGTCGAACACTGGCTGAAGCAGCCCGCCAGCGAATTCTTGCCGTTCTCGACGAACCCGATCTAGTCGAGCAATAATCTGTCGGGAATGCCTGAATCATAGTATTGCGCCGAGCCGGAAATTGGCGGAAAGTAGCCTTCCACCCTGACAGATTGAAAGCACTCCGGAGCAAGAAAATGAGTTCAGACGCCATTGTCATCGTGGCCGCCAAACGCACCCCGGTTGGTGCATTTCAGGGCACTCTTAGCGGTGCCAGCGCCCCGCACCTCGGGGCCGCGGCAATTGACGGCGCCGTAAGCGCCTGCGGTATAGACGCCGGCGATATTGATCGGGTCTTGATGGGCTGCGTTTTGCCGGCCGGTCTCGGCCAGGCACCGGCTCGCCAGGCGGCGCTCGATGCCGGAGTCCCCGAAGGTGTTCCGTGCGTGACGGTCAACAAAATGTGCGGCTCGGGCATGGAGTCGATCATCCTCGCGCACGACATGATCAAGGCAGGTAGTGCAGGTATCGTCGTCGCCGGGGGCCTGGAGTCGATGAGCAATGCGCCGTACATGTTGCCGAAAGCGCGCAGCGGCATGCGCATGGGGCACCAGCAAGTACTAGACCATATGTTCTTCGATGGTCTGCAGGATCCCTACACCGGCGAAATGATGGGCCACTTTGCACAGGTGACGGCTGACAAATACGGATTCTCGCGCGAAGCAATGGATAACTACGCCATCGAGTCCGTAACGCGGGCGCAGCGTGCTGTCTCCGACGGAACGTTTGCAGGGGAAATCTCGCCGGTCACGATCAAGTCGCGGCGAGGCGAAACGATCGTCGATACTGACGAGACGCCTGGCACTGTCAGCGTGGAGAAAATTCCGACCTTGCGCCCGGCGTTTGCAAAAGACGGCACAGTTACGGCCGCCACATCATCGTCGATTTCCGACGGAGCCGCAGCGGTCGTCATGATGACGGCCGCCGAAGCAGAGAAACGCGGCCTGACGCCGATCGCGAAAATCGTTGGCCACTCTGCATTCGCGCATGAGCCGGCGTGGTTCACCACGGCGCCCATCTACGCAGTAAAGAAATTGCACGATGCTCTAGGCTGGACGCCCGATGACGTGGATCTCTATGAAATCAATGAAGCCTTCGCCGTCGTCACGATGGCTGCGATGAAGGACGTCGGCATTAGTCACGACAAGGTCAACGTCAACGGCGGCGCCTGCGCGCTGGGCCATCCGATTGGTGCCACGGGCGCTCGCATATCCGTGACGCTGCTGCACGAACTCGCCGCGCGCGGGTCGACGCGTGGCATCGCATCGCAATGCATCGGCGGTGGCGAAGCCACGGCCGTGGCCTTCGAAATTCTGTAAGGGAGAAACTGGTGAAATTGTCAGAAGCAAAAGCCGTCGTCACCGGCGGCGCATCGGGTCTTGGTTTTGCATCGGCACAGCGCGTTATCGACGCTGGTGGCCAGGTTGTCCTTCTGGATATAAACGATGAACTTGGCACCGAGAAATCGGCAGAGCTTGGCGATCGCGCAAGCTACATCAATACGGACGTTTCAAGCGAAGATTCGGTAAGGGCTGCCGTTCAGCAGGCAAAAGCGACGATGGGTGGGATCACGCTGGCCGTGAACTGCGCCGGCATCGCGACGGCCGGTCGCGCACTTGGCAGGGAAGGTCCGTGGCCCACGGAAATGTTCAATCGCGTCATCCAGATCAACCTGGTCGGCACCTTTAATGTGACCAAGGAGGCTGCCGCAATAATGAACGAGAACGAGCCGACTGAGGATGGAGAACGCGGTGTAATCATCAGCACGGCATCGATCGCTGCGTTCGAAGGCCAGATCGGCCAGGCCGCCTACGCGGCGTCGAAAGGCGGTGTACATGCGATGATGCTGCCCCTCGCTCGAGAGTTCGCAAATTTCGGCATCCGCGTCAACACGATTGCCCCCGGGATCATGCTGACACCGATGATGTCCGGAATGTCTCAGGAGGTGCAGGACTCGCTTGCTGCGCAGGTGCCGTTTCCAAAACGCCTCGGCAAGCCCGAGGAATACGCGGACACGATCGCATTCATCTACGAGACGTCCTATGTGAACAGCGAAACGATTCGCTGCGACGGCGCGATTCGCATGCAAGCGAAATAGAGCAAATAGGGTACCGGACACCCTATTTCCAATGAGTGGTGTCCGGTAGTTTTCCGAGCTAATGGCGGTAAATAGGGTGTCCGGTACCCTATTACATGTTCGCGTAGTTCGGTCCGCCCGCGCCTTCCGGTACCGTCCAGACGATATTCTGCTTCGGATCCTTGATCTCGCAGGTCTTACAGTGCACGCAGTTAGTCGCGTTGATCTGAAACTTTTTCTCGCCGCCTTCTTCCACGATCTCGTAAACACCGGCGGGGCAGTAACGCTGCGCGGGCTCATCAAACTCGGGCAGATTGTACGCAACCGGAATTGACTCGTCCTTCAGCTTCAGATGCGAAGGCTGGTCCTCCTCGTGATTGGTACTTGACAAAAAGACCGATGACAACTTGTCAAACGTGATCACGCCATCCGGTTTAGGGTAATCGATCACCTTCGCCTCAGTAGCCTTGTCGAGCGACTCGTGATCATGATCCTTGTTGCGCCATGTGAACGGTAACTTACCAAAGAAAATATTCTGATCGATGAACGCAAAGATAGCCCCGAAGAACATGCCCAGCTTGTGCAAACCCGGGCCGAAATTGCGACCTCGGTGCAGTTCCTTGTAGACCCAGGATGCATTGACGCTATCTTCGTAGTCACTGAGTTCCGACTGACCGGCATCCCCGGATGACAATGCCTTGTGGATACTTTCCGCGGCCAGCATGCCGGTCTTGATCGCAGTGTGCGTTCCTTTGATCTTCACACCATTCAAAAATCCGGCGCCGCAGCCGACCAGCATGCCCCCCGGAAACCCGAGTTTGGGCAATGATTGCAAACCACCTTTGTTGACCGCTCGGGCACCGTAGCCAACTCGCTTGCCACCCTCGAGATATCGCCGAATCTTCGGATGTGTCTTCCAGCGCTGGAACTCGTCGAATGTCGACAGGTGCGGGTTCCTGTAGTTGAGCGCAATAATCAGGCCAAGGTAGACCTTGTTATTCGCCGCGTGATACAGGAAGCCGCCGCCCTCTGTACGGTTGTCCAGCGGCCAACCCGTCGTGTGGACAACAAGCCCTTCTTCGTGACGCTCAGGTTCAATCTCCCATACTTCCTTGATACCGATGCCATAGTGCTGCGGATCGGCGTTCTCTCGCAGATTGAACTTACGCATGACCTCTTCACTGAGATTGCCCCGGACACCTTCCGCAAAAATCGTATATTTGCCGAGCAACTCGTACCCTGGCGTGTAAGAGCTCTTCTTGACGCCGTCCTTACCGACCCCCATATCGCTCGTTGCTACGCCGGTGACGCGTCCATCGGCGTCATACAAAATTTCAGACGCGGCAAATCCGGGAAATACGTTTACGCCCATGCCCTCAGCCTGTTCAGCCAGCCACTGACACAGCTGCCCCAGGCTGATGATGTAGTTGCCATGGTTGTGCATCGGACGTGGAAGAAAAATACCGGGCACCGGCGCAGCGCCAGTTGCGCTTGTCAGGTAATGCACGCGATCGCCCGCGCACTCGGTTTTCACGGGCGCACCCTTTTCTTTCCAGTCAGGAATCAATTCGTTGAGGCCGCTCGGCTCCATTACGGCCCCGGAAAGAATATGTGCCCCGATCTCGGAGCCTTTTTCCACCACGACCACCGACAAGCTCTCGTCGAGCTGCATCAGGCGAATTGCTGCAGACAGCCCGGCTGGGCCACCCCCTACGATGACGACATCAAACTCCATCGATTCGCGTTCAGATTCTTCCGACATTTTCCCAGTACTCCCGTCTTGTAGCGCCGTATTCTAGCAGTCGCTGTAGCGACCATAATAGTTGGCATGTAATCTTGCTCTGCCGCAGCAGGTCTGCACATACGATAACGAGGGTAGTTTGAAAATCCGAGAAGCCTACGAATCCAGCCTGCGTCGAGAGGGCCACACCAGGGACTCCGCGCAGCTCGATGTAATCGCTCGTTTCGAGGACCTGCAAGCGCGTATCGCCGCGCAACGGCCCCCAAAAGGGGGCCTGCGCACAATGTTCTTCCGGAGCGAGCCGCGCGAGACCATACGTGGACTCTATATATGGGGTGGCGTCGGCCGCGGCAAGACGTTTCTGATGGACCTGTTTTACGAGAGCCTCGATATCGAGCAGAAAAAACGCGTCCACTTTCATCGCATGATGCGCGACGTGCACGATCGCATGAAAACCCTCAGTTTCGTCGAGAATCCGCTTGACAGGATTGCGACCAGCATTGCCCAGGAAACGCGTGTGCTCTGCTTCGACGAGTTCTTCGTCAGCGACATCGGTGACGCGATGATCCTCGGCGGCTTACTGCAAGGCCTGTTCAAGCGTGGCGTCATTCTGGTTACGACGTCCAACTCGCAACCGGACGACTTGTACAAGGATGGTTTGCAGCGGCAACGATTTCTGCCGGCGATCGCGCTGCTGAAAGAATATACGGACGTCGTCAAGATGGACGGCGACACAGACTACAGACTTCGTATCCTGCAAAAGGCGGGAACGTACCTGTCGCCTGACGATGCCTCTGCCGCAGACAGGCTGAATTATTTCTTCGAAGAATCGGCCTCGACACAAATCGAATCTGACACGTACCTGGATATTAACGGCCGCGATATTTGCGCGCGCCGCTGTGCCAAAGGCATCGCATGGTTTCGGTTCACCGATATTTGTGACGGGCCACGAAGCCAGGCCGATTACATTGAAATCGCGCGCTGGTACCCGTCCGTCATCATCTCCGGCGTGCCGCAGTTCGACGCGACTCTGGATGATCAGGCAAGGCGCTTCATCGCACTGGTCGACGAATTCTACGATCGACGCGTCAAGCTGATTCTGTCCGCCGATGTGAATGCCCAGGATCTCTACCAGGGCGCGCGTTTGTCC
>Ga0224513_10001310_pt1 | contig 9969 bp, 6 predicted proteins | sample SF_May12_sed_USG_5_FD_169109 | JGI IMG/M metagenome (GOLD analysis project Ga0224513, IMG submission 169109) | Sediment microbial communities from San Francisco Bay, California, United States - SF_May12_sed_USGS_21 | ecosystem: Environmental > Aquatic > Marine > Sediment | place: USA: California... | reverse complement strand
AGAAGTGCGCCACGCTCGTCTCGACGAACTTCTTGATGTCGTACCCCGACATCGGTTCGAGCGTGAGAATGCCGAGGACGGCGTAGCGGCTGGAGCTGCGACCAGGCATGTCTATCTCTGCTATATATCGGAATGATATATAAACCCGAGGGAACCGTCAAGGTCTTCGTCGCGGCATGGCGGCACCCTCCTCCAGCGCGAGCTGCTGCTCGCCTTGTCGACAAGTTGATCGATCGAGGCGATGCGTTGGCCGAGTATCCGGAGCAGGGCCGCCGGTTGCCGGAGATTCCCGAGAGGGGTCTTCGCGAACTGACCGTCGACAACAACCGCATCGTCTACCGCCGTACACCGAAGGCCGTCGAGGTGTTGACTGTTCTCGAGGGCCACCGTCTGTTGCGCCCGGACGAACTGCCGACAGGTGAGTGACCGTGGCGTGCCGAGCCAGGTGTCCACGGGGGTGTCCATAACCCTCGGACTGTAGAGCACTCCTCGTACTCCTCGTAAACGGGAAAGGGCAACGAATCAAGACAACTCTCGAAAGTCCTTGATTCGCCACCCTTCCCTCGCCGGCTTAAAATCCCCTGAGGGCAACCTCGTCCGAGTTCGAGTCTCGGCTCCGGCACCAATGTTTTCAGTGGGTTACGACGGTGCGTGCGAACGAGTGAATTCGCAACCTTCAGTGTTAGCCCTCTTTATGGCAAATCCCGATTCGTCGTGTCCGCCAAAAAGCGCCGTATATAGTGGCATGAGAATGAGCGCCGAAGGAACCGGGCGAGGATCTTAGAAAATACCGGTCTACACGACTTCTTCGTAGAGCGTCAGACGAGACAATCGTCGGTACGCAGGCACGCCGGCTAGGGGTGAAGGGGAGGGGCACACGATGAGTTCCCGGGTTGCAATGCAGTGTAGATTCCTGAGAACGAGTTGCTTGCGAGCCCTGGCCTTGGCCACGAGCGCCGGGTTGCTGACGATGAGCACGGCTTCCGCGGCCGGGATCGTCTGTACGGTCGAGCAGGTTACCGACACCGTGGGGCTCGCCGCAGCCATCGAGCCCTCCATCGACGGATCCGGGACTCGCATCGCCTTCCGCAGTAGCGGGAACCTCACGGGTGACAACCCGGACGGCAGCCAGGAACTGTACGTCTACGACACCACGACCTCGATACTGAGCCAGGTTACCGATCTGGATGGCCTGATCGACGAGTTTAAGATCAGCAACGACGGGAGCTACGTGGCGTTGACATCGAGCGCCTCCTTGTTCGGGACGTTTGAAGTATTCCGCGCCGACACGGCGTCTCTGGGAGCGGTCCAGTTGACGCCGGACAGCTTCTCCGGAACCGGCAACATCTCGATCGATCACGACGGGTCGACGATCGCGTTCACGTCGAGCAAGGACCTCACCGGCGACAATCCCAACTTTCGCGACCAGCTGTTTCTCTCCGAGACCGCAGGCGGGTTCATCCAGGTAACCAACTTCGCGGACGGTCAGGGCCCGGAGGCGACCTCCCTCTCTGCGAGCGGCCGCCGGGTGGCGTTCCAGATCAACGATGCCGGAACGAGGCGGCTTTACTACGCCGACGCCCCGGGGGCGCCGCTGCTCGCCGCGAGCGAGGCCGTCAGCCTAGGGGCGGGCGGGCCCTCGATCAGCGATGACGGTGCCGCGATTGTGTTCGTGTCGGCCGACGACGGCAACGATGAACTGTTCTTGCATGACCTTGTCTTGGGAACGACCGAGCAGTTGACCTTCACGACGGGATCCCTGGCCCTTCGTCAGCCGGCGTCGAACGCAACGGGCGAGCGCCTTGCCTTCGACCGGACAAACGGATTCACGTCCGAGGTTCTTATCCTCGACGTTTTGACCGGCGAGGAGTGCTCGTTGGCCCCGGGAGCGTCGGCCCTGGCCGCGTCGATCAACGACGACGGCCGGCGGATCGCCTTTCAGTCTGGGGCGAACCTGACCGGCGGCAACCCGGATGGGAGCTTTGAGATCTTTCTCGCGGACTGCGATCCGCCTGCGACCCGTGCGATACAGTTGCGCCTCGACGCGGTCGATCTGCTGTGGGACGCCGCGGAGGGTGCCACCGCCTACGACCTGGTCCAGGGGGACCTGGCGACCCTGCGTCTCACTGGCGGAGACTTTGCGACGGCCACCGATTTCTGTCCGGCGGATGACCACGTAGGGACCAACTTCCCGCACGGCATCGACCCCTCGCCCGGCAACGGCTACTGGTTCCTCGTCCGCGTCGTGTCGCCGTCGTTCACCGGTACCTACGACGCCCGTACGCTCGGTCAGGTGGCACCGCGAGACGCTGGGATTGCCTCCTCCGGCTGGGATTGCTTCTAATAGGGTGAACCGCGCCGGGTCCGTCGAAGAGCTCACCTGTTGAGTGTCGATGTAACAGGGAACGGCCCTCCAACTCAGGTGTCCACGGGGGTGTCCATAACCCTCGGACTGTCGAGCACTCCTCGTAACCCTCGTAAACGGGACAGGGCAACGAATCAAATAAAGGTTGATCCGCCGCCCTTCCCGAGAGTACTTAAAATCCCCCGAGCCAACGCTCATCCGAGTTCGAGTCTCGGCTCCGGCACCAGCAGGGGAAACGGCCGGGGCCCCGGGTGCCTGCGTCCGCACCTTTGCCTTGACCTGCCGCGTTGGCTGAGCCTAGTCTCGCAGATACATCCTCCCGCCAACGGAGGAACAAGAGATGACAGGATTGGCAAAACAACCCTCAGACCACGGAGCGTCGATTGAGCGCCTGGCCATCTTGTTCACCATCCTTGCTACCACCGGTATGGTTGCCGTTCATCTCGTTGCCGCCATCGTACGTCGCGTCGGTCCCGAACTTCCGCTTGCTGCCTGGCCGCTCACAATTGGGGCAATCGTTATTGCGGCAACCGTCAGCCTCACGGCACCCCGCTTGGCGGGGCTGCTGCCGGAGTGGCTCGACGGATCGGCGAGGTCGCATCCCGCCAGGGCCGCGCTGTTTGCATTGATCGCGTTGCTTGCCATCGTTCAGACCGCTCGGATCAGCACACACAAGACCGACCCGGACACTTCATGGTGGATTCTCACCACCAACGAATTATGGACGAAGCACGAATGCGGCACGGCCTACTTCCACGCTGTCGAACTACACGACCGGGGCGAAAAAAACATCTACCACGCTGATCACTACCCGGGGCTCAACCGCGACATCGAGTCCATCACCGAATTCGAGGGCATGAAGGTCGAAGACCCCTACCAATACCCGCCGCAATTCCTCCTGCTGCCCAAGCTCATGCTCGCCATGACCCATCACTACCCCACGATTCGAATCGCCTGGTTCTCCTTCCAGTACATCGGTATCGCGGCAGTCTTTCTGCTGCTCGCCCACTGGGTCGGCGGCACTGCTGGTCGTTGGATGGCGATGCTCTCGCCGCTGGTCATCGCCTCACCTGCCGCGCTGTCCGTCTTTCAGTACACACAGTTTCACTTCGTCGCCATCACACTCACCATCGCCGCTATGGTCGCGTTTGAAAAGCAGCGCAACGTCCTTGGTGGCGCACTGCTAGCCTTCGCCATTCTCGGAAAGATCTTCCCCGGGTTCCTATTGATCCTATTGCTGGCCGAGAAGCGTTGGAAACCTCTTGCTTGGACGTTTGCATTCGGCGTTGTTTTCACGCTCGTAGCGTTGGCGGTTCTCGGCATCGCGCCTTTCTCCGCATTCATCAGCTATCAGCTTCCGCGAATGCAATCCTTCAGCGCCTTCGCCTTCATCGAGGTCTGGCCGGAGATACGGTTTGAACTCATCACCGCCAATCTTTCCCCGTACGGGCAAGTCGTCAGGCTAGGGGAGATGGGCTTTCCCGGAATGACCCGCGCGGTCGCGTCCGGCTTCAACAGCCTATTCACGGTAACGCTGATTGGCTTGGCCATCGTCGCATCGCGCCGCCTAGGGTCACGGGTTCGCCGCGCGCAGATCTGGCTCGCCATCCTCGGACTCGCCTCCATGGCCAGCCCAGCGGCTTGGGGCGACTACATCACGCTGCCCGCCATGTGGCTGCTCTGCGCCCTTGTGATCAATGCCTCAGCCAACCGCAAACTTGCCGTTGGGCTCAGCATCTGCTGGATCTTCTTCTACTTCCTGCTCGGCCTCGTCCCGCTCGAAACCTTCCCTCCCCCCGGCATCACCTACACGCTGTCGACAATCAACTTCATGCTGCTCGTTGGCTTGATGGGCTGGGTCATCCTGCGCAAGCCAAACCCAGCGGTCGCGGTGTCTATGTAACCCAGAGGTTGAACCGCCCCGGGTTTACCGGAGAACTGGTTGCGTGAGTCCGGCCACCAGTATGTCCGGTGCCTGCCGAATCCGATATCGCGAAGGGGGCAACGATCTGTCAGGCGATCGCTCCAACACCACCCTTCATAAACAGATGTCCACGGGGGTGTCCAGAACCCTCGGACTGTAGAGCACTCCTCGTAACCCTCGTAAACGGGAAAGGGCAACGAATCAAATAAAGAGTGATTCGCCGCCCTTCTCGAGAGTACTTAAAATCCATTTTGCGTCAACCTAATGCGGATTTAACACGACCGTTTTAGAATGGGTCTCCTTTTTCGACCCAGACCCGCCATCGAATCGGCGGAACCAGGAGGGATTCATGAGAACCACAGCCTACGCGCTGGTCGCGGCCGCGATGATCATCGCCGGCGTGACGGTTCCCGCGACCGCGGGGATCGCCGTGTACGACAAGGACGGCAAGAAGATCGAGGTCGGCGGCCGCATCCAGCTCCAGTACCGCAATGCGGACGCCAGCGGGGGGGGCGATTTCGACGAGATCTTTTTCCGCCGCCTCCGCCCCTATATCCAGGGGACGGTGACGGAAGACTGGATGGGCAAGATCCAGTTCGACTTCGGCAAGGCAGAAGACTCGAACGAGGTCGCGCTCAAGGACGCCTACATGCAATACCTCGGCTGGGAAAACCACAAGATCACGATCGGCAACTCCAAGACACCGTTCTCGAGAGAGTTCCTGGCCTCGTCCAAGCGCCAGCAACTGGTCGAACGGAGTTTTACCGGAGACCACAACTTCGGTTCACCGGACCGCCAACTCGGCATCCGGCTCGATGGCAGCGCGCTGGACAAGAAGATCACCTACGCGGCCTCGTTGGGAACGGAAGAGCATGACCCGGCGATCAACCGCATGGACTTCGACTCGCCCGCGAACGCCGCGGCCGACTGGAACGAGGGCGTCGTAGTAGCGGCCCGTCTCGACTACCATCCGCTCGGTTACATGAAGTTCGACCAGGCCGACTTCCGCAGCGACGAATGGAAGATCAACTTCAGCGTGGCCGCCTTCAACTGGTCCAACGACGACGACAACAACACCTACACCGATTCGGGTACCGGCATGGTCAACGCGACCGGTCTGGCCGACGGCAAGGTCGACCTCGACAGCGCTGAAGGCCTGGAGCTCAGCGCCGGCGTGCGCGGGATGGGATTCTCCGCGGATATCGAGTTTCAGAAGATCAGCGGCGACACCGTGGACCCGACGTTCACCGGCGGCCTTTACGCCAACGGGAAGACCGACCTGGACATCATCGCCGTGGAAGCCGGCTACATGGTCGCGTCCAACGTCGAAGTGGTAGCCGGCTGGGACACGTTCGACGCCGACAACTTCACCGCCAGCACCGACCGAACGTCCCTGGGGCTGAACTGGTACTGGAACAAGCACAAGGCCAAGCTTCAGTTGACGTACCGCACCTGGGACAGCGTCACGGGCGTTCCCGGGAGCGACCTGGACGAGGTCATCGCCCAGGCCCAGTTCGTGTTCTAGAGCCTGCATCGTCGTTCACCGCCCGGCTTGGCGCCCCGACCACCTTCAACGCAACGTCTTTCTCGCTTCTACCGTGTTTCTACCGCATTTCGTGGGATGTGCGGAGTGATGACGCCAGCCACGCTACAGGCGTGAAACGATCACGGGTCGTCGAACACGACCGGCTCTAGGCTCGCGCGGCTCCCGCCTCGAGCCCACGAGGTCGTGACATCGAATACCGGTGCCCGGCTGAGATAGAGGACGACGGCGATGGACAATTGGTGGGGCGACTATGAGGTCGCCGAAGATCAGACCTTACGGTGGCAACTCGGTCCCAAGACACTCTGGATCACGCGAGGTGACAGCGAGTGGAGAGTCGCGGGCACCGAGGGGCCTGACCGTCTCGCCAGTCGGCTGATCATCGCCGAACCCGCGGAGGAACCAGCCGGCGACGACGATAACATCGATGTCAGGCGCTTCGCGAGCAGGAGCGGGAATCGATCCCTTCGCCTCGAGCCGGCGCTCCCCGATCTCCCCGTGGTGGTAAGGACAAATAAGCCGTTTGTCGTACCTGCCATGGAAGAGACGACGCTGTTCCTGTCGGCTCCACTCTGGCTCCGGGTATACCTCGATGGGCGCGAGGTGGAACAGGTGGACGCACCGATCGCACGGCCGTCAGATACCTGGTTTGGTCCAGACACGATGACCGGCGAGCTATGCTACGCCCTGCGAACGAGCGCGAGGCTTCACCTCGAGAATCTCCCTCGCAGGCCCCACCGGGCTATCTCGGCCGTGCGCATTCAGAACAACGCGCCGTCGGCCCTACCCATCGAGAAGCTCAAAGTCCCTGTTCCACATCTCTCGCTGTTCGTTTCCGACGAAGGTCACTTGTGGACGGAAGCGCTCACGCTCGAGCGCGAGGACGACTCGGGCGGCACCAAGGTGCGGCTGGACGATAGACCGAGACAGATCGTGGCCACCGAACGCATCGCACGGCCACGGAAGGAGATGTCGAGGGGATTTCTATTGGACGCCTTCGGCAAGCTCTTTGTGAAGAAAGGCAGGAATTACAATGAGTGAGGTACTCAGCAACCTCGGCGTGTCAGACTTTTTGACATCTGGCCGCATGCTCGGTCTCGGCCGGGCGGTGCTCATCCTCGTTGTCGGGATCCTGGTGGCCCGGCTCGCAAGCAGAACTGCCGAGCGAGGGCTGCGGCGTCGCGTGAGTGCGCAGGAAGCCATGCTGGTGAGGCGGTTGAGCTATTACGTGATGCTGATGCTCGTCGTCACATCGGCGCTCCACCAGCTAGGCTTCAAGTTCGGTGTGCTTTTGGGTGCCGCCGGCGTCTTGTCCGTGGCCATCGGGTTCGCGTCACAGACATCGGCTTCCAATCTCATTAGCGGAGTGTTCTTGATTGCCGAACGCTCCTTTGTGGTTGGCGACCTGCTCGACGTCAACGGTCGGTTGGGCTTTGTCATTTCCATAGACCTCCTCTCGGTGAAGCTCCGTACGTTCGACAATCTGATGATGCGTGTGCCGAACGAGGAGATGATCAAGAACACCGTGTTGAACCTCACGCGATTCCCCATCCGCCGCCTCGATCTGCAGGTGGGGGTTGCCTACAAAGAAGATACGGAGCGAGTCAGGAAGATCCTCTTCGACGTCGCGGAGCGGAATCCGATCTGCCTCGACGAGCCGTCGCCGCTGTTTATCTACAAAGGGTACGGAGACTCGGCCCTCGAACTGCAGTTCTCGGTGTGGGCGAAACGGGAAAACTTCCTGATGCTGAGGAATACGATGCAGGAGGAGATCAAGAGGACGTTCGACGAACACGGCGTCGAGATTCCGTTCCCACACCGGACCCTCTACACGGGCAGCGTTACAGAACCTTTCCCCGTGCGCATGGTGAACGACGGCGCCTAATCGAGCGCTGCCGACGGCAGGCAGACGTGGCGAGGCGGACGGCGCCGTGGCCGCCCATCGCGTGGGCGAGACCCCTCGCAGCCAGTCTGGTACGATTCCAACTCAGCAGAGACCCGGAATAGGGTATCCGTGGGGGGACAATGCTGATTCTGAATCGGAGTTCCGTGTAGATGACACCCGACGTCAACACGGGCCATGGAGCACCCGACCCGATCCTGCGGACCAAGCTGTATCGGCCGCAGCTGACCCGGGAGTTGATCGACCGGGGGCGCCTGGTCCCGCTGTTGAACGGGGCCCTCGAGGTGCCGCTGACCCTGGTATCGGCCCCGGCCGGCTACGGCAAGAGCATCCTCGTCGCCCAATGGGTCGAACAACTCGACAACCCCATCGCCTGGTTGTCGTTGGATGCCAGTGACAGCGAGCCGAGGACGTTCCTCCAGTACTTTCTCGCCGCCGTGGATACCGTGTCGCCCGGTGCCTGTGACGCCACCCGCGAGCTCCACGAAGCCAGCTCGCTGGCTCCGATACCCATTCTCGCAGGCTATCTGCTCAACGACCTCGACGCGATCGGCGTGCCGTGCGACATCGTGCTCGACGACTATCACCGGATCGACCCTGCGTCGCCCGTGCACGACCTGATGAACAGGATGCTCGAGCACCCTCCGGCACAGTTCCGGTTCGTCGTTCTCACTCGCCAGGATCCGCCATTCGACCTGCCCAGCCTTCGAGCCGACCACCGCATCAACGAGGTGCGCCTGCAGGACCTGCGGTTCACGGTGCGCGAAACGAGAGAGTTTCTGAGCGCGACAACGGACCGCTCCGTGAGCGATGAGGGGCTAACACACCTCGACCGTGAGGTGGAAGGGTGGGCGGTTGGATTGCGGCTCGTGTCTTTGGCGCTGCGACATGTCCGCGACGCCGATGCTTTTCTGCAGGGACTGCCCGGCCACCTGCCGGAGATACAGGAGTACCTGCTGCGAGAGGTACTGTCTGCGCAGGCTGCGGGGGTTCGGGACAGTATGCTGGCGTCTTCCATCCTCGATCGTTTTTGCGCGGAACTGCTCGACGCGGTCCATGAGCCGGCCGCCGCCGCCGCCACTTCTGAGTTCACCGCCTCCGATCTCTTGGAAGAGCTAGGAAAGAACAACCTGTTCACGATCGCCCTCGATGCCCGGCACAAGTGGTTTCGATATCATCACCTATTTCAGGAGTTGCTCAGGGACGAGCTGCAGCGCGATCGCGATCCGGATCACGTCTCGGACCTGCATCTGCGGGCCAGCCGGTGGTTCGAAGGCGAAGGCCTGATCGATGAAGCGATCAAGCACGCTCTGGCGGCCGAAGACATGGGGCGGGTCGCAGGGTTGGTCATTCGGAACCGACACGAAGCCCTCGATGACAGCCAGTGGTACGTCCTCGAGAGATGGCTTGCGCTCGTCTCGACAGGGACCGTGCAGCAGCACGCAGAACTTCTGATGGCTCGTGCCTGGATTATCTTGAGCTACCGCTACGAAGTCGAAGCCGTGCCGCCGCTTCTGGCTGAAGTCGAATCGCTGGTCGGCGACAAATCCGGGGATGAGCAGGTGCGCAGCGAACTCGCGTTGTGTCGCGGGTACGTCTGCTGGCTGATGGGGAACGGAGCCGAAAGCCTGCAACACCTGGACGTCGGTCTCGAGCAGATTCCCGTGTCGCACACGGATTTCCGGAGCCATGCCGAAATGATCTTCGCGCAGGCGAATCAAATGGTGGGCCGGGCAGAGCAGGGCATGCGCTTCCTGGACGACCTGCTCGCGCATTCTGAGTCGCTCAAACCGATGCGAGAGGCCCGGCTGTTGATTTCCCGTGTCTTCATGCACGTGGTGGCCGGCGACCTGTTCGACGCCGGCTTGGCGAACCAAAGAATGTGGGAGGTCGTCAAGCGTGGTTTCCCGGCGTACGTGCGGATATGGACCAGCTACATACAGGGGCTGATTCACCTGCAGCGCTGCCAGTGGGAAGCGGCGGTCGACTATCTGGGGCGATCCGTCGCGGACCGGTTCGTCCATCACGCGCGGGCTGCGATCGACTCGATGGCAGGTTTGATGCTAGCGCATCAGGCGCTGGGGCAGGAGGAAGAGGCGCAGGCGACGTTGCAGACTCTCAACGAATATGTCGCTCCCCTCGGGGATCGCGCAATGGAGATGCTGGCGGTATCCGCGGAGGCGCGCCTCGCCATCCTGCAGGGACAACCGGAGGCCGCAAGAGGCTGGGTCGAA
>Ga0224513_10001307_pt1 | contig 9982 bp, 9 predicted proteins | sample SF_May12_sed_USG_5_FD_169109 | JGI IMG/M metagenome (GOLD analysis project Ga0224513, IMG submission 169109) | Sediment microbial communities from San Francisco Bay, California, United States - SF_May12_sed_USGS_21 | ecosystem: Environmental > Aquatic > Marine > Sediment | place: USA: California... | reverse complement strand
AATTTGATGTTAAAGAGTTTGATGGTTATCTAAAAGAGCAGGGCTATTTTCAAGCATATAAAAATATGATTGAAGAAGAAACCGTAGATGAGACTGGAGAATCTTATAGCATGTACTCCTCATACAATCCAACATTAGCAGCAGAAAGATTAAAAGCTCAATACCTAACTAATTTTATTAACGATAGAGTAGAGAAAAGAACAGAGCTTCAAATAGTAAATTATCAATTAGAGAACGAGGGTAGACATCCTGTTTTAGATGGTGTTGAATTAGATATAAGTACAGGTCTTGATGATAAAGCCGTAACACAATACATAGAAAAACAATTTCCTACGTTAACGGCAAAACTAAAACAACAAGATGTTAAAAATCAAGAAAACTACCAAACATATTTAGATGGTGGAAATCCAGTATTTACACAATCTGTTAAGCAGGGTTGGAGGTCTGTTGAGGATAGGATAAACACTTTTTCTGAAGGTACTTATGAAGGTATTGGAGCTAATAACATTGCTGACCAAGTAAGAATGCAGCAGGCTGAAAATGAGTTGTCTCGCGATGATTTTATGAGATATGCATATGCTTCAGGAAAGAAAGCTTATTTTGATGGAAGGGAATACGGAATAGATGAGAGAGGTCAAATATATGATTTAGACATCAAGAAAAACGTAACAAACGTTTTAACAGATGCAATGTCTCAAGAAATAAGAAAAGAAGTAGGAAAAAGTAGTGAAACATTTAAAAGCACTAGTGGTGCAGGAATCGCAATTGCGACCACAGGTATAGTTTCTGACATGATGTTACAGATAGCATTAACTAGAGGGGTTGGAATGTTTGGTCAAGGAGTAAAAGGAGGGGCTGTTTTATTCCAAAGAGGAAAAAACGTTGTTAAAGTTTTGGAAAAAATTCCAATGAAAGCAACTACGGCATCTGCTATGATTGCTCAAGGAACATTATTTTCTACAAACTTAGGGAGTAGCACATATAAGAATGCAATTGAAAACGGAATAGATGAGGCCACTGCTAGAGAACTACAAACACTAGCTGCTCAACAAGGTTTTGCTTTAGGGTCAATTACTGCCCCTATTTCAACACAGGCTGTTGCCATGAATAAAATATTTGGAGGATCAACAAACAAAATATCACAAGCTGTTGTTTCTACATATCAAAATGGAGGTAAAAAGGGATTGATAGAGTATTTTAAAAAACTACAGCAAACAGTAACTAGCAACTACCCTATATACTTAAGAGAAAGCGGAAAAGAAGTGTTTCAGGAAAATGTACAGCAAGGTGGACAAGCTTTTGTTATTGGTAATAATGTAAATGAAATTGCCAAAAAAGAAATAATGGCTAACACTATAACAGGCGCTGAATATACAAACACAACAATATTAGCAGGTTTAGCAGGTCTTTTAATGCCATTTGGAGGGGATTTAAGCGCAACTACTAAAACTAGTCTTAAAGCTAATTTTAATCCAGGGGCGGCAGCTATTGATAGGTTAGAGGCTCTTCATAAACTTTCAGAGAATGTAGATAAAACAGAACAGTTTCTAAACTCAATGGTAACTAATGGCGCTTATACTGAAGAGCAGGTTAAAAATCTATTGGGAGATATAGATGTGTATGTAAACACCATTAACAGCATTCCAACAAACCTAACACCTGAAACATCTTTAGCTGTTATGCGTTATGTTAACGAAATAAAGAAACAAGAAGCGTTAAAAAAGAAAAGAGACAAAGCCTTTCATCCTGCTATAGACGAAAAAATAAAGGAATTAAGAAATGAAATAACAATTAGAACTCAGTTTGATTATGTTAATTCTAAAGGTAAATTAAAACTTAAAGAAGAGGCTGGAAGAGAGCTTAACCAAGAAGCAATAGATTCAGGAGAAACAGATATTACAATAACCGATGGGGCTATAACTCAAAGAGCTATAGACAACTTTAATCAGATGGACGTAGACACTAAGTTGAAATACACTGACTTAAATAAATCAGATTTAAAAACTAAAACAGACGAAGATGCCATTTCAAAGCCAGGCACAGAGGAGCAAGTGCTACCAGATGCTCCAACAAGCACAGAAGGAGGGAAAGACTCCGAAGTGGAATTGCAACAAGTGGGAGAAGGAGACGTTGAGCAAGTCACTCCCGACACGAAAATCGAAGAAGGTGAAACGCAAACCGATAAGCCTAGCGACACGACTACGCAGACAGATACTGAACAGCTAACACAACCTACCTCAACAGAGGGGGATATGAGTGTGAACAATCAGATAGAGTCATTTGCAAATCGTATTGTTGAAGGAGGAAATCAAGAATCTTTTTCTGAAGATGCTATTCAGTTTTACGCAGAAAATAAAGAAGCAATTGATAATTCTGTTGCTAAAAAAAGAAATCAATTACCAAAGGACAAATCTAAGCAAAGAGCTTTAGCTGTAAAAATAGCTAGGGGTGATACAGAATTTTCAGATGCAGAAATAGATTTATATGCTTCATCTGAAGGAGATGTGCAAGCTGAAGTTGAAGCTATATCAAAAACAAATAGTCAGACCGTAACAGCTGACACGTACAAAGCTATATTGGCTTCAACCAAAAGCACCACAAATAAAGACATGGCAAAGCCAGAAAGTGAGAATGCTCAAAGAAAAAGATTTTGGAAGTCTTGGAACAGGTCTGCTAGGGAAAAGAAAATGGACTTAAAGCAGAAAAGAAAGAGTCTTAATGATGGTATAAAAGCTTACGCCAAAAAAAGAAAGGGAACTATTACGGCAGCTCAAACAAGAGCTATTATAAATAAGATAAATAACGTAAATTTAGATAACCCTGCTCAAGTTAAAAAAGTTCAGGAGTATGCTGAGAAAGTTTTTTCTGATGCTGATTTTGCAAAAGACATAGAAACAGCTACAAAACTAGCGAATAGCACAACCAAAAGATTGAACTCAGGTAAGTTAGGTGACAATGGTAATTTTAATGCGGCTGTATCTCAATTAGTAACATTACCTATTTCTGATTTAGATCCTGCTGATTTAAAAGCATATAATGAGCTATTAAAAAAGATTTCTAAAAGAAGTAAAAAAACAAAATTAGATAATGAGCTTGTAAAGGAAGCTAATGACCTGCTTAATAGTATTAAGTCAAAAGAACTAGAAACTGACTCTGAATTGGAGTATGATGAAGTAGAGGGTTTTGTATATAAGGAAGGTACTCAACAGGTAATTGATAAGATACTAGACGAAGATGTTAGTGGAGAAACTATCATTGAAAAAAACTCTGATTTTATAGAAAACAAACTAGACGCTTTAGACTCTGCTACTTTAGAAATATTAGTTGATAAGGTTAACTCTGCTGAAAACGAAAGCAACTCTGAAATTGTAGAGCAATTAAACGACTATGCTAAAAATAGAAATTCTCTTATAAACACTACTGTAAAAAAATCAAAGAAAGTAAACTTAAATAATCTAAGTAAAATATCTAAAGACCAAAATGTAGGACCAAGAACACTGACTAACTTAAACAAGGGTCAGTTAGCCATGCTAACAGGGACAGAGCTGTCAGAAATAGACATTCATTTAGATAATATATCTGAAGGATTTTACACTTACTATGCCAACAAAATAGCACAGAAGGTAGAGGCTAATCAAAGAGCTACAAATATAGCTCCTATGATAGACAAAATGTTTACGGCTAAAGCTAAGTTTTCTACGCTTAGACAATATATGGTAGCTGGTGTAAAAAGTCAATATGTAAAAACAGGTGCTGGTTCTCAAGCGGCTAAAAAGATAGGAATAAAAGGTCAAATGATTAGGTCAAATCCGTTAGATGTGATGGATAATATGTTTGGTAATTATAAAAACAATATTATTTATGATAATACAATAAAGCCTACCTCTGAAGCGTATGCTGATTTTAAAAATTGGGTTGCCAAACAGACAGATATTTTAGACGCGGTTGAAAGCTTATTAGCTCCAGGACGAACAGAGCTTGTAAATAAATCTGTAAAGAGAAGATTTGAATTAACAACTTACTTGCTTCAAAAAGAATTTGAATCAAACTCTAATAAGAAAGGAACTTCTCCTGCAATTGAGTTTATTGAGGGTACAATAAAAAAATATAACAAAGACCCGAAAAGTAGTAAATACAACAAAAAAAGTATTGCTATATTAGAAGAAATAGCTGAACAATACAAACAAGATGGACAGATATCTTTAAACAAGATGGATGAATCTATGTCTCCCAAAACAAAGCAAGCTTTAAAGATGTTAGAGGGTGTATATTCTGGTTTAGGAGAACTTCAGTCTTATGCCACTAGAATTGTTAGAGGAAATGAATTAGACTTAGTAAACAACTATGTACATCATAGAGTTACTTATGAGGGTAGAGAAAGATATGATGCTACTTTTAATGAGGCAGTTAACTTTTTGAGCATGAATCCAAGTTCAAAATCTAAAACATCTTTTGAAAGAAAGGGGGCAACATCTATAGATTTTGATCCTATAACAACAGCTTTAAGAGCAACTAGAAACACAGGATTAGATTACTTTATGAGTAATGAAATATCAACTACTAAGCAAGCTTTAGGTGTTTTGAAAACAATGTCTGGAAAAGACAAGTCAAAAACAAAAAAACAAAACGAACAGACAGTAGAAGCTGCTCAAGATTTAAATAAGATATACAATGAAGCGCTTAACAATGTAATTACAAATAATTTAGGAAGTGAGGTTCTTGGAGGTAAATTCTTGAATGGATTAAGAACGACTGGTTATTACTCTACATTAGCGTCTATTCCAAGGGCAGGTGCAGAGTATGCATCAAACCTTGCATTTGCAGCCTTAGCGACTCCAGGAGAGACTGCTTTAGGAATGACAAAGTATATGAGTTTTAGCATGACCACAAGAGGTAGGTTGGTTGTTGAAAACGCATTAGCTACAACTGGAACAAAACTATATAGTGATGACCAACTTGGAGGGTCTAAGGCAGACACACAAGGTGTGAGTAGAAAAAAGTCTTCAAAACAAGCGAGTAATAATTTGAACGAAGTTCTTGAATACGCTACAAGAATGTCAGGTGCTAATCGTTTACCTGGAGCTATAGATAAAATTGGAGAAACATTAGTGACTCTTCCAGATCAAATGATTTCTAGGCCTTTATGGTTTGGAACTTTTGCTATGAATTTTAAATCTGAAACAGGCTCTAAGGTAGATTTTGATAAAATTGCTGATAATGATTCAGACTACATGAACAAGTACAGGACAGCTATTAGAAACGCAACTAGAAAAGCAGACAAAAATGTAACTATGGCGGCTACATCAAATGATCCTTTTTCTTCTGTATTAAAAAATCAGGCTCAAGACAAAGAGGGTAGTTTAAATTATTATAGACTGCTTAATGGTTATATGTCTAGGTTTACCATAAATGAATATGCTACAGCAAGACAGGCTATTGCATCTATGGTTGGACAAGGACAACTAAGTGTGGTTAAGGGAGCTTCAACCCTAACTGCTATTGGTGTAAGAATGTCAATGTATGTTATGTTGTTGAGGTATCTTAATGGGGCTATGTTTGGAATGCTAGGAATTGGAGATGAAGATGATATAGATTACGAAGAACTAGGTATAAGACAGTCGGTTGGAGCTGCTGTATCATTAATTAGCAGGGGTGTTTCAGGAAACATTCCTATGATAGTTCCGAACCTTATGATAGAAGAAGCTAATAAAATTTATGGCCATGAAATGGGTCTAAGAGATAAGCAAGAGTATCAAGGAATACAAGATGCTTTGGTGTATGCTACTATGAGTGTAGATAATGCTAAAAGAAATTTAGCTGAATCAATTCTTATTCAGGCATCAGGACCTTTAAATCCTCAAGTAAAATCAGTTATGAGGCTAGGTAAAACTGCTTTGAGGGCATACGGAAACGAAACCAAAGAAAGCAGGCAGGAGAACCTAGAAAAATTATTTTCTTCAAGAACTGCTTTAGAAATGGCGAATACTTTTGGCGGTGTTCCGTTTTACAGAGACATAAGAACAGGCTTTGTTAGAGAGGAATTTAAGGAAATTCCAACCGTTAGACCATATTCATTAAAAGAGATGGAAGAGTATGACAATGCTGAGTATAACAGGCAAATGATATTAAAAGAGTTCTATGAAACAACTCCTGAGTATCAAGAAACAAAAGCGCTAGAAAAAGAGATTAAAAAACTAAAAAAAGAGATGGGACTCTAATTTAATTTTTAACCTTATCAATTAACTGTTGTAATTTTCTAATCAAAGAGAAGTTGGGTTTATCTTTCAACTTCTCTTTTAGTATTTGCTCTTTAATTTGTTCCATCATTTTGTAAGTGTTCTGCTTCTCTATTTGCATAGTCAGCTATTTTTTTCATGTCAGATATATCGTCTCCTTTTTTTCTTAGTAGATACTTAAGAATATTCCCTTCGTTAAAATTTAAATCCCAGTGCTTAATTAAATCAATGACATCTAATCCATTAATCTTTCTAGAAGAATATCGTTCTTCTTTATTTGTTTTATATTGCATTGTCTATTGTCTCTATTAGGTGTCTTAAATCACTTCTTTCAAACTCGCCTAGTGAAACGTCATTAACTATTAATAGGTAATAATCTTTTCTTACTTCAATACATTTTGTGTTTTCCATTTTTTAAAATATGTGTGTTAATCTTGCTACTTGTCCATGTTCCATTGAGTGTATAAATCCTTCTACAGCTTTTATTCCACCAACACCATAACCTTTTCTATGATGCCAGGAATCAGATCCGCTTGGTGACCTTAACGACTCAACTGTAATACCATGATAGTCTTTACTAGACTTGTGATGTATGTGGTGTGTGTAAACATAACGATGCCTTGTATCTGCCCACCACTGAGAGAACTCATTAGCCATTATAAGGGGTAAATCTGCTTGCTTTGCTCCATCTCCATGTGTTGTTCCGATTAAGTTATTACCGTACTTAAAACCTTTCCTATGGGCTATTGAGCAATCGAATGTAATGTTCTTGCTTTTCCTAAACCAAGACTGTATAGAATCCGATAACATGAATCCTGATATGTAATCGTGGTTACTTGGGTTGTAAACAAAGTGAACATCTGCTACTGCAATTAATGTTTCTAATACATCTACGTAAAGTTTCTTTGCTGTAAGGAAGTTTTCATACCACATACCATCAGTATCTTGTGGTGTACCTGCTGTTGTTTTCCTGTGTGGCTCATCGATGTGAAGTATATCGTTACCACCTACAAATAATATCTTATCTATTTTAAAGCCATTAGACTTTTCAAGTATTCCTTGTATTCCTTCCTTTACTCTCTTGACAGCTATCTGTGAGTTATAATCCTCACCTGTTTCAAATGATGATGCTAGTTTACCTATATGTATATCAGCAGGATCAATTACTAGTAGGTGAGGGTCTTTTTGTTTTTTTCTTTTAATCTTAGGATATGAAGGAGAATGTTTATTCATTTCCTTTATAATATCCTCTCTTACTTTGTCCAAAGAGACACCGTTGTTTTTTACATGAAGAGAAAAGCTTTTGCCTTTATACCAGTAGTGATTTACATCACTCATTGGTATTCCGTTAGTTTCGCATTCTACTTTTAATGCTCTGTGATTACTTATCATCACACTTTCCTCATCAGTAAGTCTTGGTCTGTAACCTACATTATTGTTTTCCATGTCAATAAAGATACAAAATAAAAGTTAATTATTTTAATTAGATAAAGTAAGTAACTCTTCGTTAAGCTGTTCTATCTTTTTAATTATCTCTTCTTTTCTTGCCTCTGGAGAGTACGTTGTAATAAACTCAGCTTTTTCTAGCGCTTTTTCATATACACCATTTAATATTGGGTCAGCCTTAATTATATAATCAAAATCTTTAATTGCATGTATAATAGTTGCGTGATCTCTTTTAGAAATCCTTCCTATTTCAAAATAGGTAAGTAGAAAATTGTTTCTAAGAATATAGAACAGCATTCTTCTTGCGTCTACATACTCTCGTCTCCTGGTCTTTTTAAATATATTGTCAATCTCCATTTCCTGTTCAATTAATACCTTAATTGACTCGGCTTCTACTTTGTTTTTTAATTTGATTTTAGGTGATGATTCGAATTTCATTTTATATGAATGTTTAAATTAATATCATTTAGGTATTGGTCTAGTGTTATCTCAAATATATCTAACAGTATAGATGGTGAGTTCTTATTTCTTTTGGAATAGGAAAGAGTAAAGAAAGTTGGTGTTCCATCTTTATCGTGTACTACTCCAGATTTTAACTTGTCTAAACCCTTTGTTGTAGGCAGACCTATTAAAGTGTCTATTTGCGCTGCTATCTTATTCTTTACACTAGGGTTAAATGTGTGTATTTGATATAGGAAGTTTTCATCCAATTCAAACTCATCCTCTATATACTTCTGTTCTGACTCCATGCTTTTCTAATTCTTTTAGTCTATATTCTTGTAAGGCAGACACCCTGCCCTTTGGCTTTTTTATTTCAGAGAATAGGACACCACAATTAGGTGGTATAGCTACAACATCAGGTATGCCATTCTTATTAGTCTTAATAAGCTTAATAACATAGTACCCTTCAGCCTCTAGCTGTTTAATCCTCTTCGCTTGTATCTGTTGTTCCGTCATTGTCCCAAAGATTATTCTCGGTTAAATATTTTGGATTCATCATTGGAATCCACATACTTTGTGGTTTTCCAAATACCCAAATAGTTTTTCTTGTTTCTCCTAAAGTCTCCTTTGTTTCTACTCCCAATCCTCTGGCCATATTCTTCTACCTATTGCTTTTCCTACTACCATTACTATCCAGGCTATAGTTAGCCAACCTATTGCTTCTACCATTGTATTTAATTTAAAGTTAGTAAATCTCTTTTAAAATGTTTTAATGTATAATCTTTTTTCTTACTTACTGCCCTATATATTTGTTTCTCTATTCCTCCCTTAGTGAATATCCAAAAGACTTCGTTCTCAGGTCTATCCTTTGTAGTCATTCTATCACGACTCTGCCAATAACTAGTAGCACTAAAGTCTATGTTATAGTAGACTAGGTACTCTGCTTGTCTTAAACTAATACCCTCTCTACCGCTAACAATCTGCAATGCAATAGACTTGTCTGTACTTTCAAACGTCTCTAGGTCTGTACATAATTGATCTCCATATACTTCTTTAAGGCAATTCAATTCTTCTTTAAATTTATAAAATATTCCTATCTTATTAGCACAAAAGTTGTTGTAAATAAACTTCCCTTTGAAATTATTTAAGACCATAGAGTTACCGCTTTCAAACTTAACAGTTCCGCTATACATCTGATGAAGCTTCTGCATTAGTTTAACGCCTGTATCAGCTAATATAACATCATCTTTACCTTGCACAACTAAATCTTTTTTAAGTAGCTTACAGAGGCTGTGAATAGATTCTGGAGCATCAACTGTAAGTATGGTTTCTTTTATAGAAGAATTAAACCCTGCTTCTTTTTGAGTGTATGAAATCATATATCGATTCATCTCATCTAGTATGCTTTGTTTTCCATCTGAGTAATCGTTAACCATAAAAGAACCTATACGTTTTGTTTTTGGAATAACATATTCTCTAGCAAACTTATAGAAGTTTGTATGTTCTCTAAAAGGATTACCTGCTATACTATATACCTGATGATACATTTGACTAAATGACTCTGGGGTAGGTGTACCCGACAGCAGTATTACGTATGGGTTGTTTTTAATTACAAACTCTTTAACTTGCTTTGCTCTTTTACTTGGCTTTGGAAAAGCTCCCATGCTGTGAGCCTCATCACACACAATCGCATCCCAACCTTTAAGATCAACCTTATGTAAGGATTCGTAGTTTATAACGAATATCTCATAGTCTGGACTCAGTAGCTTGTAATCAGATTCAATACTGCTTATTGCCTTCTTCTTTGTAATGAATAAGACTTTGTTCACACTCATAATCTTATTTAAGATTCCTAGTGA
>Ga0224513_10001306_pt1 | contig 9982 bp, 8 predicted proteins | sample SF_May12_sed_USG_5_FD_169109 | JGI IMG/M metagenome (GOLD analysis project Ga0224513, IMG submission 169109) | Sediment microbial communities from San Francisco Bay, California, United States - SF_May12_sed_USGS_21 | ecosystem: Environmental > Aquatic > Marine > Sediment | place: USA: California... | reverse complement strand
CGTTTGACTGGATGTTGCCAGGCCAATTTGAGGCTTTTGCCAACAGAAAAACTTTCTTTGAACGCCAGGTTAGAGAGGGGCTGGTGAGCGGTGCCACACAGGTCCTTGTTCTGGGGGCAGGGTACGATACGCTCGGTTGGAGATTGGCTCCCGAGTTCCCAAATGTAAACTTTTTTGAGATTGACCATCCGGCGACAGCGTTTCTGAAAGCGAAAGGTATTGCTACGATGGGCTGCCCAGACAACCTCTATTTGCTTGCCGAGGACTTGGGAGATAAGCAACTCGTCGATGTGCTGTCTGAACACAGGCTGTGGGATGCAAACGTCCGGACCGTGATCCTTGCCGAAGGTCTTGTCATGTACCTGTCGCCCGAAGCAGTTTTCAAACTCTTTTGCCAGTGTGCCGAACTGGTCGGTCAGGGTAGCCGATTCGCTTTCAGTTATATCCCAACGGGATCAGATGGTCGACCTGATGCCGGTCGCTGGACAGGCTTGATACTGTGGCTGCAAAAAGCGGTCGGCGAGCCATGGGTCTGGAGTGTTCGTCCCGATGAACTGGACGCTTATCTGCGCGCTGTCGGCTGGAAAAACGCGCCGGAACTGGCTAAAGCACCCGGCATGTATGGAGTCGAACTTTATGCCGTGGCTGCAAAATGAATTTCAGTCTTTGAAAGTTGTTCAAAGTGCTTTTGGGTAATCTATTCTGAGATGAGATAGTTTAGTGATGTTCTCATTATCTTTAGTCGTTCGGGGATTTTAATTGACAACCCCTTGGCGTCTCCCCTTAGAATAATAGAGTCTGATTGAAACTTTTTGCAGTACTAACCAAGGTGCAGTCTAAATTATGGAATGGAAAGCTGTTCAATCTCCTTACATAAAAAGCCTGACCCCCGAATACGAAAAAGCGATTCGACAATCCCCCCTACTCAACATCGATTCCCTGCTGATCCCTTCTCCTTATGTCCTCGATAAAACAATCGATATCGATTACGATCACAGTTACGTGTGGGACGAAAAGGGCGAACTTCTCGGTTATTTGCTTGTCTATGCAACACCGGACCGGAAAACCTTCCATATTTACAAACTGGTCACCAACCCCTTCGGACGGGGTAAAGGCATCGGCTCCGCCTTTCTTCGCTACCTTGCCCACTCGGTGGACCCCGACTCCCATATCTATCTCTATGTCTGGGAGAAGCTCTTAAGCTCTATCGATTTTTTCATGACCCGGGGGTTCAGCATCACCGACCTGGTGGTCTTCCGAAAGATGAAGTTCCACCTGATGTCAGTGACGGCCGAGACGCTCAGAAGCGCAGCTGTGACAGCAAAACGTCAGGATGTTACCGCTGTCGAGGAGCTGTCCAAGGTTCGGCACGACGTGAAAAAATCATTAAAGGTCCTTTTCGATATGACCGCCATGCTGTCGGTCGGCAACTTTAACAAGGTTGCCGAGGACATCAACAGGGAAACCACCGCACTACTCAACACCCTGAACATGTACGAAGACAAAATCCATCTATCGCACAAGGTCTCTCTCAAGGACCTGATCACGGAACGCGTCATTCCCTTCATCGAAGCGGTCGACAGTTCCTGTGAGGTGACGCTGGTCCTCAAGTCAAAGATTGAACCGGTGAGTGGCAGCTACATCAGTTACAGCAGGGCCCTGATCAATATTGTCTCCAACGCCCTGGATGCCATCACCTCGGCGGGGAGGAGAGGGCAGATAGAATTTCTGCTCGAGCAGCGTGGTGATACTGTGACGCTGGCCATTACCGACAATGGCACAGGAATCGCCGCGCAGAGGCTGCAAAAGGGCTCCGACCAGGTGCCCTTGTTTGTCGGCAAGTCAACCAAGGGCACCGAGACCGGTAAGGGGGTAGGGACACTGCAAACCTACGACACCTTTGGGGCTGACCACATCGAGGTGACCAGCGAGGAGGGCCAATTCACGTGCTGGACCATTGCTCTGAAGAAGAGTACCACCAAGGATACGGCGCTGCTGGCAGACCTGAGCACCCGCTACGTGAGGCTGATCAAGTCTACGCAGAGAGCTAAACTCACCAAAGACACCAGCAGGAACGATATTACGATCTTCATCTGGCAGCTCCGGCAAATGGAGCTGCTCAGCTTTGATCTTATTTACCATTTCAGCCGGTACAATAATATCCGCGACATTTTTCAAAGCATTTTGCTGTACCGTTTTGGTGATCACTCTTTTGATTTCCTGAAGGAAGAGTTGGGCAAGTGCCGTATCGATAACAGCTCGATCAGGTCATGGCTGCTGGGGATTACCAGGCGCATTAACAAGTTTGAAACCTGCATCATGAGGAATGTGCCATTTGATGATTACAAGGATGTCCTCTTCCAAAGCTACGGCCAGGCTTCCGACCGCACCATGATTTTTACCCTCGATCCCGACAACGGCCATTTTTTCACCACGGACCGGACGCTCGCCGAACACCTGGACTTCGTTCCATATCTCGGGCGCAAAAAGGATGATCTGATACGTGGTGAGCTGGTTGGCGATGTCAGGAACGTCAGCAGCCCGATTTACCTGGGCGTCTGGACGGTTAAAGACCTTGACGATCTTCATCACAAGATGAAGCTGATCCAGCGCGCTTCGCAGCAGTTGCTACTGATGGGGCTGGAAAAAGATAAGCGCATAGCGTTCTACAACACAACCTACAATGCCTGTAAAAGCGAGTTAGACACCTTGCAGACGATCACGCTCGGTGAGATGGCCTCTCTCGAAGAGGCCGATTTCGCTCGCCTTATCAGACCCGCCGACAGTGCAATGAGTGGACTCTTACCGATGGATTGAGACTCTTGCTTGTTTCACCGAGATCGGGGACACATGAGTAACATGTCCCCGATTCAGTCGACATTCCCCTGCTTTATTACTTTTCGATCTCTTCAATCTCTTCTTCCTGAGCGACAGAATCTTCCCCGTTGGCTTCTTGCTCTAGCTTGGGTCTCTTTCTTCGAATGCCAGGTTTGGCCAAGATTTCCAGGTAAAAGGACTCAAGCTGTTCTGCTTCAGCCTGGGAAATAGACTTATTAATAGCAGACAGATGAATAACCTCACTGCTTGCTTCATCAGCCCCGTAACGGCAGTCAAAATCCCAAAAATCTACGTTGTCCGGAAGCGGCTTCCTGCGTTCTCTCTTTATATACTTTTTAACTTCGTACTTGATGGCTTCGACAAGCCTTGGCACTTTGATCTTTGGGTGGGTCATTTTAAAAGTTTTTTTCATAGTGATTCCAATAAATACGGTTAGGGTTGCTAAGGGCGATCTCCAGTTAAAAATGATTACTCAATGTCTGTCTGCTTTTCATAGCCGCGATAACTATCCACAACGATGCCATCTTCAATCACGAGGGTGAGTGGGGTTTTGGGTGTCGGGTTGAAAATATTCGGGTTAAGAACAAGAGGTTCCTTATAAGCGGTTTTTTGGGGAGGCCCCGCACTTTTTTTCTCATGCTTGGTGCAATTATCTGAACAGTTGTAGGGGAATAGGTAGGCACCGTGTCGCCAGTGGAGAGGAGGGAGCTTTTTCTTAAAAGGGGGCATATAGGGGGCGATGCGTGGATCATAGACGCCATGCTTGGCAAATGGAGACGAGAAGGGCTCTGCAATGGCTGCCGGAGGGGAGACCAAGTTGAGGATCCAAATCGTCATAAGAGAGAGGATAAAAAATCGCATAATGCTCTCCTTGACTTTCCATCTTCATCATAACCCTCATCACTCGGACAGGCAACCTGGGTTGGGTATCAATCTTTTTACAGACATAGTGGACCGTCGCGGTGCAAGTCTGCCGGAACCGGGGGACATAATCCCTGTTCTAATCTTAGGCTCGGAGTTGGGGCACTCAATATTGAGAGTCCTTTTTATGTGATCCGAAGTTAAGTTGAATATCCTCCAAAGGTTCAAACTGCTATATTAACAGAGGACTGACCACTCACCCTTGAGGTTACATCATTGTCGCGTGCCATCGTCTTCGCACTTTTAAGTCTCTTTTTTGCCGGTTTGCTTGATGTTGTTTACAAGCGTTACAGCAGGAAAGAACGCTCCCGTGGCACCTATGTCTTCGGCATTGGCGTGGTCTGGTGTGTATTGCAGACGGCGGCGCTTTCTTTGAGTGAAGAGGCGTTGATGATTGATGCTCCTTCGCTCCGGTATGGGCTCTTTGCCGGTCTCTGCCTGACTCTCTCCAACCTCCTTTTGCTGGAAAGCCTGACCCATATCAACATCAGCCTGGGCTCAACCGTTTACCGCCTGAACACTATTGGCGTTGTGGTGCTGGCCTTTCTATTTTTGGGAGAGGACCTCGGTGGGCTGAAGCTGCTGGGAGTCGGGTTGGGCTTGGTTGCTATTGGCCTGCTTTACCGGCCTGATTCCACCGCAGTGCACCCTGAGAGACGCGACCCGTTTCTGCCGTTCTTTTTAATGGCTGTTGCCGCCTCCCTGTTCAGAGCCTGTTATGGCGTGATCACGCGCGGCGGCATTTTACACCAGGCCGATCCGCAGACCATGCTGCTGATTTGTGCGATCTGCTGGATCGTTGGCGGGGCCCTCTATGCGCGCTTACGCGAAGGGCGGTTCCGGTTAACGTCGAAGAAAATCGGTTACGCGATTATTTCAGGGGTGCTGGTTTTTCTGGTCGTTGACTTCCTGATGCTGGCCGTCAAATACGGTGAGGCGAGCATCGTTATCCCCGTGGCCAATATGAGTTTTGTCATGGCGATGATCCTCTCTGTCGTGCTGCGATTTGAACCTTTCAGCTTTAGAAAAGGGGCCGCCATGGTCGTGGCCTGTCTGGCCATCGCGGTATTAACAATCGCGGCAGGTTAGGATTCGGGGACACTGTCAGTCGTGTCCCTTTTAATGGACCCCTTGTCCCCAATCAATACTTACTGGTTTGTGAAGTACAACTCGATGCGCGGGAATTCACCGCGATCCTCGCGCAAACAACTTTTGACTTCAGCAATCAATTCCTGAACCTTGACGCCGAGATAAATACCCTCGACCAGTAAAAGTTTTTCAGTGCCGGATTTGGTGAGTGATTGAGCACCGAGCGGCACAGCAATGAACCTTTTTAACTGGGCACCTGCCAGTTGAATCAACCCCTGGACAAATAAGCCACAGACAGTCGACTTCTGTCCGGCTGCCAGCCACACCGTTTCCAGCGCTTCATGTGCTTCCCACCAGTACCCGTGATTGAACAGGTCGATGCCGTATAGGTAGGGTTCGCAGCTGCACCAGTCGTCGGGTGCAAAGTGCGGCAGATAGTCCTCCTCCTCGTGATAGGAGTGACCTGCCGGATCTGTACGTGGGTGCGGGTGAGAAGGGCCGGTCTGAAAGGGCAGGTACCGATACGGCGGAAATGGCCGTTGCGTATAACGTTGCAGGGCTGGTTTATTGAAGAAGCGCTCCATACCGACTCTCCGTAATCCATATCTCTAGGCATCGCTGATCGTGATGAACAACGGCTGGTGCTGGACCGATTCGTATCTTGGCCGCAAACGCTCGGTGCTGGAGTCGGGGGACACAACACCTAGCTGTAATGTGAGTCGGCTCCAAACCAAACAAGTCACTTGAATCGTTGGGTAATCGAAAAACATCTGACATTGAATCTCCCCTGATTCAATGTGGTTTTTGTGAGTGCCCTGACACGCTTGACTAAGAACTGCAGGAAAGCATCGAACAACCCGCCCGGTGACGCGCCCATTCCGGTCGCTTGCCGGCAAACTCCTCGTATTCCGGTTGCTCCGCATAGGGCTTTCGCATCACCTGCAGCAACTCATTGACCAGGCTGTGATCTCCCGCCTCGGCCTTGTCGATCGCCATTTGCGCCAGGTAGTTGCGCATCACGTACTTGGGGTTGACCGCCTGCATGCGCTGCCGGCGTTCATCGCTGTCGGATCCGTCTTTTGCGACCCGCTGCAGGTAGCTGCGCAGCCAGGCTGCGATTTGCTCCTGGTTGTGCCCGGTCAAGACCTCCGGCTGGTAGTACGCTTCGCGCAGAGGGGCGAGTAAACTGGCATCATCCTGGTCTTTTGTCGGGGCCAGGTCAGCCAACTTGCGGTAGAAAATCGTCATGTCGGTTTCCACCAGCTGCAGCACTTTTTCCAACTCAGAGATCAAAGGCAGATCGGTGTCCGCCGCGAAGCTCTTCAGACCAAGTTTTTGCGCCATCATCGCTTGCCAGCCCTGCTTGTAACTGTCCCCATAAATCTGCAGCGCCGCTTCCAGCGGTTCTGCCTGTTCGATCAGCGGATAGATAGCGTTGGCCAGCTGGGCGAGGTTCCAGAGAGCAATATGGGCCTGGTTGCCGAAACGGTAGCGACCGCCGGCGGCATCTGTGGTGTTGGGTGTCCAGTCGGGATTGTAGTCATCGATCCAGCCGTAGGGGCCATAGTCGATAGTCAGGCCGAGGATCGACATGTTATCGGTGTTCATCACGCCGTGAACAAAGCCGACGCGCATCCAGTGCACAATCATCGCCGCGGTGCTGCGGCAGAGCTCTTCGAACCACTGCAGGTAAACGGCCACCGAGGGCTCGCCTAGGTGGGGGAAGTCCGTGCGGATTGTATAGTCGAGCAGCTGGCGCAATGGCTCGATTTCGTTGCGTGAGCTGAAAATCTGAAAGCTGCCGAAACGGGTGAAGGAGGGCGCGACCCGGCAGACCACGGCGCCCGGTTCCTGTTTGGGATGGCCGTCGTAGAACATGTCGCGGGTGACCTGCTCGCCGGTGAGCAACACACTCAAGGCACGGGTGGTTGGCACGCCGAGATGGTACATCGCTTCGCTGCAGAGGAATTCGCGCACCGAGGAGCGCAGCACCGCCAGGCCGTCACCACGCCGTGAGTAGGGCGTGAGCCCCGCACCTTTGAGCTGCAGCGCCCAGCGTTGACCGCGCTGGTTGATGATCTCCCCCAGGTTGATGGCCCGCCCATCACCCAACTGACCGGCCCAGTTGCCGAACTGATGACCACCGTAGCAGCAGGCGTAGGGATCCATGCCAGGTAGCAGGTGGTTGCCGACAAAGGCCTGGGCGAATTCTTCTCCTGTACAGCTCGCTGGCTGCAAATCGAGCAATTCGGCAACCTCTGCGGCGTAGGCGACCAGCTGCGGTGCAGCCACCGGCGTCGGCTGAACGCGCGAGTAGCAGGCACCGTAGACCTGGCGCACGCGATTGCTGCGGTCCGGGTCAGCGGGCAACTCACGGACGAAGGCGTTGTCAAAATTCAGCGAGGTCAGGGAGAGGTTGGCCTGTTGTTTGAGGGCATCTGCTTTCATCTTCTAATTGTTGCATGGCTCTCACCCCCGGGGCAAGATGCGCTGAAGGGAAATGCGCTCAAGGCAAATGCGCTCAAGGGAAAGGGTGACACAGAGCGCCTGTTGCTTTTGTTTGATTTTTTCAAAAAACACTCCAGCTCCTGACTTCTGGTAGAATATCAACACACCCATCCCAACAGAGGTTAACATCCTATGGATCAAAACAAGTTTGCCGCCCACCGGGCTTTTTTACAGGATACATTGCGTCTGCAGATCGATTTCCGGAAAACGGACCAGAACCTGGGCTTCGCGCCGCCAGCCATCCAGAAACCCCCTTCAGAGGGGCAGAAATTGATCCTGCTGCCCGACCCGCAATTATTCAAGGCCTTTGCCGGCACTGACCTGGTCGATGCGATTGGGCGTCGTCGCAGTCATCGCCATTATCAACCGTTGCCTTTATCGCTGGCCGAACTCTCTTTTCTGCTTTGGGCTTCTCAGGGTATCAGTGAAGTCTTTGCCCACGGCAGTGCCCTGCGAACCGTGCCCTCGGCCGGTTGCCGGCATGCTTTTGAAAGCTACCTTGTGGTGAGTAACGTCGCACCCCTTGAGCGCGGTGTCTACCGTTATCTGCCGATCGAGCACGCACTGGTTTTTGAACACGCGCTGGAGAAGCTGCAAACCGCCCTGACAGAGGCGACCCTCGGCCAGGATTTCATCGCCACAGCTCCAGTGACCTTTGCCTGGACCGTGCTTCCGTATCGCATGGAATGGCGCTATGACCTCGCAGCACACCGTGTGATCGCCATAGATGTCGGTCACGTCTGCCAGAACCTTTACCTGGCCTGCGAGGCGATCCACGCCGGGACCTGTGCTGTTGCCGCTTATCATCAGGAGAAGATGGACGCGCTTTTACGGGTCGATGGAGAGAACGAATTTACGCTTTACCTGGCGCCGGTGGGGAAGGTCTGAACCGAGATGGACTCTGAGTTGGGAACAAAATATCGATTCTCATGTATGACAACGGTGAGCTATGGGAACAAAGAACGGCTGCAACAAAGCTCTTTTGCCTGGGGTCAGGTCGTGACTCTTGAATCAGCTCAAAGATAAAAGCTGGTCCCGTTTTACTGTCCCAACATCTCACGGGTTACCAGAACCACTCCTTTTGCTGAAACACGAAAACCATTGGCTCTGTCCTGCTCGGCATCATAGCCGATCACGGAACCCTCCGGAACAATGCAGGCGCTATCGATGATCGCGCGCTTGATTTTGCAATGCCGATTGATGGTGCTCCCCGGCAAGACGATCGTTTCCTCGATCTTCGAGTAAGAATGGATCCTGACGTCTGAAAACAGCAGAGTTCTTCTGAGGTGGGAGCCGGAGATGATGCAGCCGCCCGAAACCGCGGAATCGACGGCCATACCCCGTCGTCCGTCATCATCAAAGACAAATTTTGCCGGGGCCAGTTGCCTCTGGTAGGTCCAGATCGGCCAGTTCTGATCGTAAAGATTGAGCTCCGGGTCTGGCGAAATCAATTCCATGTTGGCTTCCCAGAGGGCGTCCAACGAACCCACATCTCGCCAGTAGGACAACGCGTCGGTTTCTGGATCCAGAAACGGGTAGGCGTAGACCTTATGGTCCTCGAGAATGTTCGGAATAATGTTTTTGCCAAAATCATGTTCGGAATCAGGACTCTTGCCGTCTCTTTCAAGAATTTCCAGAAGAAAATCTGTGTTGAAGATGTAGTTGCCCATGGAGGCCAGGGTCTTTCCCGGTTTTCCGGGGAGGGGGTTCGGCTGTTTCGGCTTTTCATCAAACTGTATGATCCGGTTGTTGTCATCGACGGTCATCACGCCGAACTCGCCAGCCGCTTCTTCGATCGGTACTTCGAGGCAAGAGACTGTGAGGTCTGAGCCCGTTTCCACGTGAGCCAGCAGCATGGGCCGATAGTCCATCTTGTAGATGTGATCACCGGATAGAATCATGACATACTTGGGCCTTGTCTCACGGATGAAACCGATATTCTGATAGACCGCATCCGCGGTGCCCTGGTACCAGTTATCAGAGGATTGCTGGGAGGCCGGCAATATTTCGATGTATTCGCCAAGCTCCATCTTGAAATGACTCCAGCCACGCACCAGGTGCCGGATCAGCGAGTGCGATTTGTATTGAGTCAGCACGCCGATCTTACGAATTCCCGAGTTAACACAGTTGGAGAGCGGAAAGTCGATAATGCGGTACTTGCCGCCGAAGTGAACGGCAGGTTTGGCCCTTAAATCGGTCAACTCGTGCAGCCTGGTGCCCCGTCCGCCTGCTAATACCAGTGCTAATGTGTCACGAGTGAGATGGCCTAAAAAACGATAGACGACCTTTGCTTTTGGATTGTCAGGCAATGGAATCTCCTTGGGGGAAAAGTGCCAATGATCAAGGTTGGGCAAGCAAAAGTGATTTTGCCTATGAAGTATATCGCAAGAGTCCTGATGCTCAAGGTCACCGCGACCATCAGGTTGTCTTGGCCTCGGGGACGCGCTGGGGAGACATCCCAATCCCGATGAATCAGATCTGTAACTTGAAGTGAAATCTCAGTTTTACCCTTTTGTTACTTGTCATGGATGTCCCTAGGTCTTACTGGTTGCCATAAGGCATATCTTGTATACACTGTGCGTTAATTATTTCGCCAGACTTTGGAATGCCTTGGATAACCTGTTGA
>Ga0224513_10001305_pt1 | contig 9987 bp, 9 predicted proteins | sample SF_May12_sed_USG_5_FD_169109 | JGI IMG/M metagenome (GOLD analysis project Ga0224513, IMG submission 169109) | Sediment microbial communities from San Francisco Bay, California, United States - SF_May12_sed_USGS_21 | ecosystem: Environmental > Aquatic > Marine > Sediment | place: USA: California... | reverse complement strand
CCTGGTCGTTCACGACTGGGGCGGAATGATTGGTCTTGGCTGGGCAGTGCGCAACCCCGAGCGGATCAAGCGCCTCGTGATCCTCAACACCGCCGCCTTCCACCTGCCGAAGAGCAAGAGTTTTCCGTGGCAATTGTGGTTGGTTCGCGACACGCTTCTGGGGCCGCTCATGGTCCGTGGATTCAATGCCTTTGCGCGTGGTGCGACTCGCGCCGCTTGCACCCGCAAGAACCTCTCGAAAGAAGTTCGAGATGCCTATATCGCCCCTTACGACAGCTGGGCGGACCGGATTGCGACTCTGCGCTTCGTGCAGGATATTCCCCTCGGTCCCGGCGACCCTGGGTACGACATCGTTTCGGATACAGCCGCCCGGTTGGAGGTTTTCCGAGAACGTCCGGTGCTGGTGTGCTGGGGTGACAAGGATTTCGTGTTCGACCACCACTTCCTCGCCGAATGGCTATGGATCCTCCCCGGCTCCGATGTCCACCGTTTCGCAGACTGCGGCCACTACATCCTCGAGGACGCCTCCGAGGAGATCATCCCCCTCATCCGCGAATTCCTCGCAAAATCCTGATCGAGGCTAGGAATTGAACCACCGAGACACCAAGACACCAAGTGTTCCACCAAGAAATTTCTTGGCGGCCTTGGTGTCTTGGTGGTGAATCAGAATAATGAGATCGAACGATGACTGACATAGCGAATATCGCCGATTTTTTACCCGAGATGGCTGCCAAGCAGCCGGATGCCATCGCCATCATTTGTCCGTGGGGGCGGCGCGGCGGCAGTCTGACCTACGACCAGCTCAACCGCCGGTCGGCGAGGATCGCGCGCGGCCTGGAAAAGGTTGGGATCGATCATGGGGTGCGGACGGTGCTCATGGTGCCACCTGGCCTCGACCTCTTTCCTCTCGCCTTCGGCCTCTTCCGGTCCGGCGCCGTGCCGGTGTTGGTGGACCCGGGCATCGGGCTCAAACACCTCAAGGCCTGTCTCGGTAATGCCGAGCCGGAGGCCTTCATTGGCGTGCCCAAGGCCCACGCCGCGCGTGCACTGCTGGGTTGGGCGCGGGCGACGGTGCGTACGAAGATCACGGTCGGGAGGCGCCTCTTCTGGGGTGGTCACACCCTCGATCAGATCGAAGAGACCGGCAGCGATGCGGACGCCGATGCCGTTGCGACAACCGGCGCTGACGACATCGCCGCAATTGTCTTCACTTCAGGCAGTACCGGCCCACCCAAGGGAGTGGTTTACCGCCACCAAAACTTCGCCGCCCAGGTGGAGGCGATTCGGGATGCCTACGAAATCAAACCCGGAGAGGTCAACCTGCCGACCTTTCCACTTTTCGCCCTTTTCGATCCTGCGCTCGGAATGACGACCGTAGTCCCCGATATGGACCCAACACGACCGGCCCGAGTCGATCCGCGAAAGATCATTGAACCAATTCAAGAACACGGTGTGACAATCATGTTCGGTTCGCCGGCTCTTCTCGACACGGTGGGTCGGTGGGGCGCACAGCGGGGATGCAAAATCGAGTCGGTTCGCTGCGTGATCTCGGCCGGGGCGCCGGTGCCGCCGAGGGTCATCGAGAGATTTCAGAGCATGTTGTGTGACGATGCCGCAATCCACACCCCTTACGGCGCGACCGAATCCCTGCCGGTGGCCACGACATCGAGCCATGAGATATTGTCGGACACCCGATACGGCACCGACGAGGGTGCTGGAACCTGCGTTGGGCGTCCCGTTCCTTCGATCGTGGCGGATGTCATAGCAATTGACGATGCCCCGATCGAACGCTGGGACGAAAGCTTGAAGGTAAGCGCGGGGGAGATCGGGGAGATCGTGGTCAAGGGGCCGCAGGTGACCCGCGAGTACTACAACGCAGCGGGTCACACTGCGCTCGCCAAGATCAAAGACGGAGAGGCGGTTCGGCACCGCATGGGAGACCTCGGCTATTTCGATGATCGGGGCCGCCTCTGGTTCTGTGGCCGAAAGAGTCAGCGGGTTCGCGCCGCCGAGGGAACCCTGTTCACGGTGCCCTGCGAATCGGTTTTCAACACGCATGCGGATGTCTTCCGAACGGCCCTGGTAGGGGTGGGGGAGGCAGGAGCCGAGCTTCCAGTATTGTGCGTCGAGCTGGAGAAGGGTATCGGCCGAACCCAACACGATCGCATCCGGACCGAGCTCCTCGATCTCGGTGCCGGGTTCGAGCACACCAGTGGCATCCGCACAGTGCTTTTCCATCCGGCCTTCCCGGTAGATATTCGCCACAACGCGAAGATCGGTCGCGGAGCGTTGGCCGCGTGGGCGGCGCCGAAGGTGAAGAAATGAAAGCACTGGTCACTGGCGGAGGTGGTTTTCTCGGTGGTGCGATCGTGCGCCGACTGGTGGATCGTGGGTGGTCCGTCCGCACTCTTCAACGAGGGCAATACCAGCAACTCGACAAGCTAGGCGTCGAGCAGATTCAGGGTGACATCGCCGACCCCAACATCGTCTTGCAGGCTGTCAAAGGCTCCGAGATCGTCTTTCACGTCGCGGCAAAGGTCGATCCGTGGGGTTCGTACAAACCGTTTCATCGAACTAACGTCGTCGGCACCGACAACGTGTTGACGGCGATGCGGAGCACCGGAGTTCCGAAGCTCGTTTTCACGAGCACGCCGAGCGTCATCCACAGCGGCGGCGATCTCGCCGGTGTTGACGAGTCCGCGCCTTACCCGGAGCATTTCGAGGCGGCCTACCCGCAGACCAAGGCGATGGCGGAGATGGCTGTGCTCGCCGCGAACGACGATGAGCTGTCGACGGTGGCGCTTCGGCCCAGACTCATCTGGGGACCTGAGGACACCAACCTCGTCCCGCAGCTCGTCGCGCGCGCAAAGTCCGGTCAGCTGCGCCTCGTCGGCGATGGTTCGAATCTGGTCGATACGGTCTACATCGACAACGCGGTCGACGCACATCTTCTGGCCGCCGACCACCTCGAATCCGGGGCGTCGTGCGCCGGCAAGCCCTACTTCATTTCCAACGGCGAACCGCGGCCGATGAAGGAGATCATCAACGGCATTCTTGCCGCCGCCGGGCTACCGCCGGTCGAGCGGTCGGTGCCGATCAAAGCCGCTGTTGTCGCAGGCGCAGTCTTCGAAAATCTCTACAAGGTCTTCCCAACCAAAGGGGGGCCGAGGATGACCCGTTTCGTTGCGCGAAATTTCGCCACGGCCCACTGGTTCGACATCTCGGCGGCGCGGCGCGATCTGGGTTACGAACCACGGATCACGTTAGAGGAGGGCCTCGCTCGGCTACGAGAGTGGTTCGACTCACAGGACTGAAAGGAGGCTGATCGCATGGTTTCGACCACGTCGATGGTGCTGATCGCGGGTGCGGCTGTGGTAGCGACCGCATTCCTCACGACCGCTCTTCTCGCCATGCTGGGTTGGCGTTTGCTGCGGACGCATATGGAAGCGGCGGGCGATCAAGTGGCGGCGAAGGTGCAATCCGCGGTGACCGAGGCCGTCGATGAGGCGCTTCCGAGGGTGCGTGAGGCTGTCGAGGTGGGAGTGCGTGACGGCGCGGATGGTTCATTGCCTCGGATCCGCGAGCAGGTGAAGGATGGCGTTTCGGAGGCCATCGCTTCTGCGGTAACTGGTGGTGCTCTCGGCAAAGCCGGAGAGGAGCTGGTGCGTAAGGGCGGCGGAGTTCTCGACGCTCTCCTCGGCTCTCGGAGCAGCAAAGAATAGTTGCTTGTTTGAGTGAGCATTCAGGCGAGCATCTCTCCTCCACATCAGGCCCCTGAAGTGCTATTCTTCTCCAGCGCGACGAACTCGTGCAATTTTTCACACGCCCGGTACGCGGTAACCGTAGGGACGCACCGCGGTACGCCGGACCCGGCATAAAGGAGGTCGGAGATGCTTAACAAAATCGGTCTGATCGGCGGCGGTTTTATTGGCGGAGTTCTTACCCAGGAGATCGCCCAGAGGCGGCTGGCACGAGAGGTCGGCCTCTCCGACCCGGCGCCTTTCGTCAACCCAGATGATCCACCCGAGCGGCAGGAGGTCGCGGCCAAACAATCTGTGGCCAAAGGCAAGTGCCTGGACATCGCAGAGGGTCTGCCCACCATCCGCTCCGATGTGCGGTGTGTCGGCTCCAAAGACTACTCGGCCCTCGCCGGTTCCGACCTGGTGATCAACACTGCCGGCGTTCCGCGCAAGGCGCGTCCGGACGGCACCTTCCCGAGTCGCGAAGAGCTCCTGACCATCAACCTCAAGGTCTCGAAGCAGGTTGCCTTAGGCATCAAGGAGTTCTGCCCGAACGCCACCATCATCTCCATCGCCAATCCGTTGGACGCAATCGTCTACACCCTCGACAAGGCCCTGTCCCCGCCAAAGAACAAGCTCGTGGGGATGGCCGGCCAGCTCGATTCCGGCCGCTACTGCTACTTCGTCTCCGAGGCCGCCAACGTGTCGGTCGAGAACGTCAACGCCCTGGTCCTCGGCGGCCACGGCGACACCATGGTCCCGGTGCGCTCCTCGTGCACCGTCGGTGGCATCCCGGTGTCCAAGTTCGTCGACGATGAAACCCTTTCGGCGATCGAAAGCCGGACCCGCAAAGCGGGGGGCGAGGTCGTCGGCCTGCTCGGCTTTGGTTCGGCCTACGTGTCCCCCGCCTGGGCGGCGCTCGAAATGGCAGAGGCCATCATCTTCGACAAGCGCAAGATCATCCCGGTCTGTGCGAAGCTCGAGGGTGAATACGGTGTCAATGGTCTGTTCGTCGGCGTGCCCGCGATCATCGGTGCCAACGGCGTCGAGCAGGTGATCGAGGTTGATCTCACCGAAAGCGAGAAAGAGGCATTTGCCCATTCGGTCGAGGCGGTCTCCAAGACCTGTGGCGAAGTTGACGAAATGCTCGCCAACCTCTGATCGCAACTCCAATTCGACTCCAATCGGCCCCCTGCATCGCAGGGGGCTTTTTCATTCAAACTCGTAAGGGTTTGGCGTTCAGACGTTTGAACATTGAGGTGTGAGGTGTGATGGGTTAAACTTCATCGCAGTTTCGTTGGAGGTCGAGCATGGGAAAGGCGATCAAACGGATTGCCGTGAACACGGGCGGCGGAGATGCACCCGGTCTCAACGCGGTGATCCGTTCCATCGTGCTTTCCGCTCTGCGCAGGGGCTGGGAGGTGCTAGGAATTCGCAAGGGCTACGAAGGCCTCCTCGACACCTCGAAAATCATCCAACTCGACCGTGACTCGGTTCGCGGCATCACCCACCTCGGTGGCACCATCCTTGGCACGACCAACCGGGGTTCTCCGTTCGAGTATCCAGTCAAACAGGCGAATGGCGAGGTTGCACTGGTCGATCGATCCGACGAGGTCGTGGAGAACTTCCGTCGCCTCCAGATCGATGCGCTGATCGCTATCGGCGGCGACGGCTCGATGAAGATTGGTTACGGTTTCGTGAAGAAGGGGCTTCCGATCGTCGGTGTTCCAAAGACCATCGACAACGACCTCTCGGGTACCGTCGTGACCTTTGGTTTCGACACCGCAGTGACCGTTGCCACCGAATCCATTGACCGGCTCCATTCGACGGCCGAGGCGCACGAGAGGGTCTTTGTGGTGGAGGTCATGGGTCGTTACGCCGGATGGATCGCCCTCAGCTCCGGTGTTTCGGCGACAGCCGACGTGGTGTTGATTCCGGAGATCCCGTTCGAAATTGGCGCGGTGTGCAACAAGATCATGGATCGCGAGGCCCGAGGACGGCGTTTTTCGATCGTGGTTGTCGCCGAGGGAGCCAAACCGGTCGACGGGCAGCGGGTTGCCAAAGACCAGGGCGCGGGTCGCGAGGTCCGGCTGGGGGGGATCGCCGAACTGGTGGCTGCAGAGATTCAGAAACGGACGGGCAAGGAGACCCGTACCGTTGTTCTCGGGCACCTGCAAAGGGGCGGGGGCCCAACGACCTTCGATCGCCTGCTGTCTTTGCGATTCGGCGCGGCGGCAGTGCGGATGGTTGCGGATCATACGTTCGGTGTCATGGTCGCACTCGATCCACCGACCGTGCTTGCGGTCCCGATCGAGGTCGCCACTGAACGTATGAAGTGCGTGCCGCTCGACTGCGACACCATGCTCACCGCACGCGATCTCGGAATCAGCTTCGGTGACGAGGTCGAAGAGGTTTAGGCGGATGATCGTTTCTGGTTGGTATGACGGGCACAGCACCTATGGGCTCAGAGTCATCGAGGCCAATGTGAGCCTTTACTTCCGACCCGAGTGGGAGACGGTCACGGTCTATCTTCCCGATGACAAGGACCCAGTCATCCTCCCGCTCACCGCCAGCTTCTGGGAGGGCTCGCCGGAGCTCCGTTCGCCTCGCATCAAATCCTTCTTCATCCGCTACGGGCTCACGCCGTGGGAGAAGAAGCTGCCGCCGAATTTCGAGCTGGTTCCGCTTGGTGAAGGAGTGTTCCGCCTCGAGTGGATCACGCCGCCTCGAGGCCAATCCGCGCTACCCCTCTGAAGACGCTTTCCACCCGCCTGCCAGAGTTTGCCCGCAGATCACACAGATAACGCAGATCCACCCGCCCACCCACGTCACAACCACCAAGACACCAAGAAGCGGTCGTTGAGCTTGAGAAGCGAACCCGCTTCATGGTGGCAGAACGACAGGCGCTCGGAGCGCGTCGGTTCTGCCTCTCTTCTCTTCCGTATGTGGGAGCGGGGGCGCGCCCTTCCCAACTCATGAATAGAGAAGAGAAATGGCGAGGCCTGCGCTCAGAGAGCGCAGGCCGCTGTGTCGGGAATCCGAATCGAAAGCTCGTTTTCGCTACGGATTGCCGACATAGCGGTATCCGGCCGTCATTGGACGGCCGGAACCTCGCCCCACGGAGTAAGTCGGCCTGCACCCATCTGCGTCTATCTGCGTGATCTGCGGGCAGACTGGGTGGGCTTGGTGCTCTTGGCGTCTTGGTGGTGAATTGACTTGCTAGCGGTCGACGGGTTCGGAGTGTGGGACGTCATCGACGAGAAAGACCGGAGTTACGGTTCGGGGATCGCCGCTCTTACGATCGATCACCGACGCGTAGATGGCGACAGGAGCATCGATTTCCACCCGGACCAGAAAGCTTTCCACACTTCCGCACGGAGCGCCTTGCTCTTCACTTGGAGCGAGCCGGTATTGCCGCCACTTGCCCCCGGGGATCGTCACTTCGTGGGGGAGAAAGACCTCATGTCCGTTGATCCTTACGGCCCGGCCTGATTCGTGCGGAATGTCCAGCTTGACCTCTACTGGATCGGGACCGGGATTGGCAAAGCCGACAAAAGTATCGAAATCGGATCCGTCTTCGCACGGGTTGCGATGCCACATGAGGGCCGGTAGGAGGTGGCTGCCAGGTGCAGGAAGGAGTTCCAGGGGGATTGCCTCGAAGGCCTCGCCACTTCCCGAGAGCACGGTCGAGCTATCGTCGTTGTCCATCCCGGCACTATTGACCAGGCGGCTCGTGACGTGGACCGGGCCATCGGCGCGCAGCACCAGACCACCACGAGCGCTCTCGGCGCACCCGAGGTCGGTGGCAAGGCCGGCGGCAGTCCACACGGTCGCTGACTGTGGTGGTACGACTCGGGTCGGTGCCATAAAGAAATCGCAGGGCGCAGGCTTATTGATGTTTCCCGGGAGAAACCGGGCGATCTCCACCTGAACGGGTTGGTCACTCGGGTTGGTGAGGTAAACCTCGGAGCTCCAAAGGTCGCCCGAACGTCCCTCGAGGTTGAGAGCGAAAACCGGTAAAACAAGCTCAGTCGCTGCCACGGGCAGCGCGGTGAGGATCAGGAGAATCGATAGTAGCAAGTGACGACGGATCATTCGGCGGCCCCTCCGGTCGGGACGCTGTCCCGATCCTTTATTGTATACGTTGGCCGGCCTGAAGTCGTTGAGGTTTGTGTAAACTCCCTCATCGATACCATGCGGGAGAGATCGATGATTCAAATTTCTGGTGCCTTTGCTCCGGTTCCGACGCCTCTGGACGCCGCGCTGGCGTTTGACCAGAAGGCCCAGGCATCGCACCTGAAATGGCTTGCATCCGAGGGGTTGGCCGGCGCCCTCATTCTCGGCACCAACGGTGAATTTCCGTCGTTTTCGCTCGACGAACGTCGGGCAGTCGCCGAAGCAGCCGTAGTTGCGAACTCAGGGCTAGATCTGATTCTCGGAGTTGGTTCGTGCGCTCTCCCGGAAGTCCTGGTGATGGTCGATCTGGCCTCGTCGTTGGGTTATCGAGCTGTTCTCTGTCCGCCTCCCTTCTATTTTCGGTCGGCCTCTGCCGGAGGGATCGCCGCATTTTTCCTGGAAATCCTCGAGCGGTCGTCGCTGCCGGTCCTGCTCTACCACATTCCGCAGGTCACCGGTGTGGCTATCTCGGACGAGGTCCTCGATCTGTTCGGCAATCACCCGAATCTGGCGGGAGTCAAGGACAGCACCGGTGATCCCGACGAGCTTCGGCGACTCACCGACCGATTCGCCGACGGGTGCTACATGGTCGGCAACGACCGTCTGGTGACGGAAAGCGTGGAAGCAGGCGGTAACGGTAGCATCAGCGCCGCGGCCAGTGTCGCACCCGCCCTGGTGTGTGCCGTGCAACGAGGCGAGGCGGAGCAGATCGACCTCGACCGGTTGCGCTCCGTGCTCGAGGAGTACGGTCTCGGACCATCCGTCAAACGCCTTCTCAGCCGTTTCGGCTTTGGTGATTTCGCGACCCGTCCGCCCCTGATCGGACTCGACGAGGACCACGCGCGGTCGCTATGGGATGAATATTGTGAGCTGGTCCCGGCGGATCGGCGACCCGTCTAGCCAACCTCCGGAATCTGCAGAACTAGCTTCCCGAAGATCTCGCCGGCGGCAAGCAGCCGGTGAGCCTCGCCGACTTTCTCGAGCGGCAGAACCCGGTCAACGATCGGGCGGATCGCTCCGATCACCAGTTCGGGGCCGAAACGCCGGACGAACGCCTCGATGATGCGTCCCTTTTCCTCGACGGGCCGCGCCCGCAGGGTTGATCCGGTAATAGTGAGCCGTTTCCGCATCAGGCGGGACAGGTCGATTTCCGTCTGCGCTCCGCCCTGCAGGCCAATTACCACCAGCCGGCCGTAGAGCGCCAACACGTCGAGGTGGCGGTCCAGGTATCTGCCGCCGATGCAGTCCAAAACGACGTCGACGCCATGGCCGGCTGTCGCGTCGAGGGTGGAACCCAAAAAATCGATCTCCCGATAATTGAACGCTGCATCCGCGCCGAGTTCCAGGCAGGCGTGGCAACGGCCCTCGGATCCGGCAGTCACGTAGACCGTCGCGCCGGCGCTCTTGGCGAGCTGGATGGCGGCCGTCCCGACGCCGCCACTTCCGCCGTGCACCAGAACAGTCGAGTCTGATTCCAGTCCGCCAATCAGAAATAAGTTGAGAAAGGCAGTGATAAAGACCTCGGGAATCGCTGCCGCTTCGAGGTCTGTGAAATTCTGCGGTGTCCGCATCACGCAGACCGATGGCACGACAACCTCGGTCGCGTACCCACCTCCCGCGAGTAAGGCCATTACCCGATCGCCGACCGCCAGGTCATCGATGCCGGCACCGATCTCGGTCAGAGTTCCAGCACACTCGAGTCCGATGATTTCCGATGCGCCGGGGGGTGGGGGATAGAGCCCGCGCCGTTGGAGCAGATCGGCCCGATTGATTCCCGCGCCGGCGATCGCGATCCGTACTTCGCCATCCGCGAGATAGGGTGACGGAAGGTCCGCCACCCGCAGCACATCCTCTTCACCAGGTTTGTCGAATACCACTGCTTTCATACGTCGACTATAGCGAGTCAAGAATAAGGAGTTAAGATCCGAGGGCGGGGGAGGGCGGGAATTCCTAATTCCAAATTCCTAATTCATTACGAATGCAACGCCCTCTTATCCACGGCCAAAGCGGCTTCCTTGACGACCTCGGAGAGCGTCGGGTGGGCGTGACAGGTTCGAGCGAGGTCGTCGGC
>Ga0224513_10001300_pt1 | contig 10002 bp, 10 predicted proteins | sample SF_May12_sed_USG_5_FD_169109 | JGI IMG/M metagenome (GOLD analysis project Ga0224513, IMG submission 169109) | Sediment microbial communities from San Francisco Bay, California, United States - SF_May12_sed_USGS_21 | ecosystem: Environmental > Aquatic > Marine > Sediment | place: USA... | reverse complement strand
CATGCAGCTGATTCCTCAACCGGATGGCGGCTACGTCGCAAGCGGAAGCAAATACTACATCGGCAACGGCAACGAGGCCGCGCTGGTCTCCACCTTCGGCAAGAACTCTGAAACCGGCGAGTACGTATTTTTTGTGGTCGATTCGAAACATGAAAAATACGAATGCGTGAAAAATACCGTCAACGCGTCCAACTACGTGGCCGAGTACCGCCTGCACGACTACCCCATCAGCGAGGAAGACATTTTGAGCACCGGGCAGAAAGCCTGGGACGACATGCTCAACACCATCAACTACTGCAAGTTCAACCTCGGCTTCGGCGCGATCGGCCTGTGCACGCATGCGTTTTACGAATCCATGAACCACGCTGCCAACCGAACCCTGTTCGATCACCAGGTCACTGATTTCTCGCAGATCCGGCGCCTGTTAACCGACGCGTATTGCCGCCTGGTCGCAATGAAGATGTTCTCCTACCGCGCATCGGATTACCTGCGCAACGCCTCTGCCGAGGACCGCCGCTACCTGTTGTTCAACCCGATCGTGAAAATGAAAGTCACGATGGAGGGCGAAAAGGTTATCGACGAACTGTGGGACGTGATCGCCGCGAAGGGCTTTGAAGCGGAGCCGTTTTTCGAAATCGCCGCCGTGGAAATCCGCTCACTGCCCAAGCTGGAAGGCACTGCCCACGTCAACATGGCGTTGATCGTGAAGTTCATGAAGAACTACCTGTTCGCGCCGGCTGACTACCCGGAAATTCCACTGCGCGAAGACCTCGCCGACGACACCTTCCTGTTCCACCAGGGCCCCACCCGTGGACTCGGCAAAATCCGCTTCCACGACTACCGCGAAACCTACGATCGCTTCGATCTGCCCAATATCGAAGTTTTCAAAAGACAGATAAAGGACCTGCGGAAACTGTTAATGGTCGCGAAACCGGACGAGCACCAGGCCAGAGACCTCGATTACCTGCTGGCCCTGGGCGAATTGTTCACGCTCGTGGTTTATGGGCACCTGATCCTTGAAAAAGCGCGGATGGACAAAACGGACCCGGACCTGCTCAACCAGATGTTTGGCTTGTTTGTGCGGGATTTCGCGGGCTATGCCACCGAACTGTATGGCAAGCCGAGTAATTCAAACCGGCAGCGCAAGATGATCCGCAAACTGATCAAAGCGCCGGAGACAGACGCGAAGCAGTCTGACCGGGTTTGGCATGAACATGTTTTTGCACTGAATGGGCAGTACCAGATGGACGACTAGGCGACCGACCCACCGCGGTCTACGTCAATCGGCTAAGTAGTACTCCACCGTCGAGACCACGCGAACGGTTTTGATGTGCGGATTATTGGTGTCGCGTGGCTGGATAGAGAACTGTCCCTGCGTGGCCTTGCGGATCTTGCCCAGCCGGCTGTTTGAATCATCGGCGAACTTCATGCCCACCTCTCGCGCCCGGGTGGTGGCCTCCTCGATCATTCCTGGCTTGGCCTCGTTGAGCCCGCTGAACAGGTATTCAACGCTGTCCTGGTACGGATCTCCCGACAGGACAATACCCTGCTTGCCCAGTTCGACCAGGCCTTGCATAGCTTCGCGCACCACCGGCACATCGTTGGAATATACGGTGACCGCCTGGGTGGATACGAAGCGGAACGCCACCTGCTCGTTAGCACCCCAGGCCTGCGCCGAGCGGTCCGTGATCTGCGGCACCGAAACCGAAATGGCCGCGGCGTCCACGCCCATGGCCACCAGGTAATCGATAATCTGCCCGGCGCTTTGCTCCATCCTCCCGTACAGCGCGGCCAGGTCGTTGCCCGCCTCCGTGAAGCGGATCGGCCAGATCACGATGTCGGCCGGATACTCGCGCTCCGACAAGCCCTTGACCGTGACCGTGCGTTCGTATTCTTTGACGCGAATCGCCGCATCGCCCAGCAGGTAGCCCAGTGACGAAAGACCGAGCAGGATAAACATGCCGAGTACCCAGAAAGTGGTGTTTTTTTGAAAACTCATGGGACGCATGTTAGTCGCGGTAAAGGTCGCCAGGGTGGCTGAAAAAAGGCGTTTTTCGGGCAGGGGTGGTGGTGAGGTCTTTGATTCGGCTCAGATCACCATTCAAGAAAGAAGTGATTGCAGTTGTGTTCTATATCGAAAAAGAATAACGCTGTTCTAGATTGGATAAATGTGCCTCCATTCCAACCCCAAAACCCACCCCTCAACCTCCGCCACATGCCCATCCAAAACCCCCATCCCCCTCAGCGCCCGAGCCAACTCCACCACATACTCGCGATTACTCCCACTAGGCCCCACACAACGATTCATCTGCTTCGCTATTTCCTCCATCGGCGCAGGTCCTAAAAACGCCTCATTACTCTCGCTGGCCCGGTAAACCACCCCATCAACACTCCCTCCTTCGAACGCAATCTCCACCGCAACCCGCTCATACCCATTCTTCTCCCGGTGATCCAGATGCTCAAACACCTCGGGCTCAACCAGGAACGCCCGCCCATCACAATGCTCCCCTGGCGCCGCCACCAGCGTAACCACCCTTCCGGGATCTTCCTCCGTACCCCGATGATCATGCGACCCCTGCCAGAATCTTCGCGCCCAGCCAGTGATCCGGCCCGGCCTTGCTTCGATATACGGGAAATCCTGCTTCCAGATCAGCGATCCGTAGCCGAAGACCCAGGTGGGTTGGGTGGGGTGCAGATGAATCATGTGCGAAGCATAAACTATTGGCCCCGTTCTGCTAACCTATCGGGCCTGTACTCCAAGGAACACTCAACCGTGCCCATATCAACCGCCCGAAACTCGATTCTCATTGCGCTTTGCCTTATCGTGATTGCCCTTCCCGCTCAGGCAGAGACCCTTTACCTGAAAGCTGCGCACCTGGTCGACCCGATTGAGGGCAAGCTGCGCAGCAATCCGCTCGTTACCATCGTCGATGACCGCATCACCGAGGTGGCTTTCGGCGCCAGTGCTCCTGATGCGGCAACTGTCATCGACCTGGGCGATGCCACACTGCTGCCCGGCCTGGCCGACATGCATACGCACCTGACTTTTTATACCTCTGACAACGGTTACGATTCCCTCGCGGTTTCCTATACCGACGAGGCCGTTCGCGGGGTGGTCAATGCACGCAAGACCCTGATGGCCGGGTTCACGGCGGCGCGTAACCTGGGCGCCGGGGGATTCTCCGACGTCTCTCTCCGCGATGCGATCAATTCCGGCCGGGTGCCGGGGCCGCGTTTGCAAGTGTCTGGTCCTTCTTTGGGCATTACTGGCGGGCACTGCGACAGCAATCTGCTACCCGAGCAATACGGCGTGAAGTCGCAGGGCGTGGCTGATGGGCCTTGGGCGGTGCGTGCGAAGGTGCGGGAAGTGAACAAGTACGGCGCTGATGTAGTTAAGTTCTGCGCCACCGGCGGGGTTCTGAGCAAAGGTACTTCGGTGGGCGCACGGCAGTACTCGATGGAAGAAATGCAGGCGATTGTCGATGAGGCGCATACGCGCGGCATGACCGTCGCAGCCCACGCACATGGCACTGAAGGTATCCGCTATGCCATCGAGGCGGGGGTGGATTCCATCGAGCACTCCAGCCTGATTGATGATGAAAGCATCAAGCTGGCGAAAGAAAAAGGCACCTGGCTGTCGATGAACATTTACGCCACGGAGTATTTGTTAGCTGAGGGAGAGAAAAATGGGCTCTTGCCGGAATCGATGGAGAAGGCGGCTTTTATTCATGAACGCCGGCGCGCCAGTTTCGCCCGGGCGGTCAAGGCGGGTGTGAACATGGTGTTTTCCACCGATTCCGCCGTTATCCCCCACGGCGACAATGCGATGCAGTTCTCGCGCATGGTGGATCTGGGCATGAGCCCGATGCAGGCGATCCAGGCGGCCACCACGCAGGCGGCGAAACTGCTGCGCTGGGAAGGGCAGACGGGTGGTGTGGCCCCGGGCTATTTTGCCGACATCATTGCGGTCAACGGCGACCCCTTGGAAGACATCTCTGAGCTGGAACGCGTCGTTTTTGTCATGAAAGGCGGCGAAGTGGTGCGTTGGGAGGAGCAGAGTCCTTGATGCTGCTATCGAGGGAAATTCTTCTGATAGTCCATCGATTGATGAAGCACTCTGATGATCACAACCAGACCAGTATCTTCCACTCTGTAGATGAGCAAGTGTCTTCCAACCGGGCGAGATAGTTGGTCAACTACCCAGTTCGGCGTCCAGTTCCCTGTTCAGACCTTCGAATGAAAAACTCTCATCTATCCCGGATGTAACACCACTCTCAATCGCCACCCGCATTGCCGAAATCTGTAATTCGCGCTCCTGATGCATGCGCAAACTCTCACGGATTATCTCACTCGCAGTACGATAGCGGCCACTTGCCAATTGCTCGGCAATGTATTGGTCGAAGTGCTCACCCAGGGCGATGCTAGTGTTCTTCATTTGAGCCTGTTGATTCAAGGACTGAATCCTATATTACCAAATATTGGTATTTATCTCACAAATATTGGTAGATCGATAGGGCGCAATTCTGAAAAACATGAAGGAAAAAGCCCTGGTCCCCATTCAAAGACTCTTAGCAGTCTCGACCTCCGCATGGGGGTCTGCGCCATGGCAATCGGTGCAACTGCTGCATTCGCTTTTCTCAAATTCACCCGTGACCAGTTCACCGCTGGCATGTGCGTTCAGTAATTGCGCCGCGTTTGCGCACCTGTTACCGCCACAGCCGCCAGACATGAATAACCGTATCCCAGGCCAGTAAAGCGCAGACAAACCCCAGCACGCCCCTGATGGCCTTTTCGGCCATCTGCAGTAAGTCCTGTGGCGGGCTAGCGGACTCACCCTGGATAGATAAAAGCTCGGGCTGGACGATGGCAAAGCCCAACAAGGCGATCCAGACCAGGTTTGAGGCTATGGTGGTTAATCGCAGCCGTGGCGACCAGAAATTCCGGGTCAGGCGGAACAGCGCATGGGCAATGTCAAAGACCAGCATCACGCCGACGACAATCCAGAACCAGTCCGGCAAATCAACCAGCCAGTAGCTGACTGAATTGCTATCCACATCAATGAAGGCCGGAACCTGGATGATGTCGACCAGCCACAGCAGGGCCAGCACCGCAATCCCCAGGTCAAACAGGGTATAACCCCTGGACATCGGTTTGTTGTCATCAATCTCTTCCAGGTCGGCTGCGGACCATTTGTCCAGCCAGCTGGCCCGCTCCCCGCTTTTTTCCAGCGCGACGAAAACCCCAAGGATCGACGCGCTGACCCACAAAAGCGTTATCGGGAAGCCGCTAAGTACGCGCAGCAAGGTGCCCAGGTGAAGCCCTGATGCTGCCGAATAGATAGCTGCCAGGGCAAGGTAGAACAACCCTGTCAGCGTAGCGCCGATTTTCAGCGTTGACAGGAAACTGAAGTAAAACTGCGGGCCTACCAGGTACGCTGAACCCTCGGCAGCAAGCCGGGTTGCGTACTTCATCGGGTGTTCCCGGTTGGCGTCGAGAAAGTCCGTCTCGCTTTTGCCGGGGTTCATTTCCTGCCAGTCCTGGCATTCCTCGCACAGCTCGTCGTAGATCTCCGCAAAAAGGTCATCCCTGGCTTTCTCGGGATGATAGGAAACCACCTGGTGTGCGTATGACTTCAGTACATTCATTTTCAGCTCTCCTCCAGTATGCGGTCGACGCTGGCGTTGAGTTTGCGCCACTCTTCGATAAGCAGTACCAGTACTTCTTCGCCAAGAGTGGAAATTCTGTAGAACCGTTTCTTGCGATTGTCTTCATGGCGCCATTCGCTCTCGAGCAGGCCTTGCTTTTCCAGGCGCCGGATCAGCGGATACAGGGTGCCCTCATCAATTTCCAGGCCCCTGGCGCCAATTTCTTTTCGCAATGAGTAGCCGTAGTGTTCCTGCCTTAGCTGTGCCAATACGGCCAGTGGCAGGCCTCCCCGGCGCAGTTCCAGTCTCAACTTTTCAAAAATTTCGCTGCTGTCCATCATTCATCCGCTATACTGTGTATCACATAGTATGTTGTATATACTGTATATCACACAGTATAGGATTGCAAATGAATTAAAAGGGCCTGGCTGGCCGTCAAATCGTTGAACTCTGTATGATGAACCTGAACACATCAGGCCTGCCGGAGGAAATCAAATGACCATCGAACAGCTAACCGTATTCCTGGGTTGGAGCACCGTGATTAATGCGGGCTTGATGTTGTGGGCCGTGATCGCGCTCGCCGTAATGCCTGATTTTGTTTACAGGATGCAGGGGCTGGTGACCAAACTGGGCCGCGAGGACCTGGAAAAGGCGATGTATCACTTTCTCGGCCTGTTCAAGCTGGGCATCATTTTTCTGAACGTTACACCCTACCTGGTATTGCGGCTGTTTTTTTAGTGCTGGCGAAGGGAATCTCCCCCTTCAAACACCTGCCCCATGCTGATGATCATCAAAAGTTGACGCAAATCTGGCACCGTCCAAACGGTCGGTAACTTCAATTTCGTTTTGCTTAGCGCTTAAGGCACAAAACAGGCACCAGGTCTGTACTCGACCTGGTGCCTATTGCAGGATTTACTCTCTACAGCAATACGTTACCGCTGGACAGCGGAATAAGTAGCGTGCCTTCTCACTCCTGGGGACTGTACCGCCAGACGTCGTTTTCAACCCGCAGGAAATTAGGCGGCAGAAATTCAGGGATCGGGAAAAATACCTCGCGGTCACCACCAAATGTGAAAATGGATGGTTTCATACCGCCTTTTCCACCTGAAACGGTCAACATGTCGAAATCATAACGGACGTTGTCACAAATCAAGTCGGGCGCCAGCGGGGGTGGCGGCGGAGGACACGCGAAAACATTTGAAAACGGGTTATTGTTCCACGGCGTGTCGCTCACTTTCGTCCAGTCTGCACCGTCTTTGCTCACCCAGATATCCGAGGGATTAAAAGGCGTACCGAAACCGCCCATGCAGACGAAGTGGTTTGCCACCACGGAACATTTGTGTCCCGGCCTCGGCGACCAGCGCTGCCCCTCAGCGCTCATCATAACTTCTTCCCAGTTCATTCCATCCTTTGTGCGCCAGACTTCATTGAAATAGTCGGTTTCTGCGACAAATCCTTTTTCGCCGCCCATGTAATAGAGCCAGCCACCCTTGACAACGGCTACTCCACCGGCCCGCGCTTCCCAGGGCGCGTCGTCCGTGGCGAGATGCCATTCCGACCCATCCTGTGAATACCAGACGTCATTGAAAAAGTCGCGGCAGTCGGCGCCGACGCCGCCAGGGATGAGGGAAGTATCGTCCCCCTGTGACCCGCCCAGGACCCAGAGCTTACCCTTGAAGCTGACCGCACTGAGGCCGGCGCGACCCTGGCTGACCGGCGGGCCAAAAGGCGCCGGACATTTTTCGGGGAACGTCGCCCACTCAGCATCGCTGGTCATCAGCTCCCAGTCCACGCCGTTTTTGCTGCGCCAGACATCTTTGAAAAACTCCGAGGGAAGAACGAACGGCGGCCCCGGAACGAAGGTCGTGAAGTTCTGACCGCCCATGATGTAGATGTAACCACCCTGGGTCACGGCCTCAAAATACGCCCTGTTTTTCCAAAGGCCGGCGCTTTGGGCGTCGTCAATTAACTCGAACCAGGTTTCACCGAGGTCGGAACTGACCCATACGTCGCCGTGTATCAGGCTGGCAAACGGGTTTTCTGCTGTGGGTTCCAATGGCGTCCGTCCACCAATCACAAACAGGTGGTTGTGAAGCTCGACGGCCTGCAGGCCGGCGCGCGGCTCCCAACGATCAGGCGTCAAAAAGTCTGTTTCGACTATTTCTGTCCACTGGTAGTCGCTGAAGGACGGCCCGCCCTTGGGCCCTTTTGCAATCGCGCTGGAATGAATGAATAAAAATGTGAGGCATAGGCATGCCGCTTTGAATGGACTCATATGTCACCCCCCAGGGTTGGTGTGTATTAACAATCCCATCCCTGGGGTATATCACGACTAACTCTAACAATAGCTGTTTGGGGAGATTTTTCAAGGGTCAAGTACAGGGGTCAGAGCCCTGTGCATGCGGTAGCGGGCTCTGTAATTATCTCCTAGAAAGGCTCGACCCCGACCGCCTGGTACAGCTCGTTCGGCTGGTAGATCGCACCGCCCTTCATCACCAGCACGCCTTGCCTGATCGCGCTGATGTCCTCCAGCGGGTTGCCGTCCAGCAGCACCAGGTCGGCGGCCTTGCCCACTTCAATCGAGCCGGTCTGGTCCGCCACACCTACAATACGGGCGGAATCCAGCGTTGCGATCTTCAGCACGTCGGCATTAGGGATGCCGGCCTGGGCGTAGAGCTCCAGCTCGCGGTGAATGGTGAAGCCGGGCATGTCGTCGCTGCCGGCCACCAGCTGGATGCCGTTGTCGTACAGCTTCTTGATCATCTCAGACTGCCTAACCGCGGTGTTGGCCCAGTCTTCGATGCGCTCCTCGCCGATTTCAAAACTGGGGTTGTACAGCGAGCGTCTTACGGCCAGCGGCAGGTGGTCGGCCACCTTGGCGAAGCCGGTGGCCCGGCACCAGGTGTTGACGGAAACGTGGCACAGGGGTGAATTGCTCACCGTCGTCGGTAGAACGGCGTCGGGTTTGTATTCGCGGACCAGGTACTCACGGTTGGATGCGTAACGGTTGGCGGTGCCGCTGGGAAACGGCGTCACGCCGTACCACGCCATCAGTTCGTTGGTGATATTGCCGTAGGCCTTGCCCGCAACCAGCGTGATGATCGCGCAAGCCCCGTTCAGGCTGCCGCATACGGTACCCCAGCCGGAGATGCCGCCACCGCCGTAACGCATCATGTCGTGCGGGAACGTGGTGTAGGGATAGCCCACTTTTTCTATCAGCATCGACAGCAGGCCGCCGCTGGCGCCGTACATGCAACCGCCCTCGTAGTAGTACTTGTGGCCGCGCTTGCGGACCTGTTCTACATCCAGCCTGGTGTAAGGCCAGGGCCATTCCGGCGCTGTTGCGTCCTCGGTGTCATGCGCCTGCAGGATGCCGCCCAATCCCGCGGCCCCCACCATCATTCCGGTCGTCATCAATCCGGATTGTGCAAGAAATTTTCTTCGGGCAGTCCCATTACCATCAGTGCGCTTGCTGTCCATCACTATCTCCGCGTGTACCCATCACCTGTGTACACAAATAGCAGTGAAGACACATTGACTTGCGGCAGGTGCGCGAGCAGCGCGGGCCGCCCGGCTAAAGGTCGAATCGCTCCCGCAAAAACTGCGCAATCCCCTCTTCATCATGGTGTCCGATGACCGCCGTGGCAGCAGACTTGATCTCGTCGGTGGCGTTTTCCGGTGCGTAACTTTCATCGGCCGCCTCGAACATGCTGAGGTCGTTTTCGTTGTCGCCGAAACACACCACGCGCTCGATGCCCAGCAGCTCCTTCATTTCCTGGATGGCGCCGCCCTTGGTGGCATCGCTGTGATGCACGTCCAGCCAGCGCCATTGCCGGCCTTCCCAGGCGGTGCCGGAGTAGGCCACCAGGTACGGCTCGTCATTAACGTTGTGCAGTACCGCCTCGATGGCTTCGGCCTGGCTGATGGCGTTGACGTGGGTGATCGCGGCATCGGCGGGCAGTTCGTCCAGCGGGCGGGCCCGGATATTGCCCTCCAGCCCCAGGTTGCTGATCAGCCGCCGCTCGACTTCCGATTGCAGCGGCGGATGGTACACGGTGGCCTCCTGGCCATCTTCCAGCGTGAACACGAACGGCGTCACGCCCTGGTGGATGCAGGCCTGCACGATATGATCCAGCTCGTCCGTGGTCAGCAGGGCGCCGCTGGAGAAACGATTCTGCTGCGGGTGCCAGATCACCACTCCGTTCTTATAGGCCTGCGGCAGCAGGAACCGGTGCCCCTCGAGGATGGCCTTCGCGCTGTGCAGCGCCCGGCCGGTCGCGACGGTGTAGGCAATTTCTTTCTCGGCCAGCAGCTGGAGCGTTTCACTGGTGTAGTCCGAGATTTCAGACTCCCTGTT
>Ga0224513_10001297_pt1 | contig 10008 bp, 12 predicted proteins | sample SF_May12_sed_USG_5_FD_169109 | JGI IMG/M metagenome (GOLD analysis project Ga0224513, IMG submission 169109) | Sediment microbial communities from San Francisco Bay, California, United States - SF_May12_sed_USGS_21 | ecosystem: Environmental > Aquatic > Marine > Sediment | place: USA... | reverse complement strand
CATGATGAAATGAAATTACCTGTAATTGTTCTTACTGATGGTGATGTGTATGGGGAACATATTGCTATGGTTATAAAATCCGGTTCAGCTAATGCTGCCCATCTTAGAGAACTTACAGTTCCTGATGCAAAATGGGTGGGAGTTTGGGCTACTGATATTGAAAAATACAAGTTACCAACAATTCCCATGACTGAATCTGATATTAAGCGATGTTATGATCTTCAAAAGGATCCTAGATATCAGGATGGGGTTTGGAAAAAAGAGCTTGATGTATTTTTGAGATTAAAAAGAAAAGCTGAATTGGAAGCTTTCTCAAAATATGGTCTTACAAATATCACTGATAAATATTTGCCACAGAAATTAGAATTGGCAAAAAGCCTCTAGTTATTTTATTCTTAATGTTAATACACCGTTTCTATATTTGAAATCGAATATTTGCATTGCATTTGCATCTTCAATGGGAATTTCTTTTGAAAACCCAGCCGTTCCACGTATGTATAAAATTCCATCTACGAGTCTGACTGCAATTTTATCTTCAGGGCCCGGTACTTCTGCCACAAAAACAAATTCTTCTTTATCTTTAATTAGATCATAAACCCAGTTTTTTGTTTCCTGTTCTCTTACTTGAGTGTATGATGGTTTTTGATCTTTTGTCATTTTCTTAAGAACTCTAACCCAATAAAACATTGTAAGTGCTGCTGCACCAATTAGTATAAAACTCACAAAACCTGAATCCGCTCTTTGTGTCATAATATAGATAATTCCCAAAAATAAAATTACAATGATGGGTATTACAAAACTTATTGATTGATTATTTGAATATGTTCCTTTGTAACTTGCCAAACAGTTCAATTCGGAGTCTACCAAATATAAAGTATCTTTGCCAATTTAGTACTTCATAATTAAATAAAATATGGATATTTTGTATATCTGTAAAATAACTAAGTTCAAAATTAATTAAACTATAGACTATTACTTACGATGTTTTGATAAACATTCTTTACAATATACCGGTCTGTCTGATTCTGGTTCAAAAGGTACTTCTGAATCTATTCCACAATCGGAACATTTCATAGGATACATTTTTCGTTCTTCGGACATGATTTTCTGTTAATCATCTTACTTAAGAATCAATTAAATTAAATTCAGACTATGATTTCCTTTATTTCTAAAACTATTCCCCCCCGTTTGAATATTTCTTAATTTTGGATTTAAATTGGAGATTCAATTAAATAAAATACTTAATAAAATATATTTAGTTTTTATTACCATTTTTGAAATTTCAAATGTGTCTGATGATAAACGACCTAAGATCTCAATACGTGAAATTGCATTACGCGGAACTATAATTGCCGCTATTATTACTACTCCATCAATTATTACATTTATTCTTATTTGGATTGTTTTAGATAACTTGATTTATGCTGCAATTGTAGGTACAGTTGTTCATTTTACTGCAATGGGGTTTTCCTTGAAAATTTCTAAAAAGATACTAGTTAAAAAATAACTGCATAGATCATGTTTTATGTTGTTACAGTTTATTTTAAAAATGATGTCTTTTTCTGGAATTGAAAATGATCTAGTCTCTCAAATTCGATTAGAACCTATTCAGGCTAAAGTGTATTTGTTAGTTACATGTTATGGGAAGATGACTCCTGAAACAATTGCTGAAAAATTAAAACTCTCGCTTGATGAGACTAAAAAAGCCTCTAGAGATCTAATGACTCTTGGTGCATTTATTGATATTTCTGAAACTGAATTTGAGGCCATGCATCCTAGATTTACAGCAGTTAATATGTATAGAAAGATGTGTGAGCGAGAAAAAATTGAATTTAAACAAAATAAAACGGTTGATAATATTGGCGTAATTTTAGAAAAATCTTATGATGATGCAAGAACTAAATAATGCTAAAGATTGATCAACAACATTGAATATTGACACTGAAAGTTGTAAACATCAACCGGTCTATTTTGGTGTAATAAACATCAATATCGATGAACGTACAATAGGGTCAGTTGATGTATGGAGATGTGGTGTCTGTAAGAAAAGATTCTGTGAAGAAAAGCAACTTGGAATTGAAGAACTTGCTGATACAGTAGGAATGCCAAAAATAGATGTTGATGCAAAATGGGCAGTAACTGTATGTAAATTACAACAAGGAAAATACAAATGGAAATTAGTTAAATTAAAAGAAAATGGCGAAATTAAGCATGAATGTCTAGATGAACAGGTAATTCCACTTCAGGTAAATGATTTCAAAGTTGATGATGATAAACATTGGAGCTTTTTAGTTGATGATAATGTTAACAAAGCTGTAGAAATTTAATCTCTAAAATGGATCTTAAAGTTCATATTAATAATATTCATGGAAGTCAGATGGCTGCAAAGATCACTGGTAATTTTACAATAGATGAAAATGAATTTCGTTTTACTGCTATTGCGTTTGGTAGAATAGGAGGACAAAATATTGGTGCAAAACTTTCCCAAATTACTGAAAAAGAATTAGAAAAATTAGGATATAATGTTGAAGAAGTTATTGATTTGCTTCAGAGAAATTTACTTCAAGGTGATTTAACTCTTCCAGAAGGACTAAAAAAAGAATCATTTGTTGATGACTAAATAAACTTTATAGTAATTTTATTGCACAATTTTTACTGAAATATTCCAATTATCCTAGTCTATTTCTGTATCTCCTCATAATTTTTTTCATAATCATAACAAGCACTCCTCTGTTATCTAAGAAATCCAATACGTTATCTGCAAATCTTTTTGGATCTTCAACATACGGTGTATGGCCACAATTCTGCATCTCAATATATTGACAGTCTTTTAACGATGAAACAAAATCATTTGCATACTTTATCGGAATGACCGGATCGTTCTCCCCCCAAATAACTAAAGCGGATGCCGAAATATTGACAAGTCTGTGGTTAATCACATCGGCATTTTTTAAACCCAGGAGAGATGACATGAAAGCCATCTTTGCGTTTGGCATCAGCATTCTTTCTATGAAATCATCTATTACGTTAGCAGGAATTTCTTCATCTGCCCCTGACATCATTTGAAAAGCGTAGGAAGTAGTATCCTGATTGGGATAAAGTGCAGCTGCAACATAAGCTTCTAGAGCAGGAGTAAGGTGCTTCATAACTCCTGCAGGGGAAACCAAGATAATATTTTCTATTTTTTCATGATATGTCATAGCATACTCGGTAACGATTTGTCCACCTAGTGATGAGCCAATCATGCTACAGCGGTTGATATCCATGGTCTCTAAGAAATCCGAGAGAAATTCTGCAAAAAACCGTGGCGTATAATCCAGTGAAGGTTTATCACTATGTCCAAATCCAGGCAGATCAGGCGCTATCACTGTGTATTTCCTGCTCAATTTTGGAATCACATGTTCCCATCTTTCTGCAGATGCGCCAAGACCGTGGATCAGTACAAGTACTTTTTTTGAATTACTGCCAGCTTCAATATACCGAATTTTATTAGATCCGATTCTAACAAACTTTTGAATCATCGTTTTTCTTTTTGAGTAAATTCTAGAGTTCTAACCCAAAGGATTCTGCAACAGTAGAGAATTTTTGGTATGACTCCAGGTACTGTCTGCCTTTTTGGGTAATCACAAAGGTATATTTTCCATCAAACTCAATTTTGTTAATCAAACCTGTCCCAATCAAATTTGAAAGTAATTTTGATAATCTGGAATGTGGTAAATTGGCCTTGGAAATTAGGGCAGTCGTTTTGATTCCCTCCTGTCCTGAGTCTTTTGTGACAGTCAAAAGGTCTCCTACAATCTGCATGCTTGTTCTATATGAAGCCATGAAAAGCGTTTCAAATTCCATATTATATAGATTGGCATTATTTACCAACCATTACCATTCATTACCAATAGTTTATATTGCCACTGTCAGAGTTGTTTGATATGAGCACACAAACTCAATCAAGCGATGTATATTCAATATACAAGCAAAATGTTCAAAAATACTTTGAGAGTATTTCAAAAAATACCCCTCAATATTTTCAAGCAGCAACAGATTTGCAAAAAGAATGTATGAAAACATGCGAAAAAGCAATCGATGCTTCAGTATCTGTACAACAAGAATTTGTAAAGAAAGCTGGAATGAAAACCGATATTCCTGATTCTGCAAAAACTGCAATCATAGATACCAACAAGCAAATTGTCCAAGCAAGTACAATAAACAATCAATTGGTAAAAACAACAATTGATGCAACCGTACAAAATATCAAAACATTTAACGATAACGTAAATGCATTTGCTGACTTAAACAAAAACATCATCCAATCTTGGATGACCCCATTCACACAAAAGAACTAGTGTGATTGTTTTTTTCTTTTTTTATCTGATTAATAATCTGCATAGGATCATTGTCTTTATGAGGCGCCTTAGTGTAGAGTTGTAGGTGTTTTTTGTAGAAACACTGTGATATGTCCTAAACTTTCTCTCAATAAATTTAGTAATTTTGTCTTGAACAATTTGAATCTGCATTTGTTCTGTGTTTCTTTCTGAATTACTTAAAGACCGATTAGATAAAGTCACTATTCATTCTATTTCTTGATGACTAAAATTCTGCTTCTGCTAATGCTTTCTCACACGAACAATTTCTAGTTTTAGGAATTTTGTCTATTAATTCTGTTAGTATTTTCTTTGTTCTCTCTACATTTTTTGAAAGTGTTTCCATAACTTCTTTAGCTGTAACCGGTTTTTCAGCCCAAACATCATAATCTGTAACTGTTGAAATTGAAGCATAACAAATCTGGGCCTCTCTTGCTAGTTGACATTCTGGAACAAGCGTCATACCAATAATTTCTGCTCCTGTGGTTCTATAGAATTTTGATTCAGCTTTAGTTGAAAACCGTGGACCTTCAATACAGACATATGTGCATTCTTTGTGTATTTTCATATCTTGATTCTCTGTAATTTGAAGAATCGATGTTTGTAATTCTGGGCAAAAAGGATCTGCTACTGAAATATGGATAACTCTTCCATCTTCTGAAAATGAACCATCCCTTGATTTTGTAAAATCCAGAAATTGTGTGGGTAATGCAAAATGTCCTGGTTCAAATTCTTCTTTTAGGCTTCCGACTGCTGAAGGTGCTATAATTCTAGTAATTCCTAATTCTTTGAATGCCCAAATATTTGCTTTAAAATTAATCATATGTGGTGGAATAGTGTGTTTTTTTCCATGTCTGGGAAGGAATGCAATCTTTCTTCCATTAAACATTCCAACTGTTATTGTATCTGAAGGTTTTCCATAAGGTGTATCAATATCGATTTCTTGTGGACTTTCTAACAAACCTGAATCATAAATACCAGTACCGCCAAAAATTCCTATTTCTACATCTTTTTCCATTAATATTTCACCAATGATTTACAATTGTATTTACTAATTCCTTTGACTCCATTAAGATCTGTCAATTCAATTATGAATGCAAATCCTGAAATTTTCCCACCGCTTTTTTCAATCAATTTTGCAGCTGCTTTTGCTGTACCTCCAGTTGCAAGCAGGTCATCACAAATGAGTATTTTTTCTCCTTCTTTGATGATGTCTTTTTGAATTTCTATGGTATCTTTTCCATATTCAATTGTATATGCTAATTTAGTAGTTTTTCCAGGTAATTTCCCTGCTTTTCTAATCATTATCATGCCTTTGTTGTATCTTGAGGCTAAAACTGAGGCTAGGATAAATCCCCTTGATTCAATTCCTGCAAAAATATCAATATCATTTGGGTGGAAATATTTTGAAAATTCATCTGCAATAAAGGATGATGCTGATGGGTCTCTTAAAATTGGACTAAAGTCTCTAAATAAAATGCCTTTTTTAGGAAAATTTGGATACTCTGATATTTTGTCTTTTAGATTCATTGCATTTCATCAAATTAGCTGAAATAAAATTGTTTGATATCATTGAATTTCAAAAGTTGCTTCTGCATCATTGTATGCATCTGTAACTTTAATGGTGTATGTTCCAGGTTCAGTTTCTGGAGGAATAATCCATGGTTGATTGATTTCACCTTCATTTGATGCTGGAAATGAGAGTTCTTCAATTATCTCACCATCTTCTGCAATTATTTCAATTGTAACTGTTTGTTGTCCTCCAAAAACATGGATGTTTATTGTCTTTCCAAATCCTGGAATATCTTGTCCTTCTCCCACTTGTACAACCATTCCTTCCTGAGCAATTGCTAATACTTCGATTTCTATGTTGGCAAAGTTTGCTCCACTTTTTGCATTAATTTTCCATGTTCCTGGAATTGCATCTGAAGGTATTCTAAATGAACTCTCAGCAATTTTTCCATTTTTATCTGAAAATGTTTCTTTAATCTTGATTTCATCCCCTTTTGGATTAGTCATAGTTAACGTAAGAAGAACATTAGGTGCGGCAGTATCCCCTAAAATCAATATTGAATCTCCTGAATTATACTTTGTTTTTGTAGTATTAACCTTAATTTCTCCAGAACCTGTTTGTAGTCCCACTGTGAAAACTTCTGTACTTTGAGTAGTACCTTTACTAATCACAGCAGTATACACCCCAGTTGAATATCCTTTTAGGTCTATGGAGTGTGTCCCACGTCCATCTGGTTGCAACGTAATGGATGTTGCATCTTGTGTTGGTTTGTCTGAAGGGTCTATTATTAGTAAACTGATAATTTCCGATGCTTTCCCAGATAATGTAATTATTGCAGTTTCTCCTGATTTGTAACTCAGTTTGTCAAATTCTAGATTAACTGGAATTGTTGGCAACTGTCCTAAGCCTGCATAAATAAATTCTTTATCCTTATCTTGAGTGGCAATTAACGTGTATGTTCCTTTTGATGAAGTTTGTGTAGTTTGGAATTCAAATTCTATGACACCTGAATCATCAATTTCTATAATGTCTGAAACGATTTCTTTTCCTAGAGGATCCTCTATTACAATTTCAATTGATTTGTTTGGTAAAGCTGTACCAGTAAATTTCATGGATTCTCCTTGTTCAAATTTTAAATTTATTGGAGTTATGATAATTCTTTTATCTGATTTTACTGTCCAACTTTTTATAATTTCATCTCTACCATCTGAAATTGTTGCAGTATATTTTCCAAAGGGCATATCTAAAGGAACAATTACTGGTTCTTCTAATTTCCAATTCCCTACTCTATCTACTTCTGCCGTTCTGGTAACAAAAATTTCTCCTTCCTCATTTCTGACTGTTGATGTAATTGCACTTCCTGTTTGCGCTGTACCAAATATTTCTAAAAAGTCTCCTCTGTGTATAGTTTCTGGAAGCCCTTCGATTGTAAGTGGTATATTTTGTGACTCTGGAATTTGATTGGTCATATCTCCTATTCTTAGACTCAGTTTCATTTCTTCACCCTCTTTATCTTTTATTTTAAAATCAACTCTATCGGGTTTTTGATCATTCGGAATTTTCATTGTAGTCATAAAGTGACCATTCTTATCTGTTTCAAATGTGCCTATTTTTTTAGTATCGATGTAAAAATCAAATTCTTGTGTTGCACCAAAACTATCTCCTGTTACTCTGATTGTTGAACCAACATTTGGTTTCTCTGGAATTATTCTGAATGCAGATTCAGTTGACATGCTTTCACCTGTATTTTTTAAATTTTGATTTTGTTCTAGATTTTTATCAACTGTTGATAATTCCCCTGCAATAGATATACCTCTATCTATCTGTGTACCTTTACTGTCTAATGCTTTCCAATTAATCCCTGAATTAGGTTTGTCAGTTTTTATTCCAAACTTTACAGACTCTCCTGGTTTAATTAATTCAGATGATGTGAAAATGATGACGCCTTGTGGAGTTTTCTCACCAATCCATCCTTTTTCAGTTTTAAAAGATTTGAAACTAAAATCACTTCCAAGCCAAATTCTTAAAGTATTGACATTGTCATTTGAATCATTTGTTAATTCTAATACGACTGTTTCCTCTAATGCGATACTTTTGACTGTAATTTCTTCACCGTATACATTTGATGGAAATATAATTACTGTTATTGAAAATAATAATACAATTGAAAGGAAAATTCCTCTGGTGGAGGATCTATTCATGTAATTGAAACTCCACATCTCTCACTTAAACCTTAAAGAATTTTCCACATTTTTCTATTTTTTAGTTTAGTATTTTTCATGAGTAAACTTCTTAAATCTCAAGTCTTTGACTTTTGAAATTTGTTCAAATCTGATTTTGTAGCAATATTTTGATATTGTCTAATTCGTTCAGCAATTAATCTATACAATGATCTGAATTGGTCTTTAGTTTTATCTGATAGGAAGCTAGTCTCTTCAAGTGTAATTTTCTCACAAATATATCTAGTAATTTCTTCATTGTCAAATTCTTCCCAATCTTCTTCTCTATGTTCTTGCCAAATTTTTCTTAATTTCTCTAAAATTCCTTTACCTTCTTTAGATATGACATCTTGAGGTGTAATGTTTGAAAATCCTTCATGTCTTAACTTAATTTCATAAGTTTGATTTACTGGATACAAATAATCTTCAAGAGCAATGTAATCTTCAATTGATTCAAGTTTTTTTCCTTCTCTCTCAAAAAAGATGGTTTGAATAGATGAAAATTCATTTGATACTAACTGGGCAGAAATTTGTTTGGATTCTTCAGAGTTATCTAATAAAATAAATGTTCTATAACCATGATTTCTGTAAAAAATTGCTAAAGGCAAAACTGAGTTTTTGTTATATGCTGCAATTACGTTAAGTGGATTCATTGAGATATTTGGGTCTTGTAAGAATTTGTCGAATGCATTAAGATACATAGCGTCAGACATTGTTTCTACAATAATTATTGGTCTCGAGTTTGTTCCTATCTCTCTATCTACAATTGATTCGACTTGACCTCTACACAATCCATATAAAATTGGCGTTAACGTTTTGTCATCTGCATTCCAATAATCATAAAAAATTCTACTGAGATGTTTTCTTTTATCTAATTCAACAACAAGTAAGTTACCAGGAGTATAATCAAATATCATAAATGGTGAATGTGTTGCATACAAAACTTGGTTTGATCCAGCTAAATTCTTCAATAAATCTGAAATTCCCATTTGTTGGGTAGGGTGAAGATTTCTTGCCGGTTCATCTAAAAGTAATATTGCTTCTTTTAATTCTGCCCTTTGTGTTTCAGCTGCAAAATTCACAATGAATGAAAATGTCCATTTGAAACCTTCTGCTCTTCTATTTAGTAATCCTGTGTTGGTAATAGTTCCATCTTTGTGAACATCTGAAATTACAACACTCATAATATTACCTGGATTATATCTCAAGTCAACATGGATGGGATCTCCTTTCCATGCTGGATTTAATTTTTTAGTCAATCTGTTACTTGCTGCATTAAGGAGTTTGATACACTTTGAAGGGCTTTCTTTTACCTCATCTAATTCTTTGATATCCAGCTCTGCTAAGTAGAATAGGTTTCTTACTGTTTCTGCTTTGTCAAATTCTTCAACAAATTCAATTGAATCTTGTCGTTCGCCTTTTTCTTCTCTAAGATATTCATTAAGGTTGATGTTACCATAAATTTTTTTATAATCTGAAAAATAAACAAATCTTGGATGTAATTCGGATGAAATAAAATTTTGTAAAGCTGTTTTTTCACTTTCGCCACTTAAAAGATTTGAAAATTGGTTTTCAGGACTCTTGTAGATTTTTTCCCACTCTTCTATAACTTTAGGTTCTTGAATGGCTATCAAATGAAATTGATTACTAAATTCTGCCATTGCACTATCAAATGTTTCTTGATTTCTTGGAGCTTTCCCTTCTAGGAATTTTGTATCAATTTGTATTCTGAGGTGGTTTGGAATAGTATCTAAAAATTCTAAAATCTGTCTTGAGAAATTCTCCCATGAGCTAATCTCTTTATTATCGTCTTCATTGAGTTCGATATCTTCAAATTCATACTGAACTTTTGAATTTCGATTTGTTCTGATTAATTTAATTTTTTTAATTTCTGGTAGACCTGGAAATTTTTCTTTAA
>Ga0224513_10001296_pt1 | contig 10014 bp, 11 predicted proteins | sample SF_May12_sed_USG_5_FD_169109 | JGI IMG/M metagenome (GOLD analysis project Ga0224513, IMG submission 169109) | Sediment microbial communities from San Francisco Bay, California, United States - SF_May12_sed_USGS_21 | ecosystem: Environmental > Aquatic > Marine > Sediment | place: USA... | reverse complement strand
GTCACCCGAGGAAATCAGCCGGGTGCTGGCTTGGGCGGACGGCCGTGACCTGCACGTGATTTTCGACGAGATCTACGCCCTGTCCGTTTTCGGCGAGCGGACCTTCACCAGCTGCGCCGAGTTGCGGCCATCGCTCGGAGAGCATATCCACATCGTCTGGGCCTTCTCCAAGGACTTCGGCGCCTCGGGTCTGCGTTGCGGCGTGCTCGTCAGTGAGAATCGGGCCGTTAATGCCGCCGTCGACGCGCTCGCCTACTGGGCCTGTTGCTCCGGCCACACTCAGTACCTGCTTGGCGACATGATCTCCGACGAGGCGTGGGTCGACACCTACCTCGGCGCCATGAGGTCGTTGCTGCGCGGCGCCCACGCCCGTCTCACGGGCGCGTTGGATGAAGGCGGAATCCGCCACCTGCCGGCCGAGGCCGGCGTCTTCGTCCTGCTCGATCTCCGGGCGCACCTGGCGGCGCCGACGTGGGAGGCCGAGAAAACGCTGTGGCTCGAGATCCTCGAGCGGGCCAGGGTCAACCTCACCCCCGGCGCCGCGTGCCACGTCGGCAAGCCCGGGTTCTTTCGCCTCTGCTACGCCGGGCTGCCCACCGCCAACGTTGAGGCTGGCGTCCGTCGGATCGTGAGACTGCTCGATTGAGGTGCCACTGATCACGACCTCACAGCATCGATTCCCTTTTCATTCACACATAGGTGCCATGGGTGCCACGCGATCCGGATTAATTCAACAATGGGGTACGTGGCACCTATCCTTGGCTCGTGGCACCTATCCTTGGCTGATAAACTTGTTTGGCAGGAGAGAATTGAGAATGTGGCTCCCTCTGATATATCGACGAGCATTGGTTGTATCGGCCCTTGCGATCGTCTCGTCCGCGGCATCCGGGGGGACGGCTCCGAAATTGTTCGAGTTCGTATCGGGGCCAGCCGACCCGACTGGCGGTCGAATAGAAATCGTTGCGGCAGAGCGGATCGTCGTCGATGTCAGTGCGATCGAGAAGGACCCTCCATCAATCCGGATGCCCCTGCTTGACGGCGCCAGCCCACAGGCGACGCGAACGGAGTTCGAACGCAGGGGCGCCGAGAACATAACCTGGCGCGGACGATTCGACACTCCGGGTGGCGGCCGCGTCACGCTCACGGTGTTGCATGGCGTGGTCGTCGGCTTCATTCAACACGCTGACCGGACCTATATCATCGAGCCCGTCCGCGGCGGCGGCCATGCCCAGAAGGAAATCAACCAGGATCTGTACCCGGAGTGTGGAGGTGTGGAGCTTCCCGGAGAGACGGCGTTTCACTTGGAGGACCCCGACCCGGAAATCGCGCACGACTCGGGCGCCCGAATCGACGTGATGGTGATGTACACCCCTGAGGCTCGGGATGCGGCAGGGGGCGTGGCGGCCATCGAGGTGACGGCTCAGGCGGCGGTGGACATCGCGAACACAGCGTTTGAAGACAGCAACGTCGTTACGCGATTCAACCTCGTCCACGCTGCGGTGACTTCGCACCACGACACCGGCAACCTATCCACCGACCTCAACTGGCTTCGAGCCGAAGCGGCGGTGGATTCGTTGAGAAACGCCTACGGCGCAGACCTGGTGTCCCTGATGGTCGAAGATGGGGGCGGGTTCTGCGGCCTTGGCTATGTGATGCAGTCTCCTGGGGCGTGGTTCGCTGACTGGGCCTTCCAGGTCACCGACCGTGGCTGCGCAGTGGGCAATCTGAGCTGGGCCCACGAGCACGGCCACAACATGGGCATGGAGCATGACCCGGCGAATGGTGCCACATCCGCATCAGCCTCCTACCCGTGGTCTTTTGGGCACTTTGTGGACGGCTCCTATCGGACGGTCATGTCGTACTCGAACCAGTGCCTTTACGGATGCACCCGGGTTTCCCACTTTTCGAACCCTGACGTCCTTCACGCCGGAGCGGCCACCGGAATCGCCGGCCAACGCGACAACCATCGGACCGCCGATCTCACCGCTCCGATCGTAGCCAACTTCAGGGCGCAGACCTGCAGCATTGACTTGCACTACGCTCTGCAGAATCACACGATCACTACAGCCGAAACCCACGAGGCCTGCCGGAGCATCACCGCTGGGCCGGATGTCACAGTGACCTCGACGGGTAACCTCACTCTGCGAGCGGGCGAGAGCATCACGCTCGACGACGGATTCAGCGTGGAATCCGGAGGCAGGTTCACGGCCGAGATCGACCCCGGTCTTGGGTCGCCTTAGCCCCGGTCTTCTTACCGGGTTTTTAACGAGGGTGGGACATCGAGTATTCGTCGTGCTTCGTAGGCAGCCAGGAGTCTTATTCGGCTATCGTGGTAGGGTTTCGAACACACCCACCGCAGCCCCTTTTCTATAGGCCGCACGTTGTAGCGCATTGCCGTAGAGCGGACACCTTCGAGACATGCGGTGGTGTGCTTCGGGTCGGCGCCGACGGTGCGAATACCGATGTCAGGTATGGAGCGTGGAACCTATCAGATGAATACCTACATCGTCCTGTTTAGAGGCATCAACGTCGGCGGTGCCAACATCCTGCCGATGAAAGAGCTTGCTTCGGTGCTGGACCGCATGGGGTTCGGAAACGTCCAAACCTACATTCAAAGCGGCAACGTTGTTTTCCAAAGCGCGGCGACCGACCCGAAACAGCTGTCTCAGGCCATCAGAACCGCCGTCGGGGAAAGCCATGGTCTCGCAGCCGAAGTGTTGGTCCTTTCGATCGACGAACTCCACGATGCGATGGCCTCCAATCCCTTTACAGACGGCGATCCTGATCCAAAGACACTCCACCTCTTTTTCCTGGCATCGGCCCCCACGGATCCGGATGTCGTCCGCCTCGATGCGATCAGATCAACGAGCGAGCGTTATCAACTCGCCGGTTCCGTGCTCTACCTGCATGCACCCGAAGGCATCGGACGATCCAAGCTCGCCGCGAACGTCGAAAGGGCGATCGGTGTGACCGCGACGGCTCGGAATTGGCGCACTGTCACCAAGCTCATGTCCATGGCAGAGGACCTGGCCGCGACTAGGGTGCCCTAGGGTGCCACGTACACACTTACACACTTGTTGAATCGTGGGGGCGACGGGCTTATCCCTGCTTCGAGTTCACAAATCAACATATGTGAACGTTGTACCCATGTGGAAAAAGCAACAAAGCGTTCATGCAAAGTGTGGCTCCTACGATGCGGGCTGCGCGCTGAGCCTACCTGCTCCCAGCCGGCTGAACAGCCACACGACGAACCACCCGAACATCAGCTGATACGGAGCGGTTTCGACCAGATGAGCGATGCGAACAGCGTCGGGCATCATGGGGTTGGGTAACAGGAGGTAGATCGAAGGAACGGTGAACAGCAACGACACAGCAAGGGCCACCTGCCACCACGATCCAATCATCATCCGTATCACCAACACGGCGAGGGCCACCCACAGGAGACTGCGGAGGTACTGGAACGGCAGCATCCAGGGCGTGCTCTCGACAATTGAGCTCATCTGAGCGAAAAAGCTGCCCGGATCCGTGCCGCCATAGAAATCACGCAACAACGGGTTCTTCCAGGCTACGAAGTACCCGAACAGATAGTAGAGCGAAAGGAAGACCAATCCGCCGAGAGCAGTTTTCCAGGCCCATTCTCCCGCGGACGTCGGTTCGCGATGGCCCGAAGTAACGGAAGCCGTCGTGTCGTTCTTCCACTTACCGAGAACCAAGACCGCGACTGGGGAGAACACCGCGGCAGTGAAGAGACCCATCGCGAAAAGGCCCGGGAGCATCCCGTTCGGCATCTTGCCCCCGAGGTAGACGAGCGACTCGATCTGACTCATGAAGGTAACCGTGCCGAAGTAGAGCAGAAACACTGCAAGAGCGAGTTTCCAGCCTCTCCATTTCGAGCGCACGATGGGATAGGCGAGAGCGACTGTCTGCAGGAGCATCACAATAAGAACGAGCGCCATGAACGAGCCCGACGGAGGGGCTGGGGCGCTCTCGACCACAGCTTCTGAGATCTGCCCCGCACCGTCCGTTTCAGCCGCCGGTAGAAAGCGTGAGCCAATCCCGTTGACTATCATCAGCAGGACGGCCAGCAAGACAATCTTGACCAAGAGTATTCCGAGATCCCTTCCCTTCATCACTTATTCTCCTTGGAGTATCCACAAGGGTGCCACGTATCCCATTGTCATATGAGGGAGTACGAAGGCATGCACTGATTCGTTGCACCCATCGCGGGCGTTGACCGATGTCACAAGGGTGCCACGTGTCACTTTGTGACGTATCTGCTGACCGTCGCCGCCGGGAGGTTCCACGTGCATGGGCATTGGATCCACCCATGAGACTGAGTGATTGCGAAGGGGGGTACCCGTGCGGAGCCGCTAGATCATCCGGCCCTGGCCGAAACCGAGGACCTTCCGGCAATGGGGGCAGAAGTAGACAACATTCCTCCCCTGAACGATGGGCACACCCTTTGCCCTCGTGTAAACCTCGGTGAGTTCCTCTTCGCAGTGAGGGCACAAAGGTGCGAGATCCTCCCGTTTGACGATCGCGAACGGTTTGTCATTCATCTGTGATCACCTCCGTGGCTTCCACTTCTGATACTACGCCCGGTATCTCAGATTATTCAGGGTCGCCCGCCGCACGACACTGCCGAATTAGCCCTCACGCACTACAAGAAGGCGCATGGGCACCCATACTGGGGATTGGTACCCATGTCGCTGGGCGCCCGTGTGGGCGCCGTCAGTCAGGATCGGCTCAGGAATTCAACCAGCTTCTGTTGAATAAAGTAATCCCAACCGGCTTCGGCACGCTCTCGGGTGAACTCGGGTATGTCCTGGGAGAAGGACTCGATTCCGGTGCTGATCAAGACCAGCCTCGCGCCCTCTCCGGACTTCGAGAGATTCCATTTGGTGGCACCGACACCTGGGAATCCCTCGTAGCGCCAGTCGTACGTGATGCTCGACCCCGGCACCACCTCGGTCACCTTCCACTGGTGACTGAAAATCCGACCGTTCACCTCGATATCGAATTGCGTTTCAAAACCCACTTCGGGACGAAAGTCTTCGATCTGCTCGAAGTACCACAGCCGCATCAGATTCGGTTTGGTTATCGCCCGCCACACGGTTTCAGGAGTCACGGGAAACGACTGCTCGACAACGATCGGCTTTGAGCCCACCACCTGACCTCCTCGATAGTACCTTTCGGTCTCGAATCAGAAAACCCGGAGTGGCTCCTGGCTGATTCCCGCCAATACGCGTGCCACTCGCGAAGGAAACACCTATTCGTGGTCGCGAAGGGTGCGACTCATGTCACCCACGCATGATGCATGCCCATGAACAAGTGTGGAAGTGTGTACGTGGCACCCATGAATGATCGTCAAAGGGTGGGGTGGCACCCGGGACGAATCACTCCTCTTCCTCGGCGGCGAAAACGGTGACCACGATCTCCTCTTCGGTCGAGGCCACCAGCGCTCGGTCGAAAGCCAGCGACAGGCCCTCGGCCTCGACGGAGACGCTCTCACCTTCGCGAATCACCGACGCTTCGCCTGCATATCCGGACACTGCAATCTGGTGAAACCCGTCGAGGAATGGATGATCACCTGCGGAGACCGTCAGCGCAATCACCCCGTTGAGAGACCGCCGCACGAAGCTTGGGTTATTCAAACTGATCTGGCCTCGCGGGTGATCCGCGATCAGGAAATGGGCCTGCAAGGCCTCGCCCCGTTCGAGGATCTCGACTGCCATGGGGTCGAAACGACCCATCGCCAACCGTTCGTCTTCGTCGGCGACGCGCACCACGACTCGTTGACCGCGGGTTGCGAAGATCTCGTAGTTCTCCGCCCGCTCCGCAGCGAGCTCGGTGATCGCCGCCTCCGCCCGCTCGACCACGCCTGCCAGCTCCTCGTCGGTGAACACCGCGGGCTGCGCACGCCGCGCCGCCAACGCGCTCCCCAGGAGCTCGTCGAAGGTCGTTTCCGGTTCAGCGTCGAGTAGGCTCTTCCAGGTCGGGAGCAATCGGTCGAGGACAACCGAGATCGTTGCGCCGGTTTCATAGAAACGCCATCGAATTCCCTTCGGACCACGATCCTCGCGCAGCCTTTCTGTGTCGCCGGCGACGCCGAGGGTCGAGCGGCCCATATAGACCGCAGTTCCTTCCTGAAGCTCGAGAACAGTTTCATAGGTTCGATGGTGGTCGCTTAACCTGGCCACTCGCTCGCTCCGGATCGCCAACGCCATCGCCGCCCATGATGCCGCCTCCTCTTCAGATTCAGACTCCACGGACCGGGCCAACGACTCTTCCTCTAAAAGCAACAGCCGATAGTTTTCGAGATCGCCCATCGGATAGCTGTAGCGCCACATCTCGTTTGGCCGCCACGTCGGGTGGCGGGGCTTTGAAAAGAGGTGGAAGGCCTCGTGATAGAGGATGTGGGCCTCGTACTCGGGCGACCGACCCGGCTCGATTGTCAGCAGCAGAGTGGCGGTGCGCTCTCCGCCGATGTCGGCGGTCGAGTTCCAGCGCATCGCCCGGTGCTTGCCCGGCGAAGACCACACGCCCTCATGGCCATCGACGGGGAGGAACTCCTCTGGTGGGTTCGGGTGTCGCATCAAGAGTGTTCGTTCGCCATCGTAGATCGCGATCGGAAACGCGGTCGCATCGAATTCTGGCCAGAGCTCCATCTTCGCTGCCTCGTCGAATGCGGCAACGACTTCGAACGGATCGACAATCCGGCCCTCTTCGCCCGCCCCGGTTGCCGCGAGTCCTACCGCTAGCACCAGAGCTCCAAAACGAATGGTCATTCTGTCCTCCAGACGAATCCGCATATTGCTGCCGGCGCGGCCTCAACTTCGTACTCCTAAATTCTTAGTACGAAATATACAGTATTTGGTTTGCGGATTCGGTACGTGGCACCCATGCTTCCCAATATGGCACCCATAAACGCCTCAACTTCGAGCAATGGCAACCGGGAGATCCGGGTCTCCTGCAGCGGCCGTCCCGCTCAACGAAGGGAATCTCTCGACGTTATTGAACCCCGCCAACCGTAGGGCGTCGTTGAGTTCATTGTCGGTGTAAGCTTCGTTGCTGAGAGCGTAAGTGCTCACCGTACCTGTATGCCCGTCAATGACCGAGAATCGGACGGTGGACGTGGCTGCGTCCGGATCCCAGAAGTTCTCTTGAAGAACAAGATGCGGCGCCCCGGAAAACAGCCCCGACTGAGCGGTATACCAGCTCGGCGCTTTCTCCCCATCAATTTGTACCTGCTCCCGGCTCTGATACTCCAACAGCACGGACCCTCCGGGCTTCAACGCCCCGTGAGCCTTTTTCAGAATCTCCAATCCCCGGTCGCGTGGAAAGACGTTGAACTGTCCATAGATCATCATCACCAGATCAAACCCCTCCCCAAAATCCTCGTCCCGCACATCGGCTTGATGGTAGGTGCACGGCAGATCTGCCTTGCGATCGGCGACGTTTCTTGCGTACCGAATCGACGCAGGGGAGAAGTCCACGCCGACACAATCACAGCCGATTTTGGCCAGGCGGGCTGTGTATAGCCCTGGGCCGCAGGCAAGATCAAGCAGCCTTGCCGGGCGAGAATTCAGAACTTCGGAGAAGATCCACTCCACATGGTGATCGATCGTCTCACTCTTGCGACTGGCCAGGTCATGTTCCTGATTCAGGTGCTCGGCGAGCATTCGCTCGCTGAATTCAGGATCATCCCAGGGGATGTTGTCACCCTCGGACCACGGTGCCGGTTTCGGTCTACGGTCAACAATATCCAGAATGGTTTTCATCATCTTCGTGCCCCAATCACGTGACGATTATCGTCGCATAAACGGGCCAAACGGCAAACGGAATCGCAAAGAGGGGTGGCACCCATGTGGCACCCATGGACTTCCATACATGCGACAATGCAGAACGTGCAATCCCTGATGAACGATGACGCCTTCACGAAGGAATCTCCGGTCGCCTTCTTCGTGCTGACCTTTCTCTTCGCGCTGCCTTTCTACATACTCAACGCACTCGCATATTCAAATGTCCTCTTCGAGCCGGAGATGGGCGTCCTCTACGTTTCCCTCTTCACCCTCACGCCGATAGCGTCGGCATCGATCCTGACTTTTCGAAGCAGCGGGTGGGAAGGAGTGAAAAGGCTTCTCGGGAGGATCTTCGACCTCAAGCGGATCGCGAAGAAGAAATGGTACGCAGCCATTCTTCTCCTGATGCCTCTGATCTTCATGCTGTCACTCGGAGTAATGGTGATGTCGGGTGCGCCGGTACCTGCTGCGTTGACTCCGGTCGCGGCCCTGCCGGCGGTACTGCTGTTCTTCTTCATTCTGGCAGCCGGGGAAGAGGTCGGCTGGATGGGATATGCCTTCGAACCGATGCAGGCGCGGGGCGGTGCCCTCAAGGCATCCCTTGTGCTGGGTGTGATCTGGGCGGTCTGGCACGTCCCGTTCTTTATCTTCATGATGCCTGATCCGGTGATCCTCCTCGCGCAGCTCTTCACGTTGGTGGGGGCTCGTGTCCTGCTGGCCTGGATCTTCAACAACACGGGGAAGAGCGTCTTCGCGACCATTGTGTTCCACGCCGCCGACAATGCAGCGCTCGTGACCATGCCAGAGATCCAGGCCATCTCCCCCTGGGGCGCCGTCGTGCACTGCGGTTTCGTTCTGGTCGCCGCTTCGGTTGTGACATTGCTGTGGGGGCCCCGGACCTTGGGTCGATTCAGGTTCGCGAGCTGAACTTCGGCCGGGGGAGGCCGGTTATACACGCTGGAGGTGGTGGGATCATTCGGCCTTGGCGCTTGCCTGGGCGAGCCGTTCATAAAGGAGCGCGCCTGCGTAGACACCGGCGGCACCAACAAGGCCGGCAAGCAAACCCACATGCAGTAAGCCGGCCAAATCGACAATCACAATAAACATGTGAAACCACGTCCAGCAGAATCCAAAGACTCCGAATGCGAAGAAGGCAACCCGTGCCCAAGTAGTCTCGAAAGCCGGCCCATCGCGGAGAACTACATACATCCCCCCAATCAACAGCCCGAGAACGGTGAGCAGTGCGAACTGCAGCGGGTTGGTAGGGACGAACAACAGGCTCGACGCTGGGCCAAAAAGGTCGGCAAGGAGCGTTGCGCCCAACGCATGGAACGTAACGAATCCAAGAGCCACAAAAAGAACGGCCAGCCACGGCTTCGGCACCCGTTGCCCAGACGGTGGGACTTCGCGTCCCAGCGCCAGGCCAATGAGCCATCCAGCGACCGCCAACGGAACCAGATCCACAACGCCGTTCAGGATCTCCGCACGAAGCGTCGTCCCCAGAAACGCCCAGCCGCCGAGGAATCCGAACGACCACACGACACCGAACGACATTCCGAATGCCAAACCCTTGAGATCGCCCCGTCCCGGCCAATGTTGCTGAACAACGTTGAAGAGCGCAGTCATGACGATAAGCGCTACCAAGCCGTAGCTCCCCATCGCGAGCTTGCGGAGTCCGGTGGTAACGAACCAGCTACGCTCGAGAACGCGTGTAAGGCTCTCCGGCGGAAAATAATCGAGGCTCGGAAAGAGAAGCCGGAACAATCCCCAACCGGCGAGGGTCCCGATGATTGCAGCGCCGGCGCGCACGATGCCCTTTTTGGTCCACATGGTTCTTTCCGCCCTTCCCCTACGAGCCTGGTCCGAACAATGCGATTGATGTTGTTGATGAGATTCTACCCAGCGCCTCCCACAAATCAACAATAGTGTCAGCGGCACCCATGGCACCCCTGGGCCCGCCAACCGTCCGCGGGGGAGGACGCCCCGCCCGCGGGGGAGGACGCTCGGGCGGCACGCCGTCCCGGTCCGGCTGCTCGAAAGGGGCAAGAGCCGCGGCACGGTTCTTGCTCATTGCCTGAAGCATGATGATGAAGCAACGCCTCATATACATCGCACTTCCCCTGCTCGTGTTCGCCAGCGCCGCCGGCCCCGTCGGTGCGATGGAGGGTCGAGCGTGGGGCGACATCCACGTCCAAACACTGGACGGCGCGAC
>Ga0224513_10001295_pt1 | contig 10015 bp, 8 predicted proteins | sample SF_May12_sed_USG_5_FD_169109 | JGI IMG/M metagenome (GOLD analysis project Ga0224513, IMG submission 169109) | Sediment microbial communities from San Francisco Bay, California, United States - SF_May12_sed_USGS_21 | ecosystem: Environmental > Aquatic > Marine > Sediment | place: USA: California... | reverse complement strand
ATTTGGCCAAATCGAGGCCGGTGACTCTTGAAATGATGGAGCAGTGGTCATGGCACCATCGACTTTTGAACAACAGCGTTGCCATGATGGGGCCTGTTCTCTGAGGCCTTAAGATTCTTTGTAGCTGGGGCTGAAACTCATTTTGAGCCTTAATTTCGTGCGTTGTTTTTTTAGGGGGCAGGGCATGTCTGTTGGGAAAGAATGTTTACGCGACTCGGAATTTTTATAACAGCTTCTTCCTTTGAAAAAAGCTTGAGGAGAACCCATGAGAAATGCTGTCATTCGATCCACGGGCTCATATGCTCCAACCCGGGTCCTGCAGAACGCCTACTTTGATCAACTGCTGGAGGAAGATGTCAGTACTTGGCTGGAAACGAATTTGAAAATAAAAGAACGTCGTTGGTGCGGAGAACACGAGTCTACTGCCGACCTATGTGTTGAAGCTGGACGAATTGCTTTGCAAAACGCCGGGCTGGAAGCGTCAGATCTCGATCTGATCATTGTCGGCACCGATACACCGGAGCACATATCCCCCTCGACAGCATCCGCTGTTCAGTATCGCTTGGCCGCAACGAACGCAGGAGCCTTTGATTTGAATGCTGCCTGCTCCAGCTTCGTGGCAGGTTTGGACGTGGCGAGCCGGTATCTCAGGTCGAGTCCTGAATTCAACCATATCCTTGTCATCGGCGGCTATGCCATGAGCCGATATCTGGATAAAGGGGACAAGAAAACGGTCACTCTTTTTGCTGATGGTGCCGGGGCCGTCTTGTTGTCTTCGGTAGAGAGCGGGAGTCGAGGTTTCCTGAGTGCCAAGCACCATACTGAGGGGCAGTTTCACGAGTGGATGGGGATTTACGCGGGCGGAACGCATTATTCCGTTTCCCAGGAGGCCCTGGCCAATGGAGATCAGTATTTCACATTTGCCAGAAAGTTCCCCAAAGAGAAAAATGCAGAGACTTGGACAAGGATGATCCTCTCGCTTTGTCACCAGCTCGCCGTCGAACCAAACGACGTTGACCACTACTTCATGACCCAGATCAATATTAATAGCATATATGAAACGATGGACCGTCTGGACGTTGACCGCCGTAAGGCTTACACCATCATGGAGAGGTATGCGTACACCGGCGCGGCATGCATCCCAATGGCCCTGGACGAAGCGGCAAAGAACGGCACCTTGAAGGAAAATGATTTGATCTTCATGGTAACCTCCGGCGGCGGCCTCTCTTTTGCCGCTGCCGCATTTTGCTACTGATTCATGGTTCAGGATGTGCCAGGCCCGTACCGGGCAGGACAGTCTTTGAACATGGCTTCTGCAGACGCCGTCAAGAGTAAATACAGTCGCTTTTTAGGTGGACGATTCTCTAAAACATACATATAAGCCTTTGCACCTCTAAAGTGTTATAGGTGCAGATTTGACAAGGGTTATTCCCCCAAGGAGGTTCTTCATGTTGATAAACTGCAGGCGAAAATTTCTATTGCTGGCGATGCTGGTTCACCTTGCTTTTCCATCGTTTGTTTTGGGTGAGATCGGTCCGGCGATGACCGGTCTCAATGGACATGCCAACGATGCGACCACGGCCTTTACTTGCCCGGCGGGAATCACACGCCTGGACCAGTCCGAAGTGGTTTTACAAACGACCTTCGTCTACGAAGATTCGAAGTTTAAAGTCGATGATGCCACCTTTGGTGGCGGTGACGGAGACAGTGATTCTTCAATTCTGGCGATCCCTGCGCTTTATTATGTTCGGCCATTGAACGACAGATGGAGTTTCGGACTCTCAATCAATGTGCCCTCCGGGATCGGCTACGATTTCGGAAACTCCTGGTCTGGACGTTACCATGTGACGGAAACCAGTTTGGCATTCGTGGCCGGATCGGCGGTCGCTGCCTATCAGTTGACCGACAAACTTTCATTGGCAGCAGGGCCTTACATGATGTATGTGGACTCGGAAACACAGGCCCGGGTCAACAATCTCATCCCCGGCTACCCGGACGGCAAAGTAAAGCTGGATGAAAGCGGCGCTGATCTCGGTTTCGTTCTGTCGATGATGTACCAGTTTACCGACTCGACCCGCATGGGGTTGACCTACCACTCGGAGCTCAAACCTGAACTGGATGGAACGCCTACATTTCATAATGTCGACCCCTTGCTTCGCGAGGCTCTTGCCGCGGCAGATCTGCTGGGCACAGAGGTCGATGTGGATTTTACCGTTCCGGCGATTGCCACAACAGGTTTTTATACCGAGCTTTCTGATCGATGGTCATTAACTGGCGACGTTATCTGGGTTGATATGTCAGAGTTTGGTATCACCCACGTCAAAGTTGAACAGGACAGTATTTCGGCGGACGGTGAATTCCGGGATATGTGGGTCACTAGCGCCGGGATCAAGTACCGGTTCGACGAAGACCGTGCGGTTTCCCTGGGAGGCCTGTACGCCACGTCACCTGTCAAGGACAGCAAGCGCATTATCGCTATGCCCGTTGACCGTATCATCGGTGGAGGGGTTGGTGTCGACACGCCTGTTCTCGGTTATCCTTGCCATATCAATCTGAACTATTTTAACCTTGGTGATGGGCAAGTTACTGCAGACGGCGGGCTGCTGAGCGGAGATTTTTCCGGTTCATTCGATCGGAACTGGTCGGTGATGCTCGATTTTCAGATCAGGATTTAATGCAAAATGTTGCCAGAGTACCATTAGAAAACAGGACACTGCCAATTTCACGGATTTTTATCAACAATCAATTCCAGCCCAACTCTTGAGACAGACATCGAGGCAAAGGTGAGACCGTACCAGATCTGGGTCTGGTCGGTACGCTCACACACCTCCTCAAAACGTACCCGCCCTCATCGATCCCTTCATTTCAGAGGTCTCTTACCTCTCCAGGGGAAGTGCCCGAACTTTATAGCGTCGATTGAAAGATGAAGGTACGAGCTTCAGAGTCCATTGTGATGCAAATTAAGTACGATCAGGCGTGCGACTTGTTGCAGCAGCTTGGTCTGCAAATTATCGAGGTCGCATTTCGGCTGGGCTTTCAGAGCCCGGCACACTTCACCCGCTTTTTCCGAAACTTCTCAGGTCAAACTCCCGGCGAATACCGTACGACGCTTCCCTCCCGAAACGGCTAATCAAACCGAGCATTAAAGATGACTAAAATAGTTTTTTGTGGCGCAAAGTGGTAAGAAACTTCTCGGTCGTACTGTAACTTTGAGTTCTGAGTGTTAGGTTTCACTGTCTCTGAAAGACTTTTTTAGTCGTTTGATTTGCGTATCTTGGTTTTAACGTTACCATTATTTCAATAACTTATCTAAGGAGGATTAGGATGAAGCGTCACATCAAAATCGTCGTTTGTCTTTTGTTTGTCCTGTTGTCCACAGGAACCGTTCTGGCCGCAGAAAAATCAGCGGACCAGGTTGCCAAGGAGCTGTCCAACCCGGCGGGTTCGCTGGCCAGCCTGTTCACCAGCGTCGAGTACACACGCTACAAGGGCGACCTGCCCGACGCCGATGACCAGGATGGCTTCGGCCTCAGCTTCCAGCCGGTGCTGCCTTTCCCGGTGGGTGACAAGGGGAGAAACATTATTTTTAGGCCCTTGGTCCCGGTGCAGATCAATAAGCCGGTGTTCGAAGAAGAGGTGGGAGTGGGCAGGCCGGTCAAAGTCTCAAGTGGCTCCCACACCACGTATGTCGTTCCCGGAATCGGCGAGTTCGAGGATGGTGACTTCAGCCTGGGCGACATCAGCTTCGACCTCGTCTACTCCGGCACCGAAATGGCAGACAAGCATGACGGCTGGCTGTGGGGTATTGGCGCGGCCGGCACTTTCCCGACAGCGACGGATGACAACTTTGCTGGAGATCAGTGGCGGCTGGGGCCTGAAGTCTTCGCCGGCATCATTCGCAAACTTGGCACGTTCGGTGGTGTTGTCAATCATCAATGGAACGTCGCGGGCAGCAACGACGAATATCACAGCGTCACGGCCGGCCAATACTTCTATGCCATCGGCCTCGGCGACGGCTGGCAGATCGCCTCCGGGCCAAACTTCGCCTACGACTGGGAGGCAGATAGTGATCAGGCGCTGACCTTGCCGCTCGGGATAGGGGTCGCCAAAACAACCAAGGTGGGCTCAATTCCCATCAAGTACCAGTTCCAGGTGCAGTATTTCGTCGAGCAACCCGATGTGTTCGGTCCCGAGTGGCTGTTCAAATTCACAGCCACCCCGGTCATCTCGAACCCCTTTGTCGCTTGGTTTAAATAACCTTCGGTATGGCCATTCACATACGCATGAAGAGAAAAATTGCAAAACGAAAACAACCTTATAGAGTGTAAGTTTAACGTAGTTAGATAAGAGGAGTCAGTCATGTTGAATTCACAATCAATTATCACTAGGACCTTGTTGCTACTGGTGTGCTTTTTCGTTTGTTCATCCGCTTACGCGGCAGACTATGACCTGGTCATCCTTAACGGTCGGGTCATGGATCCCGAAACGATGATGGATGCTGTGCGCAACGTTGGCGTCAAGGACGGCAAGATCGCGGCCATCACGACCGAAAAAATCCGGGGCAAGGAAACGATCAACGCCAGGGACCACGTGGTAGCCCCGGGTTTCATCGATACCCACAGCCACACGGTGGTGACCGAGATCGGTCAGAAGATCCATCTGCGCGACGGCATTACCACCGCACTGGAGCTGGAAGCCGGCGTATACCCTGTCGGCTTGTGGTACGACAGCTGGAAAGGTCGGGGGCAGGTCAACTACGGTGCAACAACCAGCTTCATCGGTGCACGCGAGACGGAGTTCAATCCGAAATACAAGACCGTTGACGGGGCGAACGTCAACGACATTTTGCTGCCGACTGCAGTCGGTATGGATTTTGGCTGGTCGACCACAGTGGCCAGCGATGAACAGATCGAAAGTATTCTCGGGCGTTACGAAGAGGGTTTGAAAGAAGGTGCCCTGGGCGTCGGTAATACCGCGGGCTACATGCCTAATGGGCTGACCACCCGTGAGGTGGATGGGGCGATGGCACTGGTTGGCAAGTATGGCGGCGTGATGGCCATGCACGGGCGCTACTCCAGCCAGATGCCGCCTCAGTCCGGCCTGCTCGGAACCTCCGAAGCCGTGGCGGCTGCGGCCGCTTACGACGGCGCCCTGATCGTCCAGCACATGGCTGCGCAATGCCTGGCCCTGACGGCCGACTGCCAGGCTCTGATCGACGCTGCCTACCACGAGGGCACTCAGGTCATCGGCGAGATCTATGTGTACACCTACGGGGCCTCGGTCGTGGGGGCGCCCTACCTGAAGCCCGACAACTACCAGCGCAACATGGGTCATACCTACAAGGACATCACCAATCAGTTGACCAATGAACCCCTGACCAAGGAGAGCTACGAGCAGCTGATGAAAGATGCGCCCAATACGCCCATCATGTTCGAGAACGCCACGAAGGAGGATATGTACGTGGCACTGGCGCATCCGACCGCGATCATTGCCAGTGACGCGATGCAGTACTCCAATAAATCGGACGGCAAGCTGGCCCGGACCTGGGACACGCCCTATGACCAGATTAATGGCCACCCGAGAGGCGCCGGCACACGCGGCAGGCTCCTCAGGCTCGTGCGCGAAGATGATCTCATGCCGCTGATGCTGGCCATCTCCAAGATTACCTTCATGCCCGCGAAGTTCCTTGCGGACAACGGCATTGAACAGATGGCTACCAAAGGGCGTATGCAGGTGGGCATGGATGCCGACATCACTATTTTCGATCCGGACAAGGTCACAGACAACGCGACCAATAAAAATGGCGCACTGCCGACGACCGGCATTCCCTACGTGCTGGTCAACGGCACGGTTGTTGTGAAGGATTCCAAGGTGCTGAAAGGCGTCTATCCGGGTCAGCCAATCCGCAGACCCGTGGTGGATTGAGTGAAACAGGAGCTTGTGAGAACTCTGTCAATCGTTGTTTCTAACGGGACCAGTCCGCCTTCTCGGGGTAAATTAGAGTGCGCAGTTCTCCGCCGGACAGCCGTAATTCCCTCGACTGGGAATTACGACTGTCCGGGATACAGGAGACAACTCCTTCGCCTCAAGACTGCCATCGACGGGAATCAAAAAAGTGGCCCGCGGATTTATCCTTCTGGTTTGCTCATTTCAAAAGCTGGTGGCCATGGTGATGTTCGTTTACTTTCTGATGGCACAAAATTAATTGACAACTGGTTTATAGGGGGTCCTTTCGATTACTGCCGACGGCGTTGATGAGGTACGCAAAGCTACCCGTGAAAACTTCTCAGGGCGCCTCCCAAATCAAGCTTTCTGCGGGGAAGGCGTCTCCAGCCTTGCCGCAGTTCTATCTGCACCTTCCTGACGGACTTGAGAGCCCATGCGTGGCTAAGCAGGGTCTACCAGGCGAGAGTCTGTTGAAGAGCCTATAAAAATGAGGGAGATTAAACTTCTGACACGACCAAGAAACTGAACGAGAGGAAGCAGCGCGACAGTGATGAAGCACCCCGGCAATCTCATGCCTCCCAAAATCACCTCAAAGACAGTGGCCCAGCTCAAAGATGTCCGTTTCCGCTGGAACAGACGACAGGCAGAGGCCTTGAATATTCCGTCATTAACTGTGGCTCCCGGTGAACAGCTCTTTATCGCCGGACCGAGCGGTAGCGGCAAGAGCACTCTGCTCAGCCTGTTGGCAGGTGTCATCACCCCGCAGTGTGGCGAGGTCAACCTTCTCGGCCAGCGCCTCGACAACCTCAGTGGTGCTGAACGTGATCAGTTCAGGGCCGACCATATCGGCTTTATCTTCCAGCAATTCAACCTGATCCCGTATTTGTCGACTGTCGATAACGTGACGCTGCCGTGCCGTTTCTCTCATATCCGCCGCAAAAGAGCCGAGCAGGCCGGCGGTAGCCTCAATGGTGAAGCGTTGCGCCTGCTGCAGCATTTGGAGCTTGATGACCAGGAGATGCAGAGTCGCTCTGTCATGGAGTTAAGCGTTGGTCAGCAGCAGCGGGTGGCCTCTGCCAGGGCCCTGATTGGATCTCCAGAGCTGCTGATCGCCGATGAACCAACCTCCGCACTCGACAGCGACATGCGCAGCAACTTTCTTGAGCTTCTGTTTGCCGAGTGTCGAGAGAGGAGCACAACGCTGATTTTCGTCAGCCACGATAAAAGCCTGCAGCCGCGCTTCTCACGTGCGCTCAGCATGGCGGAGATCAACAGGCCGTCACAAGCTGCGGTCGTTCCGATGAAGGGAAAGAGCTGATGCAGATTCTCTCCCTGGCCTGGAAAAGTCTGCGCAACCGTATTTTCACAGTCGCGTTAACCGTCACTGTCATTGCGCTGAGCGTCACCCTGCTGCTCGGAGTCGAGCGGATTCGTCAAGAGGCGCGTAACAGTTTCACCAACACGGTCTCCGGCACCGATCTGATCGTCGGCGCCCGCAGCAGCCGCACGACTCTGCTCCTGGCCAGCATATTCCATATCGGCAATATGGAAAACAATATCTCCTGGGCAAGCTTTGAGGAGTTTTCAGAACATCCACAGGTTTCCTGGGCCATCCCGTTATCGCTCGGCGACTCTCACAAGGGCTACCGGGTTCTCGGCACCAGCGGGGAATACTTCCAGCACTTCCAATACGGTCAGGGCCGCTTCCTGCAGTTTGCTGACGGCAGGAATTTTACCAACGATAAGGAAGTAGTCCTTGGGGCCGAAGCCGCCCAAAAACTCAACTATAAACTTGGCGACAAGATCGTCGTCAGCCACGGCACTGGCGACATGAGTTTTCACGATCACGCCGACAAGCCGTTTGTTGTCGTTGGTATCCTGGCGGCGACTGGCACCCCGGTCGATCGGACCCTGCATGTAGACCTTGGCGGGATTGAGGCGATCCACGAGAAGGAGAAACAGGCTGAGACCGGACACGATCCTCTTGCGGCACTCTTATCCATTGATGATCACCACGGTGAAGCTGCCCACCATACGGACGACGAAAACCACCATGGTGAAACAGTCCGCCACGCGATCGGCAAAAACCATCTCGGCAACGAACCGGAACAGATCACCGCTTTTCTGCTCGGCCTCAAGTCGCGCGGTGCCGCCCTCGGCTTACAGCGTGCAATCAGTACTTATGGTGGAGAACCCTTGACCGCCGCCATGCCTGGCGTCACTCTACAGGAAATCTGGCAGGCGATCGGTGTCGCCGAAAACGCCCTGCTGGCTGTCGCTATCCTGGTCGTGGTGGTCGGCTTGTTCTGTCTGCTGGCAGTGTTGATGACCAGCCTCAACGAGCGCCGCCGCGAGATGGCGATCCTCCGTTCGGTCGGTGCCCGGCCACGCCACCTCTTCACCCTGATGGTTGGTGAGGCAACATGGGTCACCCTGCTCGGGACCGCATCCGGTGTTGCACTGCTGCAAATCTTGATTCTCTTCGGCCAGCCGCTTATTGCCAGCCACTTCGGTCTCTACTTGCAGGCGGGCGGAATCAACGGAACACAGTTGATCCTGATCGTGATGGTCTGCCTCTGTGGGGCTCTCATTGGCCTGGTTCCCGGCTACAGGGTTTATCGTAACTCGTTGGCTGACGGCATGACGGTTAGGCTTTAATTTTTTGGAGGGCAAATGAAACGTCACCTGTTGAGAGCGATCCTGCTGCTTTTATTCTTCGTACTGCCGGTTTCTGCAAGCGCCCCGCAGAAAATCACCTGGACCGACCTGCTGCCGGTCATTGACTACGATGACCCTTTCTTAAAGCTGACTGCAGAGCAGTCCTACCACCTTAGTCTCTACGCGCGCATCATGCAGATGAAGGACGCCGGCTCCGAGCTCAGCGACCGGAAGCTCTCCATGGTTAAAGAGTCCGAGCAGTTTCTGATTGAAGAGAAGGTCGACATCGATGGTTTACTGGCCAAAAGGGATGAAGTGACCAAGATGAGGCAGAGAATGGCCGTAGAGGTCGTGCCGGAGCTGGATGGCAAAGCGATCGTGATGCCTGGCTTCGTCCTCCCCCTTGAGTACGACGGCAAGAAGGTCACAGAGTTACTTCTGGTACCCTGGGTCGGCGCCTGTATTCATACCCCACCACCGCCCCCCAACCAGATTGTCCACGTCGTTATGGCGGACGGTCAGGCCCGGGAAATCCAAGGATTTTACGAGCCCGTCAACGTGACCGGAACCATTTACACAAAGAGCCTGAGCAAGAGCTTGTACCTTCTGGATGGAGCAGCCGAGATCAATATCAACTACACGATGCAGGCGAGCAGGATCGAACCTTTCAATCCTTCAGAAGAGACCCAGGATGAGGGCGGAACCGAGTAAAAAAGACTTTCCTGGAGGGCCTTTTGTTTCGCAATGTCGTTGGGTTGATTCCTTGGCCCCGCATGCTGAGACTTCATCGTTTCTTCCCATCATCCACTGTCGTCTCGCATGGGAATCCATGTTGGGCGTCAAGATACATTTTGCCTCCAACGATTACGCCCCAGGAACAGAATTGAGGGTGTGTCAGGACCAAGGTGTTTATCGATTCCGGCGGAGGCCTCTCTTTTGCCGCTGCCGCATTCCGCTACTGATTCATGTCTCAGGATGTGTCAGGCCCGTACCGGGCAGGACAGTCTTTGAACATGGCTTCTGCATTTCGGCTGGGCTTTCAGGCCCTGGCACACTTCACCCGCTTTCTCCGAAACTTCTCAGGTCAAACTCCCGGCGAATACCGTCCGACGCTTCCCTCCCGAAACGGCTAATCAAGCCAAGCCCTAAAGATGACCAAAATGGTTTTTTGGCGCAAAGTGGCAAGAAATTTCTCGGTCGTACTGTATCTTTAATCCGTCACTGTCTCTGAAAGGCTTTTTAGCCGTTTGATTTGCGTATCTTAGTTTTCACGTTACCATTATTTCAACAACTTACCTAAGGGGGATTACTGTGAAGCGTCACATCAAAATCGTCGTTTGTCTTTTGTTTGTCCTGTTGTCCACAGGAACCGTTCTGGCCGCAGAAAAATCAGCGGACCAGGTTGCCAAGG
>Ga0224513_10001294_pt1 | contig 10026 bp, 6 predicted proteins | sample SF_May12_sed_USG_5_FD_169109 | JGI IMG/M metagenome (GOLD analysis project Ga0224513, IMG submission 169109) | Sediment microbial communities from San Francisco Bay, California, United States - SF_May12_sed_USGS_21 | ecosystem: Environmental > Aquatic > Marine > Sediment | place: USA: California... | reverse complement strand
CCTCGTTTTGCTCGCGATGGTTGCCGTCCGGTTCGGCCTCCTCTTGATTCCATTGACATCATTGCTGACGGTGGCCGTGGTGTCTGCGCTGCTCCGAGAAACAGCGGAATCCCGGTCAGCGCGGAGAGAGAGTGGTCATCTGCTGAAAGCTGTGCTCGAGCACGTTGGCGCGACGCCTTCAACGGTACCCAATACAGCAGCGGGCCGTCTCGATGCGCTGCGCGTTCTCCAGGATCGGGTCCTCGAGGAGGACGCCACTCGCAGAGCGCTGCTTGCCGACATGGACGAGGGAGTCATTCTGTGGGACGTCAACGGTAAAATCCTGCTCGCAAACCCAGCAGCTGAAAGACTGTGGGGCGGCATGCCCGAGCTGACCGAAATAACTCAGACTTCCGATGCCACAGACTCCCTCGTACTGACCCGTGGCCCGCGTCACCTCGCGGTTGGCGTGACCGACCTCGGCCGGGGCCACCTCGCGATTCTTCGTGACATCTCCGCCGAGCGCACCCTCGAGAAACGCCGCCAGGAGATGCAGCGACTCGTCTCGCACGAGCTGAAGACGCCACTCGCCTCGATCGCCGGATTTGGTGAGAACCTCGAAAGATACGAGCTATCCGCTGACGAACAACGGCGTGTCGCGTCCCTGATTCGAGGCGAGGCCCATCGACTCCAGGAGATGGTAACGGTGTTCCTCGACCTCGAACAGCTGGGCGGTGGCCACTGGGATGGGGCAACCGAAGCCACAGATCTTGGCCACCAGGTAACCGCTCGGCTCGAGGTGCTCGACGCCGCTGCGGGCGCCCGCAAGATCACCATCACATCATCTATCAATGATGGCTGTTGGGTGCGGGCGGTCCCCACCCTGCTCGATCGGGTCGTCGACAACCTCGTCGGCAATGCCGTCAAGTACACTCAATCCGGAGACAGCATCGAGGTCGATGTCTCTCAGTCCGACGATCAGGTCCACCTTGTGGTGCTCGACCACGGCCCCGGCATCCCCAAAGACGGCATGGCTCGCGTATTCGACCGTTTCTACCGTGTACCTGGCACCGAGGTGACCGGCGCCGGGCTCGGACTCGCGCTGGTCAAAGAGGTCGTTGATTGGCATGGAGGATGCATAACAATTGAGAGTGAGATCGGCAACGGCAGCACATTTACGGTCAGTCTGCCGGCAATCGAGGAGGTGTGACGTGGCACGGTCGAAGATACTCGTCGTAGACGACGACACGGCCATGCGCGAAATGATGGCCTTGGCTCTCGGCAAAGAGGGATTCAACGTCCATCCCGCCGCATCAGCGGATGAGGCACGGCGGGCAGTAGAATCTACGACTTTCGATCTCATCGTCACCGATATCTATCTCGGAGACGGGACTGGCCTCGAACTGCTCGAACATTGCCACGAAGCGTGCCCCGAGGCGAAGGTCATTCTCGTGACTGCCCATGGGACCATCGAGACTGCCGCCTCGGCCCGACGTCTCGGCGTCTTCGACTACCTCGCAAAACCATTCGAGGTCGATGCCCTGGTCAAAAGAGTCCGGGCGGCCCTGCACCGACCGTCGAATAGGGTCGCCGAGGTCGAGCTCGGGCCGGAATCTCTGATCATCGGCAACGATCCGGCATTCGTCGAGGTTTACAATGCCATCGCCCGGGTTGCGCCTCTGCCGATCCCTGTTCTGGTGCGAGGCGAGACCGGAACCGGAAAAGAGCTGATCGCAAGGGCGCTCCATCAGTTCGGTGCCCACCCTGACCAGCCATTCGTCCCCCTCAACTGCGGCGCCATCCCCGAGAACCTGCTCGAGAGCGAGCTGTTCGGCCACCGCAAGGGCTCGTTCACCGGTGCCGACCGCGATCATCGCGGAGCCATCGAGTCCGCCCGAGACGGCACTCTCTTCCTCGACGAGGTCGGCGAGCTCCCTGCGGCGTTGCAGGTCAAGCTGCTGCGTTTTCTACAGTCGGGAGAAGTGCGAGCGGTAGGAGCGGATCATACAGTCGAGGTGCCGGTCCGGGTCATCGCCGCCACCAACCGCGACCTCCGGGCGGAGACCGAGGCCGGCGAGTTTCGCGAGGACTTCTATTATCGCCTCGCCGCTTACGAGATCGTTCTGCCGCCACTGCGAGACCGCCGATCCGACATCCCCCTGTTTGTGGAGCACTTCCGCCGCCGCCTCCAGGAAAGGCTTGGTTTCATTGATCTTAAGCCTGCTAGCCCTGAGGTCATCGATGCCCTCGTGGGGCATTCGTGGCCAGGAAACGTCCGCGAGCTCGAGCACGTTGTGCAGCGGACGATTGTTGACAGCGGGTCGTTGAGCGATGTGCAGATGATCCGCTCACTCCTCGCCGCCAATTCGAGCAAAAGGCAGGACATCTCGTCAGAACCGGGCATCGGTGACGATCTCACACTGACGGACCTCGAAAGGCGCCACATCGAAGCCGTGCTGCGACGCTGCGAGAGCAACCGCACGAGGGCAGCTGAAATATTAGGCATCGAACGCAAATCCCTGTACCGAAAGGCCGAGCGGCTCGGAATCGCGCTCGACCCGGAAAAGGTCAAATCATGAAATGGCCTACAGCATCGATCGTTGTCGCCCTGGCGATGCTCGCGTTTACGGCGTCGTCCCAAGCTCCGCTTGTCCTCGAGTACGACGTTATCGCGGTTAAACGCAAGCTGCTGCTCGAAACCACAGACGGTGAACTGGCGCTGCAGGTGGGTGATCACGTGCAGTCCGGTAACCTTCTGCGCACCGGCTCGCGGTCTCGCGCCGAGCTCGCGGTCATCGAGTACTCGGCCAAGTTCGTGGTTTCGTCCAAAACGAGTTTTCGGCTTGCGCACGACCGACCGGGGGTGCTCCTCGAAATCGAGCGCGGTAGCCTTCGCGCCATCTTCGGCAAGCTGCCCGAAGGCGACACCCGCGAACGTCTCATTTCGACCCCATCGGCGGTGCTCGCAGTGCGCGGCACTGACTACGGGGTCGAGGTCGAGAAGGATGGTGACACCTCGATCGCGGTCTTTGAAGGGACCGTCGAGGTCTGGAACGCCGACGGAATTGGTGAGAGGCTGTTCGTGCCGGCCGGACGGGCGACTCGAATTAAAAGAGGCAAGGCGCCATCCACCCCCAAGCCACACGGACTCACCTCCCACGCTTGGGACCAAGGTCATCGACGGGCCAGCCAATCGATGGGAGGTTCGCAGCAGTCATCTGGGATGGGCGCCCGAAACCAATCGGGAAGCGCGGGGTCTGGTTCCTCCTCGTCCCAGGGTGGGTCGAAACGACACGGGGGTTGAGTCCGTCCGACCCGGTCAGCCGGCTCGATCCGGCCATTTCCGGATCCTCAGCAACGCCACAACCGCCACAACGCACGCCATCAGCATGAAAACCGATCCGGTTCGGAATGGCCACGCAAAACCGATGGCGCCGTAAACGATCTCGCCCCAGAACGGACCGACGATGCGAGCCAGGCTCGACATGCCCTGGTAAACACCCATCACCCCGCCAACCTGGTCGGGATCGACGAGCTTGGACGTTAAGGCCGACAGCGACGGGTGTGCAATGCCCTGGCCGACGGCGAGGACGGCCAGGATCGCCAGCAGGGGACCCGTGCTCGGAGCGTAGGACAGCAAACCGAGGGCTATGAAACTGAGCAGAGTGCCGGTGACGATCAGTCGCACCTCGCCAAATCTCTTCGCCAGACGGCCGACCAGACCACCCTGGATGATCGCGCCCAACACTCCCGCGTAGACGAAGAGCCAGGCAATCGTCGACGTCGAGAACTCGAAACGCAGCTTTGCGAACTGGGCAAATGTGGTTTCGAAGTTGGCAAAGGCGAAGATCGTGAAGAAAACCATCACCAGGCACAGTCCGACAAGCGGGTGCGACAGCGCCTCGACCAGGCTGCCCAGATTGAGGGGGTGGCGCCGCGCCTCGCGCCTCGCCTCGGTGTCGAGGGTCTCGGGGAGACGGATCAGAACCAGCACGAAAGCGATCAGCGATGCCACTGCAGCCCCGATGCCGGGCAACCACGGCGCTATCGTGACCAGAAGCGCGCCGATCGCCGGCCCGAGAATGAACCCAAGGCCGAAGGCGGCTCCGATGATGCCCATGCCCTTCGCACGATCCTCGGGCGCGGTGATATCGGCGATCACCGCCTGGGCGGTGGAGATGTTGCCCCCGGAGATCCCGTCGATGATCCGCGACGCGAAGAGCATGGCAAGCGAGCCTGCAATGCCGAAAAGAACGTAACCAACGGCCGAACCGAGCAGCGAAACCAACAGCACCGGCCGGCGACCGATTCGATCGGACAGCCGCCCGAGAATTGGCGCGGCGATGAATTGCATGATGGAGAACGACGCCATGAGCAGGCCGAAGATCACCGGCGACGGCCCATATTCCTCAGCGTAGAGCGGCAGAATCGGGATCACGATACCGAAGCCGACCAGATCGATGAAGACGATCAGGAAGACGATGCCGATTTTGGCGCGGTGCTCTTGCAACGCAATACTCCGATTTTCCGAGCGCGGGGCATTCCGCACGCGTCCGGCCAACCATCCGATCCTGGATGCTAGTTGCTGGATGCTGGATGCTGGATGCTGGATGCGAACAAATGATAGTTCATTCCGCTCGTGGGAACATTCACTAACTTAAGAGCACAAAAAACTTTCCCGCAGATCACGCAGATTGACGCAGATATTTTTCCTTTGTATGGATCTGCGTTATCTAGGTCATCTGCGGGCAAAATTCTTTTTGGGGGGAGGCGGGCGGAAATCCGAACCCGGCGGCGGCTGCTGAGGCGGATCAGGCCTCATCTGAAGGAGGAGGCCATGAGCCGCCCGCAGGCGACGGTGCGACGCGTCGGCCGGAGGCCGACTGGAAATTCGAAATCCGAAATCCGAAATCTCAGCACGGGTGGGCGAATCCAGCATCTAGGATCTAGCATCCAGTGTTGGACGCGCGGGTGGACGGCTACCGTCGCCAGAACTCGCGTGAGAGCAGGGCGAGGAGCGTAAAGACCTCCAGCCGGCCAAAGAGCATACATCCGGCCAGCACCATTTTCACGAGCCCTGGGAAATGGGCGAAGTTGTCGTAGGCGCCGATCTCGCCGAGGCCCGGGCCGACGTTTCCGATCGAGGTCAGCCCGGCGGAGATCGCAGTCAGCAAATCGTAGCCGTGGGCCGCCACCACCGCGGTTCCAATCAACGCGATCAGCAGGTAGGCCGTGAGAAACGACCAGATCCCTGACAACACAGACTCCGAAACCACAGCGCCTCCGTACTTCACCGGCCGCACCGCGTGCGGGTGAATGAGCCGGTGGAGGGTGGTCCGGAGCGATGAGACGGCCAGCAGGGCGCGCAGGCTCTTGATTCCGCCCCCGGTGGAGCCGGACATGCCGCCTAGGATCATCAAGCACAGGAGTACAAGGAGGGGCAGCGTCGCCCATGTCTCGAAATCGGTGGTGCAATACCCGGTGGTTGTGAGAATGCTGACCGTCTGGAAAGCCGCATGGCGGAGACTGTCTGCGAGTCGGGCGCCGTCCTCATGGACGGTCACGAGGAGTATTAAGGTCGCCACGACGATCACGCCGAGGAAGTAGCGGAGCTCTGCGTCCCGCCACACTTCCTTGGCGCGACCGGTCAGCAACCTAAAATGGAGAACGAAGTTGATGCCCGCCATCAGCATGAAAAAGATGATGATCCACTCGACAGTCGCCGAGCCGAACTCACCCACCGACGTGTTTCTGGTCGAAAATCCGCCGGTGGCAAGGGTCGTGAAGGAATGGCAGAGGGCATCGAATCCGCTGAGACCGGCAAGGCGGAGAGCAACCCACTCTGCGGCCGTAAAGCCAACGTAGACCATCCACAGCGTGCGCGCGGTGGTCGCCAACCGTGGTCTCACCTTGTCCGCCACCGGGCCCGGAACCTCGGCCTTGAAGAGCTGCATGCCACCGATGCCGAGCAGAGGCAGGATGGCGATGGTAAAGAGGATGATCCCCATACCACCCAGCCACTGGCTCATGGCGCGCCACACGAGCAGAGCCTTCGGTATCACCGTTGTATCGGTGATAACCGTCGACCCGGTAGTCGTGAAGCCCGACACCGACTCGAAAAGGGCATCCACCGGTCCGAGAGCCCCGGTCACCAGGTAGGGTACGGCACCGACTATCGAAACCGCAATCCACGCGCCACTGACGATCAAAAATCCGTCCCTCGGACGGATATGCCGATCCGCAGGCGGTCGCACCCGCACCAGCAGCAGGCCGAGCACCCCGGCGACCGCGATCGCCGCTACCCAGGGCTCCGGCGACTCGCGGAATACCAGGCTGGCCAAAAGAGGGAGACTCAGAAAGGCGCAATTCAACAACAGCAACCAGCCGAGTATGTAGGTCACGAAACGGCGGTTCACGGGCCGAGCTCCTCCCCCACTCGACCCTCAGGCTTCAAAGACATCATCGAGGTGCGACGCCATCTCGGTGGCGGCGGCCACGATCACCTGATCACCCGGCTCGATGCGGTTGTCACCGCCGGGGATGAATATGTGATCAGCACGCTGCACCGCCACCATCAGGATGCCACGCGGCAGACCGAGCTCGGCCAGCGGCGAAGACACCAACCGGCTCCCCTCCACAGCCTCCACTTCGAAGACTTCCACGGAGTCCTCGAGCAGGGCTGCCACCGACTTGATTCGCCCCTTTCGAGCGAAATGAAGCGCAAGGCTTACAGATAACAATCGCGGTGAGATGATAGCGTCGATTCCGAGGTCGCCCACCAGACCCGAAAGGGCGGCGTTGTCGACCAACGCAAAGGTGTGAGCGGCGCCCATCTTCCCAGCGAGAAGGCAGGAAACTACGTTTTCCTCGTGGCGGTCGGTGCAGGCGACAAAGCCTTCAACCCGATCCGCTCCCTCCTCCCGAAGGAGCTCACGATCGTTCGGGCTGCCGTGGATTACAAGAGTGTCAGAGAGTTCGGCTGCAGCCAATTCGCAGGCTGGACGGTGCTCATCGACCAGAGTCGCTGGAACCCCATCCTCTTCCAACCGACGTGCCAGGGCGACACCGATCCGCGTGGCGCCGGCGATCATCACCCGCCGTTCGGCACCGCGGTGGAGCCCGAGGAGTACCAACACATTGTCGAGCTCGCCCGGATCCATCGCAAAATAGACCAGGTCGCCGGCTCGGATCTCGTCATCGCCGAACGGCACCCTCCATCGGCCGTCGCGCCGGATCGCCACGACCAACATCGGGGTGGCTGGGAAAAGAAGCCCGAGGTGTGACAACAGCAGCCCGGCGAACTCGCTGCCAGGCTTGATATGGAAACCCGCAACCAGCAGCTTACCGTCGAAGAATTCGACGACATCGACCGCTCCCGGAACCGGCATCAGGGACAGGATCTTATCGACTGCCGCCAGGTCGGGATTGATCGCAACCCGTTCCTCCCCGGGTTCGCGAGCAATACGGCGAAAACCCTCTTCGTGTCCCGGATCGCGCAACCGAGCCGCGACTTTGGACACCTTGAAAATGACCGAACCGACCAACGCCACCACCATGTTGGCCTCGTCGGAGTCGGTCGTAGCCAGAAGCAGATCTGCGTTTTCGATTCCAGCTTTGACCAGGACCGGGATCGTCGCGCCGTTGCCACAGATGGTCTGGACGTCGAGATGCTCGTTGAGGTCCGCAATCAGCTCGCGGCTCTGCTCGACAAGCATCACGTCGTGGCCGTCACCGGAGAGCTTTGCGGCCAGGGTCGAGCCGACCAGACCACCACCGACGACGATTACACGCATAGTGTGACCCCCGCCTTCCTATAGTTGATTCTGCCAATCATGTAGGGCCAAGTGTACACAATTTCGAATATCGAATATTGAATATCGGATTCCGGATTTCGGATTTGCTGTCGGCCTCCGGCCGACGCGTCGCACCGTCGCCTGCGGGCGGCTCATGGCCTCCTCCTTCAGATGAGGCCTGATCCGCCTCAGCAGCCGCCGGCGGGTTCGGATTTCCGCCCATCCCCCGAAATAGTCCTGCTATCTCACTCGAGTTAGGCGTGTGAAATTTCCGAATTCCTCATTCCTCATTCCTAATTCCTAATTCCTCGTTCCTCATTCCTCATTCGAATCCTTCAAGGATTCGCCCCACCCTCGATCCACCGCCGATACAGCTCGAGCTCTGATTCGCGCAATTTCTTTGAGCCTGTCGGGGTCCGGGGCATGCCCTTCCCCTCTCCAGTGACGTGTTGCAGCTTCAGCCACAGGTAGGAGCTCTCGGGATCGCCGGGCGCAACGAGCGCCATCTCAGGGACCTGGATCGAACGAGGACCCACAAGCCTCTCGTATCCCAAGCCTGGATCAAGTACTAGCTTGGCCTTGGCCTCTTCCGAGTCGTGGCAGCTCAGGCAATGAGCGATGATCAGTGGTTCGAGGTGCATCGAGTAAGAAACAGACTCCTCGATCGGTACCTCTGGCACCTGGGTGCCGCACGCCATCGCGAAGACCAATAAGGTCCCGACACATGCTGTGGCGTCAAGCCTCACCGTATCCTCCGAACCAGAGCAGTCAGGCTCCTTCTCGACGCCGGATCAGGCCGTACCTTGTCGCGCAGTCGATCCGGACCTCGAGGGGATTCGGGACGCGTACATGGCGGACGCTACGGCTCTCCCAGATAGCTTCCTGCTCGTCGAGCCAATCCCAGTCGATTCGACCACGACCATCGTGTTCGACCGACATGTAGAGGACCTGGTTGCTGAGCAGACGGTGGAAGAAGTGGGTGCCGTGACTGAGGCTCGTCGGTGCGTTCGCAAGAGTCGCCTCGACGATGACCCGGGCGGCAGAAATCTGGCCCCATTTCACCGGGACACCAAACCGATCGTCGGTGGTCCCCCACCGGCCGAGCCCGATGAATATCCCGTGCCGTCCCTCTTCCACCAGACCCCGATTGACGGCTTCAAGCTCCGACGCCATCATCCGCGTCTGACCGCGATCGAAATTCTGGGGCCGGAGGTAGACGACGTCGGTGAGGTCTTCGCGTGAACCGTGGCCGAGACAGTTGTCTGAAGCAACAACGATCTCGGGTGCTTCGAGATCGACATCTTCCACCGGTGACCTTTCACCTGGGGTCAGCATTGGCCGCACCTGAAGGAAGGCGACGCTCATCGGCAGGGCGTGCTCGGGATCGAGATTTGCCGCGATTTCGATCTCGGCCTCACCGTTGAGCACGTTGCATGACAGCTCGAGCAAATGCTCCATGAGCGGCGTAAAGGGGATGGATCTTGACTCGAGAAGGGGCGCAAAGGTGAGGGCACGAGGTCCCTGATCGCCGATTCCCGAGCGCAGCTGATCCGACGCCGAATCGTAGGTGGAGGCGAGATACGTGAGGCATCCATCCGCTTCAGCATCGGCCAGACCCGACCGCAAGAGACAGGTTGTCTCCCGCACCGGATCCGGCGGCGGTGGATCGCCCACATTGACGGCCCAAAAACTGGTCTGGGTGTAGTTGAGCAGGTCGCCGGTGCTCTTGTATGGCGGCGGCGCGAGCGGACGGTGGGGGCAGTAGTTCCACACATGGTCGCCGTCCGAGATGCTTTTCCCGAGGCCGAGTGCCAGAGCCACCACTCCGTCCTCACGATTGTTGCCCGGCACCGGATAGTGGTTGTACGACCTGGCGAGCGCCGACAGAGTCGGGTAATAACGCCCGTCGTGACGCTTGCCGGTCACCTCCTGCACCACAACCGCCATCTTCTCAGCATCGATCGCAAGTCCGGCCGCGCGGCGCGAAACGACCGCGCCACCGAAGAAGGTGGATGCCCAGGCGAGCTTCAGCGCACCCGTCAGGCGGCGATAGCGGGCCTCATCACTGGTCTCGGTGTTGGGGATCATCTTTGATGTGAATATGCCCGCAAAGGCCCGCTGATGCGCGTCTTCGAGGTAGCTCGAGGGACGGATTGCGAGCGGATTTCGCAAAACCGACAAGACACCCCGAAGTTGATCGCGGAGTCTTTCCGACAGCTCAGCACGCTGGAATTCCTGAGCTATCTGACTATCC
>Ga0224513_10001289_pt1 | contig 10043 bp, 32 predicted proteins | sample SF_May12_sed_USG_5_FD_169109 | JGI IMG/M metagenome (GOLD analysis project Ga0224513, IMG submission 169109) | Sediment microbial communities from San Francisco Bay, California, United States - SF_May12_sed_USGS_21 | ecosystem: Environmental > Aquatic > Marine > Sediment | place: USA... | reverse complement strand
GATTAAGCACACATAGCTGCCGAAGTATAGACTTCACCAAAAGGTGGCACTACGCTGTGTTTACGGCACCCATAGCTTGCAACGCCACAGTGTGGCTTCTTTCTGATGTGGGGTCGGACTATGAATAAGCCAAAGATAAACATCGCAAACTTACGCAGCGACATATTCCAAGCCCAGCAAGAGGCTCTAGAAAAACTACCACGCCCTCCGTTCAGCTCTATCCAGGTTGAGTTCGATGGTTGCCAGGACTACATGGGTGGATTGAGGGTAGAAGAGGGCCTCTCTCTTAACTATGAAGAAGCACTACGGTTTTACAAATGGATGACTGAGGTCTACGGGAAAGATACCCCTTAGTATGCCAATACCGCACATTTTTAAATAAACCGCTAAAGGTTTTGCCTATACCAGCCGATAAGCTATATTGAAGGAGGAATGAATGCCTATTGAAACAATAATGCTTATCGGTATAGTGGTTAACCTCACGGTGCCCCTAGTAACCATGGTGGTAGTATGTGAGATGTTTTGCAGAGATGATCCACCACCCCCAGAGGACGACGAATGAAAAAGCTATTTATTATTGATTATATGAACATAGTCAGCCGCAGCCACTGGGCTTTCGACAAGTATGATTTGCGGAGTGATGCTGGACTACCCACAGGAGCTCTCTATGGGACTTGTAGCTTTGTCTTCAATCTGTTCAAAGAGCACAATCCCGACTACATGGTTGCAGCCAAAGAATCCCCTTCGAAGGAATCCTGGCGCAAAGAGCTCTACGCTGACTACAAGTCCAACCGTGGGGAAAAGCCAGAAAACATGGTGCAGCAGTTCCCCGAAATAGACAAGTTTTTCAACCTACTTGGCGTACCTCTGATTTCAGTAGAAAAGAACGAAGCCGATGACGTGGTTGGCAGCCTGGTCCACCAGCTAGGGGACCAAGTCGAAATAGTCATAGTATCGAGCGACAAAGACTTCATGCAGCTCATCGGTCCAACCGTCAAACAATACATACCTAAAAACGGTGGGGAACATATTATCGCTGGGGCAGAAGAAGTGCTAAAGAAATTCAGCTGCACACCCGATAAGGTTAGAGATGTTCTTGCCATCATGGGCGACTCAGTTGATTGCGTACCAGGGGTGAAAGGCATTGGACCTAAGGGTGCCTCCCAGCTGATAGGTGAATACGGTTCAATAGGCGGGGTTTACAAGAACATGGGGGTCATCAAAGCCGCTCATGCCGTAAAGCTCCGTAATGATAGAGAAATGGCGCTTTTGTCCTATAAGTTGGTAGGGCTGAACAAAGAACTAGACCTAGGGGTCACACTAGAAGAGATGGTCTGTAGCACACCGATTGTCAAAAAAGTGTACGACTTTTTGGTCAGCCACGACATGAACAGCCTGGCATCGAACTACTTCGACCAGGTCTACTTAAAGTAAGGGAATTAGTTATGGGTCTTGAAATAGTATTCGCAATAGTATTTGGGCTAGGGTATTATACTGGCCACCACGCAGGGGAAAACGCAACACCTACCCCCTCTGAGGTTGTCCAAGACGGAACCCAAACAGGAGAAAAAACATGAAAGAACAAACTACTATTAATTACAAGCAATTAGAAACACGCTGGGGGAACTTCTTTGAGGCCACGGCTGTTGTGGTGGTCGGATCCAATGGGGAACTCAGAACCTACAAAACCACCGCACGCTCTAAGGACCATGCACGAAGGTTCCTTTTCCAAAAGATAGCAGAAGAACTCCGAAAGGAAAGTAATGCTAAAGTTTTCCAGGATTCCAACCGATAAGGTACTTAACCAGAAAGGAACAGATATGAGTGTATTGTCAAGAAGTAGATGGAACGAGATGTCGTACAAAAAGAGCCTCAACGGTAAGCAAGCCCTGGTTGCCGTGAAAGATGATGGATTCAATCTTGTGTATGTAGCCGATCAGACTGAAGCTCTTTGCTTGATTGCTGTAACGGAGAACCCAGCTGCTCTCATGTTTGTGAAAGACCAAACTGAAGCTGTCGTAATGGCTGCCCTTAAGGGGAATGGACTCATCCTTCGGCTTGTTAGGAATCAAACAAAGGCTATTTGCCAAGCCGCTGTGGAAAGCAGTGATCAAGCCCTTATGTACGTAGAAGAAAGATTCCTAGACAATGACGGCTCATTAGATGGCAGCACGACAGAAATAAACGGTAAGACGTATAAACTGATGGAAATATAGGAGAAGACATGGAAAAGAACGACATCGTCAATGAACTAGTCAATGATGTAATCCATAAGCTAGAAAAAATGGAAACATTCACTCTAGAACAAGCACCCGACTTATGTAAAGAAATACTACTAGAAGAAAAAGCCAATGAAGAAAACATTATTATATTTAACGTATTTCTATTATTCTCGTTTATAGCAGCATTCGTTGGCGTTACAATAGGCTATAGCGTAGCTAGTGATGGAAGAGGGTGGCAGGCTATGTTTGGGGTGTTTATGGTAATACTGCCTATTCTTATCATGATAGCTAGCCTGTTCATACTAGAAGCTGTGTTGGATCTGAGAGTACTTAAGATAGCACCTAAGCCTCACATTCTCAGAAAACTACGAGAGTTCATATCAGGATAACAGGAGAAGACATGAGCAACCCTAACACTATTGCCCGGAACATCCTAGAACTAGCTGTTTTTATATGGGCTCTTATTATGTTCCCTGGAACCATGGTATCGATCCTTGCGGGGTTCGTTGTGATAATGGCAGGGATGTGGGCTTTCGGTAAGCTATTAGCCCAGGAGGACAAAGATGAATAAAACAGACATAGCAAAAGCCGCTGGGATAACCCTACTCATAATAACAGCAATATTCTTAATAGTCTTGGGGTTAGTGAAATGGCCAAAGTATAGACTTATTGCATTCATTGCCGTTATTCTTATTGTTCCAATAACAACGGTTGTTTTAGCTATAGCCGAAGACCTTGCAGCAACCAGGAAACGTAAAGAAAAGAGAAAAGCTAAGGGTGAAATATCCCTCGAACACCTTACTTCTGCTGAGTGGTTTGAGTTGGCTAATGAAAAATCAGTGGCTATTTCCCAGAATGGGAAGAAATACATCATAATCATTCCTGCATCTATAGACATAGAACTGGATAATTACACAACAAACGATCTTATTATCACGGAGATAAGAAAATGAACTATTTATTAATGGCAATGCTTTTGACAAGTTGTGTGCCAGACCTGAGTAAGTGCCCGGATACTGTACTGGTATTAGACGGAAGTGTTGGGGAAAGCGAGGTTGACCGTATGAAAAAAGCTGCTACTATTTCGTGCAGCTTCCAGGGGATGTGCCTAGCTCAGCTAACTCAGACAAAGGCAATACGAAGCCGTCAATGTAAGAAGCTAAAATAACAAGGAATAACATGAACGGGTTTGTAGAACTAACAGACTTGACCCAAGGGGTTGTGTGTATTAATGTCAGTGCGATAAGGGTTATTCACCCCAACGTCAATGGCACTGCGGTCCACCTTGATGGTGGATCGTACCATGTTGAAGAATCCTACGAGTATGTTAAGAACTCGATGAGCAAGGCCAGCGTAGTCAACACCTTCGTAAAGATGGATGGATAAAAACCCTAAAGTTTTCCGGGTTTTCAGCCGATAAGGTATTTAACAAAGGAGGATTTATGTGTTTGTTAGCAATCGGTCTTATGGCAGGGGTACACCTCATACCGCAAAACTCAGAACTCAACAACTATCACCCATATGCGTCCGTATCGTGCGGTAGCTACTTTGCACTCAGTTTCGTGAACAGCTTCGAAAGAATAGGTGTAGCTGCTGGCAAGGACGTCTCCCTTTGGGAAAAAGGCTCGCTAGATCTTACCTTAAAGGTAGGGGTAGTTACTGGCTATAAAAAAGAGTCTGAGTACAAAGGCACGATCTACCAGTCTCCCAGGGAGTTGTTTTTGACTGAAGGCATAATGATGTCAGTTGCCCCTCTTTTGAAATACACCCTAAGCCCCCAATATTCCCTCGGATTGACTCTGCTGGGGGACTCACTCAACGCAGGGGTGGAGTACAGCTTCTAATGAAAATTAATTGGTACGAAAATAAAGAAAACCTTAGGACTTGGGGTCATGTTGAGGATCAGGTTTGCTGGCATGTTTCGGAACAGATTTGGCATGAGGTTCGGTGGCAGGTTGATATTCAAGCTTGGGACCAGATCAATGGAAACTAACTGGAAAGAAACTAAAAGATTAGCCTGGCATCCGATTTGGAGTAAGCTTTTTTGGGAGCCAATCCAGAGCCGTGTTTGGAATCAGCTTTGGGAGCAGGTTCAGGTTCAGGCTGAAGCCCACCTTTACGGGAGTTTCGATGAAGACTAATTGGGAAGAAAGCAAAACCCTATATAAAAACGATCCCTGGTGGGAGGTCAGGTGCCAGTTGACGACTACGCATCAAGTCATTCCCCCGGTCAAGGAAGCCGTCGTGGACCTGGTTGGATCTCTTTTGTGGGAAGAAATAGATGAGTACTGATTGGAAAAACACCAAAGAGCTGCTTTGGGATCGACCTTCGATTAAAATAGGGGATCTTTTTTGGGGGTTGCCCTCGACTCAGATGTGGATTACAATTAGGGATAGTGTTAGCGAACAGACCTGGAGGCGAGTGGAACTCCACCTTTGGATAAACTTGGACGAAACTAGTGGTAACTAATTGGTTAGTAAACAAGTCTCTCATTAAAAGCCATAATGAATGGGGGATTTCAAGTGGTAGTTGGGATAGCCCAGCGGAAATGGTTAGTGATCAAATCTGGAACCAGACCTGGGGTCAGGTTGAGGCGTTTTTGTGGGTTTTAGTTGCGGAAACCCCCAATGAAGACTAATTGGCTAGAAATAAGATACCAGGTTAGGAGTCAGGGTTGGGGTCAGGTTGCTATTCAGATTGGGGAACATATTTGGGGGCAGGTTAGGAATCAGATTGTTATTCAGGTGTGGGATCAGGTTGGGGATCATATTTGGGAAAACATCAATGATGACTAACTGGAAAGACACCAAAGACCAAATTCGATCTGCGGAAAAAGTCGGGGATCTAGTTGGGCATCAAATCTGGAATCCGATTTGGGATCAGATCTTTAGTCAGGCAGAACGCCACCTTAGAGTGCAAACTTATATGACTATCAACTGGGGGAACATCAATGAAAACTAACTGGCAAGAAAACTGGACAGAGCTTAGGCTCCAAGGCCACAGTCGTCCTTGGAATCAGGTTTGGGAAAGCCTCAATGATTACATCTGGTGGCAACTTAAAGATCCCATCAAGGATCAGCTTTGGGAACAATTTTGTGAAAACTAATTGGAGCGAGTGTAAAAACCAGTTGCGGAGTTATGTCTGGGACCAAGTCTTTGGTCAGTCTATTGGGAGCCTTGTTGGGTGGAAGGTCTTTAGTGAACTCAGAGATCGAGTTAAAGATCAAACCCAGGACGTGTACTGGCGGCACACAAAGGAAAACCTCAATGAAGACTAATTGGGAAGAATTTTATCAGCAGGCCTGGGATCATCAATGGGCTCTGGCAAAAGGGTGCGTTTGGAATCAAGTATGGGATCAGATCTGGATACGACCAGGATTCCAACTACAAGTACGGGTTCGGGAAAACCTCAATGAAAACTAATTGGGTAGAAACAAGAAATCAGGTTAAGGATCAGACTTGGAATCAGCTTTGGGATCAGGTTAGATGGCAGGTTGGGAATCACATTTGGGAACAGGTTAGGACTCAGGTTTGGGATCAGGTTGGGGATCGACTTTGGGAAAGAATCAATGAAAGCTAATTGGAAAGAAACCCACCAGCAGGTATGGGATCATCAATGGAGCCTAGGTGGGTGGCATATTTGGAGTCCCATTAGAGCTCAGGTTTCAGAGCTAGTACACGTTCCACTCCAAAATCGTGGTTGGGAAACCCTCAATGAAGACTAACTGGTTAGAACACAAAAGACAAGTCCGCCCCTGGGGTAGGATCAATAGCAATCTCCTGGTTGAGGTAAGGTATCGGATTTGGAGTCAGATCTGTAGGCAAATCAGGGAAGCCGCTATTGAAAACTAACTGGCAAAGCAACAAAAACCGCACCAGGAGTCCGATACCTGAGTTGCTGAGCAGGCAAGACAATCTCCAAATATGGGATCAGGTTTCGATACAGGTCGTAGACGGAGTTGAAAGACTCCTTTGGGGGTATTTCGATGAAAACTAACTGGTTGACAACCAGGGAAGAACTTAGGGTGCGGTTTAGGGAAAAAGCTAAAGTTTTGGTAGATTTCAGCCGATAAGGTATTGTATGAAGACTAATTGGAAAGAAAACGAAAAACAGATTTGGTGCCCGGTATGGAGCTTATCCCGAATCTATATTTGGAATCAGCTTGTTATCCAGGTGTGGGAACAGGCTTGGAGTCATATAAATGAGCGCATCGATGAAAACTAACTGGGTAGAAACCCAAGACGACCTCAGACCTTGGTATGAGGTTTGGAGCGAGGTGGGTGGACTGACCAGAGATCAAACATGGCTTCAGGTTTGGAATCAGGCTGGGAGTCAGATTTGGGAAACTCAAGGCTACTAATAGCTACTAATAGCTACTAATGGGTACTGGAGGCTACTAATGGCTACTAATTGGGAAAACAATAAAGAGTTGCTTTGGCGTCAGGCTTGGCGTAAGCTTTGGCGTCAGTGGTGGTGTCCGATTGAGGACGAGCTTTGGAGCCAGGTCGAAAACCAGGTTGAAATGCGGATTTGGGATCAGATCAATGAAAACTAATTGGACAGAAAATAAAAAAAGATGTGGCATCATGTTTGGCTCCAGGTTTGGGAGCAGGCTGGGGAGCAGGTTAGGAGAAGCCTTTGAGTACTAATTGGACAGAATACGAAAGAGAAATCTGGCATCAGGCATTCGCTCAAGTTCGATCCCGGGTGTGGGAGCATATTTGGGATCGGACTCACGGGCAGGTTTGGATTCAGATTAGGGATCAGGTTTGGGAAAAACTACGATGAAAACTAATTGGATAGAATACAAAGCCCTAATGAGGGAGCGGCCAATGCTCAAACTGCGAAGCCGACGTCCGATTAGGATCCATTTGGGGAGCCAGGTCTGGAATCGAATTGGGGTTGTGTTCTGGTGGTACGTTTGGGAAGAAGCCAATGAAAATTAATTGGAAAGAAAACCAGGCTCTACTCAGACCTTGGGGTCCGATTTGGGGTCAGACTCCGTGGCAGGTCAAGGATCAGATCAGGAACCAGATCAGGGATCGGGTTGGGAATCATATTGGGGAAAACCTCTTTGGAAACTAACTGGAAAGACAGCCAGAATGAAATCAAATGGGACATATGGAATCAGCTTTGGGGTCAGATTATGACTCAGTCGGGGGATCAGATTTGGATTCAGGTTGGGAATCATATTGGGGATCAACTTTGGAGAAAAGCTCTATGAATACTAAATGGAAATACAGCAAAGACTTATTCAGGAATAAGGCTTGGGATTATGTTTGGTATCAGGTTGGGTGGCATGTTGAAGGCCAGTATTGGACTCAGATTGAGATTCAGGTCGAGTTTCAAATTGGAGCCCTCCTTTGGGAAGCCTCCAATGAATACTAATTGGAAAGAAAACCAGGCTCTACTTAGACCTTGGGGAACGGTTGGGACTCAGACTTGGTGGCGGATTAGGAATCGGATTAGGAGTCAAATCAGGAACCAGATCAGGGATCGGGTGTGGGAGCATATTTGGGAAAAGCTCGATGAAGACTAACTGGGTAGACAGCAAGAATGAAATCAGATGGCCAGTTTGGGATCAGGTTTGGTATCGGACTAGGAATCTGATTAGAGGGCATATTTGGAGTCAGGTTGGGGTCCAGGTTGAGACACGCCTCTGGGGAAACCTCGATGAAAACTAATTGGCACGAAAGCCACCAGCAGGTATGGGATCGAAGTACGATCTCAGCCGGGCTTCCCAACCGCACCCTAGATTCGAATCTGCTTGCTGTGCATATCTACGAGCAAGTGGCGTGGCAGATTTTACGCATACTTTCCCACCAACTACTAATCCAAGCCAACCTGACGCCTTGGGACACCATTAAGAAAAAGCTAAAGTTTTGGTAGATCTCAGCCGATAAGGTATGTTGAAGGAGAAACTACGATGAAAACTAATTGGAACAAATACAGACGAGATCTTAGGGACATAGTCTCTTGGCGTCCTTGGAATGATGTTATGCATTACCTTGAACAGCAAACCGAAAACCAGGTTGGACTCCTCCTTTGGGAAAAATTCGATGAAGACTAATTGGCAAGACAATAAAAAAGACCTTAGGTATCGGGTTTGGGCGCAGATTTGGGATCAGACTGGGGTCTATGTTTGGACACAGACTCGGATTCAGGCTTGGAGTCAGGCTGGAGAACACCTTTGGGAAAAACTACGATGAAAACTAATTGGTTAGAAAATAAAAAAGACCTTTGGAGTCAGATTTGGGAGCAGGTTAGATGGCAGACTGAGGAACGTGTTTGGATTCATATTTGGGGTCGGGTTGGGGATCATGTTTGGAAAAAACATCGATGAAAACTAATTGGTTAGGCAATAAAAAAGACCTTAGGAATCAGCTTTGGAGTCAGGTGTGGGATCGGGTTTGGGGTCAGGTTAGGAACCAGGTTAGGGATCAGATTTGGGGTCAGGTTAGGAATCATATTTGGGAAAAAGCTCAATGAAAACTAACTGGAAAGATAATAGAGAAGACCTTTGGATTCTGATTAAGGGTCAGACCTTGGGTCGGACTGGGGTACGTGTTTGGAATCAGCTTTGGGAGCAGGTTAGGGTTCGGGTTTGTTGGCATGTTTGGAGAAAACCTCAATGAAAACTAATTGGCACGAAATAAGAAATCAACTTAAGATCCAACTTAAGACTAAGGCGGGGTTTCATACTTGGAATTATACCTGGAAGCCTGTTCAAGATTATATTTGGGAGCAGACTTGGGAACAGGCTGGGGGACCGCTTTGGGTTCAGGCTTGGTGGGAACCCCCCAATGAAAACTAATTGGCACGAAAATGAAGATAAACTCAGGTATCAGGTTTGGTATCAGGTTGTTATTCAGACTTGGGATTATGTTAGGAATCAGGTTGGGAACCAGGTTTGGGATCAGGTTGGGGAAAGCATCCATGAAAACTAACTGGAAAGAAAACGAAAGAGAGGTCTGGGGTCAAACACGGGATCGGACTTGGGATCAGGTTGAGGATCAGGTTTGGGAGCAGATATACGATCAGACTTGGAGGCAGGTTGGAGAACACCTTTGGGAAAAGATCAATGGAAACTAACTGGAAAGACAGCGAAAGAGAAATCTGGGGTCAAACACGGGGTCAGATTTCGAAGTACGTTTGGGATCCTGTTTGGTTCCAGGTTTGTAACCAGGTCTGGGAGCAGGCTGGAGAACACCTTTGGGAAAAAGCTCAATGAAAACTAATTGGAAAGAAAACGAAAGAAAGATTTGGCATGAGGCTTACTCCCAAGTTTGGGAGCAGATTTGGACTCAGGCTAGGGTCCAGGTTTGGGATCAGGCTGGGAATCAGGTTTGGGATCAGCTTTGGGATCAGGCTGGAGTTCGGGTTAGGGAACAGGTTAGGGATCAGGTTATGGTGCTTTTCAATGAAGACTAACTGGAAAGAACACGAAAGACAAATCTGGCATCAAACTCACGGTCAGCTTTGGGATCCGATTAATGATCAAATTAGTGATCAGATTTGGGGACTGGCTGGGAGGCAGACTGGTGGGCACCTTTGGGAAAACCTAATCCTCGACTAGTTCTAGTTTGGGTTGGTGGTTGGCTAGGAGCTCCAGGGCTGTGCGGTGCTCGTGGACCAGGTGGATATTAATCAGTGCGGCTATCCATTGCTGGTGGGTATACTTCACCCCGTTCACCAAGTTATTGATCCGAGCTACGTCCTCGACCATTTCTTGGCCTTTGGGTGTAAGGATCACGGTATATTTTAAGTGTTTCCCTAGGGGCGTTTCGACCTTGGGGGCGTCTTCGATTGGGGCAGCCTC
>Ga0224513_10001288_pt1 | contig 10046 bp, 8 predicted proteins | sample SF_May12_sed_USG_5_FD_169109 | JGI IMG/M metagenome (GOLD analysis project Ga0224513, IMG submission 169109) | Sediment microbial communities from San Francisco Bay, California, United States - SF_May12_sed_USGS_21 | ecosystem: Environmental > Aquatic > Marine > Sediment | place: USA: California... | reverse complement strand
GAACTCTTGTGTAGCGTCATGGTTGGTTCTCCATGCTGGTGGTCTGATTGAGGTCTTCAGCATATTGCGGCAAACCGGCCGCGCGCCGCAGATCTGCAATGGCGATTTGTACGGCAGATGATGCAAGGGCATGGCGAACCCGTGCATCTGTCAAGCGATTCTCGCTATCAATCAGCTCGGAAATCAAAAGCACCCCGGCACGGAACCGGGCCTGGGATAAATTTTCACTTTCGACTGCCTGCTCGAGGTTCTTCTGCGTGACTTGTTGGCGCTGCCGGGCCACAGCCAAAGCTAATTGAGCCTGAGTCACTTCAAGGCCAAGCGCTAACTCCAGCTGCTTCTGTTGGGCGCGCAAAGCTCCCAGCCGCGCTTCAGACAGGGCAATTTCGGCTCCGGATTGATAACCGTCGAAGAGCTTGAAACTCAAATTAACACCGGCCATCCAGGAGTCGCCGTCACCATCCAGAACTGTCCCCTTGTCGTACTGGTAACGGGCAAAACCGTCAACTGTTGGCAAGCGAGTGCCGCGTGCCGCAGCCAGCTGTGATTCCCCGGCCTCAAGAGCTGCGGTCAAGCTCCTTAACTCCGGGCGCTGTCGCGGATCGGGATCTGTCGGCAGGGTTGGTCCTTCTGCGTCATTGATCTCGATCTTCAGATCCTCCCCGGGTAAACCCAGCAGCGTCAGAAATATCTTTCTGGCCAAATCAAGATTATACTGCGCCTCAATCAGGTTTTTCATGGCTACAGACTTCTCCACCTCAAGATTCAGTAAGTCAAGCTTGAGGAGATCCCCTGCGCCATAGCGGGCCTGCGCAAAAGTCAGCGAAGATGTGATAGCTTCCAGCGCCTTCTGTCGTGCTTGCACAAGCTTTCTGCCTTCGATAATTCGCTGAAAACCGCGGAAGACCTCAAACTCAAGTCTTAGGCTGACTGCCTCACTTGCGGCGGCGGAGAGGTGGACCCCGGCTCTGGCAGAATTCTTGTGCGCCAGATCCTGACCACCGTTGTAGAAGCGGTACTTTACCCCAACGCCCAATCCGAGGTTGTCGGTACGCCCGGGATTGTTAAAGTCAATCCCCGAAGAAAATTCCCCCTGGTTGAGAATATTCCCAAAGGAATACATCGGGTTGTTCGTCTGGATGTAGTTGCTGAAGAGTTCGACCTGCGGATAAAAAGTCACAGAGGACTTCTGCAGCATGGCCTCAGCCTCAATAATTCGCTGCGTGGCCAATTGGCTGTCCGGGTTGTTCTGCCGGGCAAAAGTGATGGCCTGCCGAGCGGTCCAGATCTCGGGAAGTTCCGAACCGGCGGCAAACACCGGCAGGTAGATCAGTAGGGTTAGAAGAAGAGAAAAGAATTGCTTAGCTTTCATTGCCTTGCCTGTCATTATTGGCCTTGACGGTCTTGAGTGCAGATATGCCGATAAAGGGGTGAAAGTAATTCACCGCAAACGACAAGTCCGTCAGATAAATCAAAAGAGATTACCCACACCAGATATTCAAAAAAACATATATATTGTTTTTACATTAACGTCAACCTTGAACGTTAATAATAGCATGTTATTGGCTATTTTTAATCTGAGGTTGGGAAAGAAAGGACGCTTTCTGTGTGGCGATTGCCTTCCCCCTGGATTCGAATGTCTGGATTTTTGGTTATGCGAAAATGAATACTTGGCTAACTGAGTGTTTCCTATAAAAAAATTGAAATAAAACACGGTTTGCTTTAAGATTCGGAATTCAATCATTGTCTTATAGGGTTATTTTTAACCTCAATTACTTAAGGAGTGGCTCTCATGAAACGTTTGTCTCTGTTGGTTCTGGCTCTCTGTCTCACCCTGGTTATCGGTATTTCTGCCTGCTTTGCTGCAGAAGAAAAAAAAGACCCCTTGGCGGCTTGGAAGCCCAAGTTTGATTCGAGTGGTGCCGAGTACACCTACATCCTCTCCAACATCTCACACCCGGTTATTGAAGGTGTCGGTGCAGGCTACCGGATTCGCGATCGCGTCTGGGAAGCTTCCAAAGGCCGCCTCTATGTCGACTTCCGCCCCTTGGCCCAACTCGGCGGTGAGAAAGACGTAATCAACAAGCTCAAGCTCGGTGCCGTGCACGGCATGCTGAGCTCCTCGGTGGCGGCACAGAATGTTGCCGACACCCTCGGTGTCGTTAACATGCCTTACGTTGTCGACACTTTCGATAAACTCGACACCTTCCGCAACACTCCGGAGCTCTGGCAGCCTTTTGCTGACAGCGCCCTGAAAAGCGGCATCATGACGGTCGACGTCACCGGTTATGGCCCTTACGGTTGGGCCACCACCACCCCGGTCGAAACCATCGAAGACGCCAAATCGATTAATTTCCGGATTGCCCAGGCGCCACTCAACGCGGACTTCTACAAGGCATGGGGTATGAAATTTACGGTCATGCCCTGGCCGGACGTTCCCCAGGCCCTGCAAACAGGCGTTATCACCGGCCTTGATCACACCGCCATCGTTTGCAACATTACCAAGAAATTCACCATTGCCAAGAATTTCACCGAGCTCGACTATGCCCAGGGACTTTTCATCCACCTGATGAACAAGCGCTGGTTCGACAAGCTGCCTGCAGACCTGCAGGAGATCCTGATGACTGCTATTAAGGAAGAGAGTGCAGCGACCCGCAAGCTGACCCGCAAGCAACACGACGCTCAGGTTGCCAAGGCCAAGGAAGCTGGCGTCACCTTTACTAAACTATCCGACGCCGAAAAGCAGCAGTTAATCGATGAGATCGCTCCTGTTTATGAGAAGTGGGGAGAGAAGATCGGCATGGATTATTTCAAAAAGGTGCAGGCTGCGCTCGGTAATTGATTCTTGATACAAAAACAGCTATGATCTGCGACCGGGGAGAGGTTCTCTTCCCGGTCGTTTTTTTTTGCGGCAACGCCACAAAAGGCGAAGTGAGCCATATTTTTAAACATCTATACGTTGGGGGTTTCTGCTTTTCGCGCCACGCCTAAAGGCTACGCGCTCTTTCCTATGAAAAAACTTATCTACTATATTCATCGTGTGTTCTCTTTCGTCGAGGACTGGAGTCTCTTCGCGACAGTCATGGTTGCCCTGTCGGTTGCGATCGCCAATGTCGCCCTGCGTAAACTGACCAACGACGTCAACCTCTACTGGTCCGACGAAGTGGTGCGCAAGACAATCTTCTTCACCACCTATGTCGGCTGTATAGCGGCAATCCGCAACCGTTCACTGATCCGTATCGACGCATTGCCGCAACTCTTTCCCTTCCTGAAGAAGCCACTTACTGTTTTCAGTCATCTTGGTGTGCTGGTTTTCTCCGGCTTCATGATCAAGCTCGGCTATTCCCTGACTGAAATGGTCTACTACGACGAATATGCCAAAACGGCGTCATTGCAAATTCCCGAATGGTATTTCTACGCGGTTCTGCCGATCATGGGCGTGATGATGTTTGTTCGCACCCTGATTATCCTAATTGAAGACTGGTTCGGCATCAAACTCTGCGAACCCCCAATTGAAGACGAGGTGGCCTGATGGAAACCAATTACCTCGTCATTATGGCGCTGCTGATCGGTTGCCTGGCAACAACGATCCCGGTCTTCATGGCACTCTTCTTTACTGGGATGGTCGGCCTGGTCTGGATTGCCGGTATCGATCCACAGATCGTTATCGAAGTTCTCTACCGCAGCATGGACAAGTTCGCTCTGATTGTTGTGCTTTTCTTCGTACTGTGCGGCAACATCATGACCACCGGTAGCATCGTCTCAAAACTGATCAAGACAGCGAATTGCATGGTGGGCTTCCTGCCTGGCGGCCTGGCCATGGCAGGGATTCTGGCCTGTGGCTTCTTCGGCGCCATTTCCGGTTCCACAGTCGCCACTGTAGTGGCTATCGGCGGCTTCATGATTCCGGCGCTGCTTGAAAATAATTACGACGAGAAATTTTCTGTCGGCGTCATGACCACCGCACCAATCCTCGGCGTCATAATCCCGCCCTCGATTTCGATGATCCTCTATGCCATGGTCACTAACGACCCGCTTGAGGCGCTCTTTTTAACCGGTTTTGTCCCCGGTTTCCTGATCATGTTCTTCATGTCTCTTTACGCGTACTTCTTCTGCAAACGCCGGGACACCATAACCATAACCATTCCGAAGCCGAGCCTGCAGGAAGTGTTTACCACCCTGCGCGAAAGCTTCTGGGCTCTGATGCTGCCGGTCCTGATTTTCGGTGGAATCTACTCCGGCTACTTTACTGCCAACGAAGCGGCTGTGGTCGCCTGCTTCTACGCCTTCATTGTCGAAATCTTCATTCACCGCGATCTCAAACTGCGCGAAATCAAGGGGGTCGTCATCTCCTCTGCGATCACCTCGTCAACCCTGCTCGTGATTGTCGCCGGTGCTTCGGTCTTTGGCGAGTACCTGACCTTTGAGCAGATCCCCGGGCAGATCGCCAACGCTGTGGTTGAGAATATTCAGACCCCCTGGGTTTTTCTCCTCTCGGTCAATATTCTGCTGCTGATTATCGGTATGTTCATGGATATTATTTCCGCCACCCTGATCCTGACACCGATCTTTCTTCCCCTGCTGAGTCGCTTCGGCATAGACACCATGCATTTCGGCCTGCTCATGACGCTGAACCTCGGCATTGGCTACTGCACGCCGCCGCTAGGCGTCAGTCTCTATATTTCGGGGGCGGTCGCCGACCGTGATCTGATTTATGTTTCCAAGGCGGTGCTGCCGTTTCTGTTGATTCAGATTGCTATCCTGATGCTGTTGACCTTCTGGCCGGACCTGGTGCTCTTCCTGCCACACTGGGTGTACCCGCCGTCGTAAAAAGATGGCTTTTAGCATGAAAATTAAAATTGAACGCAGATAAAAGCTGATGCACACAGATAAACCAGAATTCTAAAGGGTTCTGCTGCTTAACTTGTTTATATAACAATCTTCAAGTCTTTGATCTTAAGTCAGTTTTTATCAGTCCTTACCTGCGCTCGAAAATGGCCGGTTTTTTAGTGATAGACTTACTGTGTTAAGTCGTCTTCATGACCTGTTGTTTGAGTGTTTTTTTAGGGAGGTTTTGATGGAAACGAAAATATTGGTTCCGGTCGATGGTTCAGACACTGCGGGTCGCACTCTCGAAAAAATCATTGCCTTAAAAGAATGTTTCCCGAAAGAGTTGACGCTGCTACATGTTGTCGATGTCGACAAATTGGCGTACCGCATGATTCCGGACTTCCAGATCGAAATGGTGAGGGAAAATGCCGGCAAGGCCGGGCAGCATGTGCTTGACAGCAAGGTTGCCATCCTTGAAGAGGCCGGCTTTACCGTGGATGCCCGCCTCGACTTTGGCCCGCCCCGGCAGTCTATCTGCAAAATCGCCAACGATGAGGCCTTTCAGCTCATGATCATCGGTCGGCGCGAAAGCACTGGAGAGATCCGCGATGTCCTGTTCGGCTCGGTAGCTAACTATGTTCTGCACAACGTCGCCTGCCCGGTCCTGCTCTTCTGACCTTACTCCCTCAATCTTTCAGGGTGATCCATGAATTTTTCTACTGAGGACCTGCAACAACTCGAAGCGTTGGAGATTGAGCCGTCAAAAGCGGCCCGGCAGCTTGCCTGGTTACGCAGAGGTCAGCTCGATATCACGCTGGAGCGCTGCTGCACTGTCGATGACGGTATCACGCAGCTTCAGCCTGAGTCCCACGCTTACCTGTATAAGGCCTTCGACTCGGCGATCGCAGCCGGACGTCTGCGCCGCTTTGTCCCGGCTTCAGGTGCCGCATCACGCATGTTCAGCCCCCTGCACGCCGAAAGAGGTGTTTTTGATGCCTGTCGTGCGGTCGAACCGCTTACAGGGGCCTCGCAGGCAGAGCTCAACCTGCGACGTTTCCTCGATGAAATTGAGGCCTTCGCTTTTTACCCAGACCTGAACAACGCCATGGCGGAAGATGACCAGGATTTACAGCAAGCCCTGGCTGACCGCGACCTGCCCCTGATCGTCCGTTACCTGCTGGAACCCTGCGGCCTGAGCTACTCACGGCTACCGAAAGGCCTGTTAGCCTTTCACGCCGCTGTTGACGGCTCCCGCACACCTTTTATTGAGCATCTCGCAGAAGCCGCGCTGTTGAACGGTCTGGACGGTGTTGTTCGACTGCACTTTACCGTCTCCGCGGAACACCTTGAACTGTTCAAGGCGCAATTTGCCGCCTGGCAGGAGACCCTTGCTGCGGCCTACGGCTGTCATTTCGAAGTCAGCTACTCCACCCAGAAAGCTTCGACCGACACTTTGGCCCTGGACGCGAAAGATCAGCCGCTACGTGACAGTGAGGACCGCTTGGTATTACGTCCCGGCGGGCACGGTGCCCTGATCAAAAACCTCAATGACCTGTCTGGCGACATCGTCCTGATCCGCAACATTGATAATGTTGTTCCCGACGTGCACAAGGACGCCAACCTGACCTGGGCCAAACTGCTGACCGGGTACCTCGTGACTCTGCAGGAAGAACAGCACGCTCTGCTCAAGGCGCTCCATGATCACCCGGAAGACCCTATGACCCGGGAACTGGCGGTCTGTTTCCTTGGCGACCGGCTGCAGCTGGACGTCTCACTCTCTGACGACAGCCAGACCTTGCTCGACAAGCTTGACCGGCCGGTGCGGGTGTGTGGCATGGTCCCTAACAGCGGTGAACCTGGAGGAGGGCCTTTCTGGGTGCGCGGTAGCGATGGGCGGGTGACCCGGCAGATTGTCGAAGGGGCGCAGATTGACAAGAGCGATCCCGAACAGGCGAAAATCCTGACCGGTTCTACCCACTTCAACCCCGTTGACATGGTCTGTGGTGTCAGTGACTGGCGTGGCAGACCTTACGATTTAAATCGTTTTGTCGATGAAGATGCGGTGATCATCACCAGCAAGAGAATGGAGGGACAAGAACTTAAAGTCCTGGAACTGCCCGGTCTATGGAATGGTGCCATGGCGGGCTGGCACACTCTGTTCGTCGAGATTCCGCCAGAGGCCTTCAATCCGGTGAAGACGGTCTTTGACCTTCTCAGACCGGCGCACCAGGCTTGAGCCTGCAGAAATAGGGTTATAAGAGCAGCAAAGAGGCAGCAAGATTGAACTCTGATTTCTTTACTGCTGTACTGTTTAGTGATAACGAATTTTCCGGATACCCTCCAGTTGCTTGATCTCTTCCATCAATTCATGCCCAATGCTGCGCTCTTGCTGAGTGATGACTACCTGGTAAAAGAGCTCATCGAGGGCGAAGTCAAGCAGGGAGCTGATATTGGACACTTCGAGATCCCGTTTGGCAAAAACTGCCAATAACTCTTCGAGCAGGCCATCACGATTGAGTGCAGTTACGCTCAGAGTGAGGAAACGATCCTTTTTCATTATCGGATCGAGTTTTTTCAGGAAGGTCAGGCTGATCAGGACCAGGGCTGTGGCAATAACGCCGAGACTGAAGAAGCCCATACCGAAGGCCATACCCAACCCGGCAACCGCCCAGAGGCTGGCGGCGGTCGTCAAGCCACGAACCGAGGCCCCTTCTTTGAGAATCACCCCGGCACCTAGGAAACCGATACCGGTGACGATCTGTGCTGCGACCCGGGAGGGATCAAGGCGCAAGGTGCTTTCCGCGTCAAAGACACCGTACTTGAGGTAAAAAGCTTCTGAGACGATCATCATGACGCAGGAGCCGACTGCCACCAGCAGGTTGGTCCTCAGGCCTGCCGGGCGACCGTGCTTTTCGCGCTCAAGACCGACCAGCCCGCCGGCCAGTGCTGCCAGCAACAGCTTGAGGGTAATATCCAGTTCGATGCTACCCAGTAATGTCGTTTCAAAAAACATACGAAAACTCCTGCTACCATTTTACCTCATACACAGCAAGTCTGCAGGTGCTTTGGGGTAATAGCTCAGGCGTCCTGGTCGGTTCTGGCAAAACGTGGGACTTCCTGTCCTGCCACCTCAACAGTTTCCAGAAACATCAGCAAGGGTCGAACCCATAACGAGTTGCCGTCGTTGAGACAGCGGTAAACCACCAACTGCTCATCCGTTTCACTGTGTCTTGCCACGTCGATGACTTCGTAAAGATTGCCTTTGTAGTGCCGATAGCGACCCGGTTGAATCGTGTGTTGCATAACTTTTCCTTTAGGAAAGTTGTTGCTCGTAATGAAGGATGTCCCAGACTCTGGTACACTTGGACAGATGGATTTTCAACGGGCCTATGAGCCAAACAAAACTTGACAGGCTTAAGCCATTCATTAACGCCAAAGCGCAAAGCAGCAGAGAGAAAAAGAGACATTTTACGAACGATAAGAGCTTTTCCTCTGCATTTAAATTTGCTTTGGTTTACAGCCCCTTTTTAGAAGCCTTCAGAAAGTTCGCCATGACTCCTGCCTCTCGCGACAACCGCCTGCTCGATGCTGTGACGACAGATTTTGCCGTATTACGTGGTCAACCGCAACCCTATGGCGTCAGCAATCTGGCCGAAGGGGTTAATTTTTCTGTCTTCTCACGGCATGCAACCACTCTCAATCTTGTCCTCTTCCAGCCCGGAAACCTCACTCCGTTTCTGGAGTTTCCCTTAGATCCCAAAATCAACCGCACCGGTGATGTCTGGCATCTCTGTGTGCAAGGGCTGGTGCCGGGCTTTGAGTACGGTTACCGGGTTGCACGTGACACGAAAGAGGAGTCGCCCATTCATCGTTTTGATGTTGACAAAGTTTTACTCGACCCCTACGCACGGGCGATTTCGGGCCCTTCCCTCTGGCGGGAATCAAGTCGTGCGGCGTCAATGGCTGGCAATTGGCGCGGGCTGCTGGTCGACGACAAATTTGACTGGGAGATGGATCAGCCGCTCAATCGTCACCTGGCCGAATCAGTGATCTACGAAATGCATGTGCGCGGTTTTACCCGGCATGAGTCAGCTCAGGCCGTTCACCCGGGAACTTTTTTAGGCGTCATTGACAAGATCCCTTACCTGCAGGAACTGGGAGTTACCGCCGTGGAACTCTTGCCGGTCTTCGACTTTGACGAAGCCGACAACTACCGCAAAAACCCCTTAACGGGAGAGGCTTTGCACAACTTCTGGGGCTACCACCCGCTAAGTTTCTTCGCTCCCAAGGCTGCCTACGCCGTCGACAAGAGGCCCGGCGCGCAGCTTCGTGAGTTCAAGGAGATGGTTAAGGCGTTGCATCAGGCCGGCATCGAAGTGATCCTCGACGCGGTGTTCAACCACACCGGTGAGGGCAATGAACAGGGCCGAACCATCTCCATGCGCGGGCTGGATAACAGCGTCTACTACATCGTCGATCCGGAGACGGGAGAGTACGCCAACTACTCCGGTTGCGGCAACACGGTCAATTGCAACCATCCGGTGGTGCGCGATCTGATTATCGATGCTTTGTGCTACTGGGTCACCGAGATGCACGTTGACGGTTTCCGTTTTGATCTGGCCTCCATCCTGGGCCGAGGCCCTGATGGTGAAGTGCTGACCAACCCGCCGCTGCTGGAACGCATTGCTGGCAACCCGGTGCTGGCCAACACCAAGCTGATCGCAGAGGCCTGGGACGCCGCCGGGCTTTACCAGGTCGGCACTTTCCCAAATTTCGGGCGCTGGGCCGAATGGAACGGTAAGTTCCGCGATGACCTGCGGCGTTTCATTCGTGGTGACCTGGCCATGACCCCGGTACTGGCGACCCGTCTGGCCGGCAGCTCAGACCTGTACCAGGATGACGGCCGGGCGCCATACCACAGCATCAACTTTGTCACCAGTCACGACGGTTTCACCCTCGCCGACCTGGTCAGCTACACGGAGAAACACAACGAAGGCAACGGCGAGTACAACGCCGATGGCGACAACCATAACCTGAGTGCCAATCATGGCATCGAAGGACCCAGTGAGGACCCGGCGATCCGCTCTCTGCGAGACAAGCAGGTGCGCAACTTTGCAAGTTTGTTGATCCTGGCTCATGGTGTACCGATGCTGCTCGCCGGAGATGAAATGGGTCGCAGTCAGCAGGGCAACAACAACGCCTGGTGCCAGGATAAC
>Ga0224513_10001287_pt1 | contig 10051 bp, 19 predicted proteins | sample SF_May12_sed_USG_5_FD_169109 | JGI IMG/M metagenome (GOLD analysis project Ga0224513, IMG submission 169109) | Sediment microbial communities from San Francisco Bay, California, United States - SF_May12_sed_USGS_21 | ecosystem: Environmental > Aquatic > Marine > Sediment | place: USA... | reverse complement strand
AAACTGCTTACTTCCTCCGCGAAACATCCCTGAATTGGCTTGGTTTTCGACTTTAGGAGAAAAATGGAAAGTCGATCAGGGTGATAAAATGTGTGTGTGGTTAAACTAAGTCTTTTGTATCAACTTTATTCCTTTCTATTATAACTTTGAATATAGATTGCCACTTTTCAGAACTTTTCATAGACATATTTAGCTCTGGTTCATGTCCATTATAAAACCACAATTTAATATTCGGGTTCATAAGGTTATTAACTGTAATATCTACTACAATTGACTTGACTTTTTTCTTTTGTTTTGATTTAGCGCCTATAACTGCTCCTATTCCTCCGGCTATTATGGCTCCAGCAGCAGCCCCTTTTAATGATACTCCTTGAACCGTTTGATCATCAACTTTCAGCTCAGACGATATAATTTTACTGAAAGGAATTTTTGTTAATTCCATGTCTGAAGCTACGTGGTAGAAAACCTCGTCAGATTCACTTACGGCAATCAAAGTTCCATTTACTTCAGATTTATGATCTACTCCGAACGGTTTAAGAACATTATTAAGGTTCTTTTTGTGCTTTTGTCCTGATTCCTGAATAAGGACAAAACCTATAAGACATAAGGCCCCTATTACAGCGATTACAATATTAAATACCATTTTATAATAATTTAAACCTGGCAACCCTACAAGTGATTAATAATAAAATAGACGTGGGCTGCAACAATTCCGAGACAGGGTACGCCAATACCCAAGGGAGGAAAGTTACAACCCACTTTGTTGTTTGTAATCCTCCCTGATTAGATTTTTGGCGTTTCTGTCTCGGAAGAGTACGTCTAATGTTTATACAAAGATAACTTATATACACTAAACGATCAATGCGTATAAATACTCATGCGTTTTGTTGAGGGATTTTTTGTGTAAATTTAAAAGCCCCGAAAAATATCGAGGCGTTTAAGACTGGCGAAGTGGGATGCCCACAAAAGCCCTATAACTTAAATTGTATTTCTTATGAAGCACAATTCAAGGGAGTTGTTACGATTCCTTACGAGACTTTTAGAGTTTCTTATCGTAATCAACTTGTAAAACAGAACGGAGTCGATGTTAACGCATCGGCTCTTTTCACTTTAAAAATACTACTGAAAAAATCCAAAAACTATTCTTTTTTGATGAACGGTTATGAATAATTACCAACGGTATTTTGTACTCGTGTGGCAATTTAACATAAAATTTCGTTATCAGCAAGCTGAGGCACGAAAGATTGATTATAACGCTTATTATGTCTTAAGTTGCTTTGGGTTGTACTCAGGGGATTTTGAACTCGTTCTGGGCCGAGGATTCATTCTGAGGTTTCAAAATTTCCGAAGGGAGACAGAAGGGGAGGTGCGGTGAAGATAGTAGTAAACTATATTAGCTCTGAGGTTTTTAGGTGTAATTCTGACACTTTAGATTCAACTTTCGCCATGCGATCTTCTATCTTACCCATACGACTACTCAAAGAATCAATATTAGTTGATATCCTTGTTAATTCAGACTTCATTGAATCTTGATTACTTTCGATAGTAGACAATCTACTGTCTAAATAGTTTTTTAATGCGGTATATAATTCCTTGTTGTCCATTTTCTGCTGTATATAATGAGCAATTTATAACAATAATATGAAAAGGTAAATAAAATGTGATAAGTGGCATTATTTAATGTTTATCGGATGTGTTTTAATTGCCGACCTTTATTGTTCCTAAAAACCTCAAGACAACTTACGCACCTTTATAGACCCGGTGCGTAGGAAACATTTTATCACGTTTCGCGGAGAGGGCAAATAAAAAGGATAGTAGGCTTCTTTTCGTAGAAAATAAAGCTATCCGGCCTTTAGGCTTATTTGCCCTTGCACTCTGGTCTAGTATCCAAAAATAACAAACTATGGGCGATTGTTGAGGTAGCGTAGCGTTGCATTTTTAGACTTCTGGTGTATGTTGTTGTTTTTTTGCTTTGTACAATGTTCTTAAAAAGACAGCAGTTGCGAATATCGCATATGCAGATAATGTGATTATGGTCCATATCGTTCCGAATAAGTAGTAAATTACTGGAATAATGTATACTATTGCTACTATGAAGAAGTCCTTTCTCATGTATTCTGCTTGGTCTTCTTTTCTCCAGAATTTAAAGTTTGTTATTTGTTTGGTCCAAATAGGTGTGTAAACGATTCTTACGGCCATGAAAATTATCCATAGCATTATTGTTGCTATTGCTTCGATTATGTAAGCTGCGATTGTTTTAAAACTGTTTTTCATGTTTATAAAGATAGTTGTTCTGGATTAAATGGTTGCAAATTGTCAAGTAATCGCTGAAAAATGAATACAACTAAACCAACTCTTAGTTTCAAAATCTGAACATGCTCCATCATGGACGCAAATTGGGTATCCATCAATTCCTGTTTCTTGAATGTCGGGATACTCCTTTCCTTTTTTAGCACTAATCTTTTTACACTTCCCCATGTTTTTAGTCTCTGTTGTATCTTTTAATTTTTTCCAATATTTACAGTGCTCACATGTCATAATTTTGGTTATTTAAATGGTTCAATTTTGAATTTTATGTACTCTTGCCCTTTTTGGACTTTCTTTTTCGTTACGTGCATTTGGTGGATTTGTTTGTCATCGAATCCATATTTTTTCTGTAGTATATCTTGAAACGGTTTAATTGCGTTGTCGATGTCACTAGCGGCTGAAGAGAAACCAAATTCGTAAGTTACTGACATTTTTGTGTCTGGTATTTCTATTTTTGAAGGCAACATTAACAAAGTGGCGATTTCAAATGCTGCATATTTGTCTGTTTTAAATTTCCTGCCTTTGAATGCTTGGTTAACCGACAGTGGTTTAATGTTCAGTTTGATCATTTTTATCTTTTAGTTTCCATTAACTGTTTTACGAATTCCACTTCATTTTTATTTTTTGAATTCCAGATTTCGATTAGTTCATTATAATAAACCCGAGCAAGCTCAACGCCTTTTTTCATTTGTTCGATGTCTTTATCTGTGGTTGAAAGAGTATATACGTTTATTCTGTCTTCAAGCGGCATTCTTTTTTCAAAATTGAAATATTCACGTACATCTTCTCTAAATTCGTCTGTTATTTCATTGTAATGAATTCCCGCATCTTTAGCGAAGTTTCTAGTTTCTAGTTCTAGAATATGTTCGGGAGGGTTCAAAAGAACTTTTGCAACTATCGAGTGGTTTGTATCTGTTAGCCAATTGTAGTCCTTTTGCTGCCAGATATATTCCTTGTCAAGCTCTTCGTCAAAATTGTCTAATCCATCTGGATAATAAACGCCTTTAACGTCCATCTGAAGATTGATAGGCTTTAAAATCGTATCAGGTGTTCCGTGAGTCCATTGGTTTTCAAAATACTTTTCATTTTTAATGACTAATGGAAGTTTTAAGTATTTGCATGCTTCAGCAATTTCTTTTTTTTCGTTAAAGTTTCCTTTTTCAGTGTACTTATTTGAAAATGTTCTTTTAAACCCAGACACATGCTCATAAAATAATGACCTCACGTAAGTTTTTCCGCCTGTACTTAATGAATCCGGTGCGTTCTTTTTTTCTATTAACGCTGTCCATTCGGTTTTCATCGAATCTGACAACTCCAGGGGCTTACCTGTTTTAGATAAAAAAGTTCCGTTATCTCTTGCTTCGAACTCTTTTACTTTAGCTTCTTGCTCTTTTGTGATAACATTGTTTTTGTTAAAGAAAGCAACTTTACTTATTTGCGATGCTCTTATTCTTAGCTTGTCTGGGTTTATGGGTTTCATGCTTACTTGATTTTACTAAGTTCTTCCTTTTGTTCGTTAGTCAGATCGTATTCTTCTTGGATTTCTTCAAGTGTAGAAATACTCATTTTAATTGATTCTTTTGCTTGAGCCATACCTTCCTCATCAAGTTTTGATTTTTCTTGTATTTCAATAGTCTGGGGTTCATTGTCAACATAATCAACATCCATTGTATCGTTGTCAGTGTCAAAATTCGAAATCACTCCTTGATCAGCGATATTGGCACGAACCATTTCAACTGACATAATACCATAAGTTGATAACGCCTTTTTTAAAACCGTTTTAATTGCCATTTGATCAAAGTTAGTATTCCAAGGAGAAGACTTGTAAGAGTATGATTGGCTGTATTTTTTAGCATGCTCTTCAACTTCTTTTTTTGTCCAGTAGACTGTTTTACAAAACCCATTTAACAATTCAAATCTTGCCGCGTATCCTACAACTTTACCAGACTTTTCATGATTAAAGTCAACCTCTAATTCTTCGCTTAATGGATTCCATGATACTAAGTGAGATTCATCAATAGGAATAGCATTAATACTTTTATACTCTCCTGTTCGTTGAGCTAATTGAATAAGTCCCTTATATCCTATTTGGAATTGTGCTTGTCCTTTATACGGTACTATATATGCGTACCCTAGTGAGTTATTAATATTCAAATCCAGTGTTGCGGCTATCATTGCGGATGCGTATACAGTTTTTGGATCTGCTTTTGCTAAGTAGTTATTTGAGTTTACTACTTGTAACACCGATGTTACAAACCCTTTAGCTTTCTGTCCTAGAATCTCTTGGAATTTATTATTTACTTTTTCTTGGCTAAAGAAGTTTTTTGTTGATATTTCTTTACTCATGTTTTCTGTTTTTTATTTTAAAAATAGTTAGTTGAATTGTGTTTCAGTTTTAAATTGTGACGAACGGTTTATGCCCGTTATGGGTGGTTGTGTTGTAGTTCTTCGCCCGTCAAAGCAAAGTACAGGTTTTGAAGCTGGTGGACGTGCTTAATAGGTGTTTTCCTAAGTTCCAAACCATCAAAAAAATCTATTTCAATAGTTTCGAATGGTCGAAGACAACAAAAGCTAATTGTGTTCTTTTTGAGTAAGTAATAATGATCTTCGATGCCTTCACTGTCAAATGCGTCAATTACTTCAAACCCTAACTTTTCGAGCCATTCCTCGGTGAGTGGGATGGGTTTTGCAAAAGTAATTGGGTGCTTTGAAGATTGGTAATTAATACACGTAACAAAGTCCTCAACGGTCCATTTTCTTACTTCAGGATTCTTAACATCAAATATATCATAGAAATAATTTCCTATTCTTAACTCTCGTGCTTCCATGTTTATTTACTTTTTCGTTTTGGTATGAACTTTTTGAAGGGGTGTACTTTTTTCTTAGAAGGTTCTTCAACAACCGCTTTACATATTAGAGATTTAATCTTTCCCACTTGTGAATTGCACATAATGTTTTTGTCCTCCGGAATCATTCGCTTTTACTTTCAATTATTTGTTTTATCTCTAGCATATTTCGCAGCCTATTGTGCGATATGCTGATTCGTTTTTTATCTCCGTTTTTGCATTCATCCATGATAGTATCTAGTTCATGAATCCCGTTCTGGATGTGCTGCCGAATATCATCTGATTTCAGATATTTTGTTTCGACTGGAACCGGAATTTTGTGATTTTCTTCTAGGAACTCAATGAACCATGCTCGAGCTTCTTTCCATTTCATACTGGGCTAGATATAAAGATCACCATTATTGAAATGAATAGAATAATTGCGACTACAAATCCGAAAACGTCGCCTTTTGATAGTTCGTTTTTCATAGTTTAAATGCATATAATAAAAATTATTGATAATATGGATAGGAACATCCAAAAGAAAAATCCCGTAGCATAAGATGTACTCCATCCTATATCATTATAAGCTTTTAAGACATCATCGTAAAATGCTTTTTTAATGATATTAGCAACAGAAAGAGTTAATAACAGTATGCCCACAAAAATCGAAATTAATACCGATATAACTGAAATGGACAGTCCATTACGAATAAATAACGAAGGTCTTTTCTTAAACTTCAAAAATTTTGTCTCATTAAGAAAAAAAATATTAATACCTATTTCGAAGCGATCAACTTTTTCAGTCTTAACCCTACCAAAGTATCCTAGCTTATATTTCTTAACATACCACCATCCGTAGTAATCAAATCCTTTCCTATGTTTGTAGTGTCCTCTTTCAAAACTTCTCATTGATCTTAATTTTTGTCGGTTAGGGTGTGGTCGTAAAAGTTTTTTACAAATCCAACTGATTTCTCCTCTGAAACTCCGTTTATTTCAGAGAATATCTTAGCTCCAAAATCTAACATGCCATTCTCGTGATCAGCATGGCTTACGTAGTTCTGTTGGATAAATGTTTTTTGATGCTCATTTACTTCCTGCAACATTGACACGAGCGAATCTAATAACATGTAATCTTTCAAATTACTACAAGGTCCGCCAACGCCTAAACCTTCTTTCAATTCTGTAATTAATTTTTCCATCGGTGCTTCCATCTTGTTAGTTTTTATACAGGTCCTTTAAACGGTTCAATTCGTTCTTGCCATGTTCAGTTATCTTGCCTTCTGAGGTCCAATTGAATGGGGTGTCATGGAATACCTGAACTTTAATCCAAAAATCAGGTTCATGTCCTCTGTACTTTACAAGGTGTACTTCGTCTCCAAAACTATTAATAACTTCGCTTGCCTCTTTAAAACACCCTTCCGCGATCCGTTTTCTCTTAGATGGGTTTATTGCCATTGAGTGCCCACATGTTTTACTGTCCGATGTTATATATTCGCAACTCCCATTTTCTTCAACTGCTCGTCCTCCCTGTTTTTCAATGTGAGCAACCACATCGTCTAAAATTTCAATCTTTGTCTTTTTTGCTTTCATAGTTCTGTTTTTTTAGTTAGCTAATCCTTAAAATCATCAGGGAATCTCTTTTTCAATTCCTCTTTTTGTCGTTTAAGTTCTTCGTTTTGTTCTGGCTCGTAAAACTCTTGCCCCTCATTTGGGTTATAATCCTTTAGTCGTGTTTTTGGTTTAGGCATACGATCTGCCATCTTCTTCAAGTACGGGATAAACTCAGGTAATATGTTAGTTCTACTCTCTCGAATTTTGGTCTGTCCATTTTCATCTTCAAAAATTTCCTTGCCTGATTTAGTTAAATCGTGATTTCGTTCATTCGATATCACAAATTCTTGTATCCTTTGTTCTTGGTATTTTTCAAGCCACATGGTGACAACGTGAATATTCAAAGCATAACTATCTATCTTTCCATACTTACCCTTTCGTGCTTGCCTAAAAATATATGCTATTTCGGTTATTGAGATATAGTAGAAATCAACAATAATAATTTCAATCAGTTCTTCAATTTGTTCATCCGTTAACGTCTGGTGAACGTTAATTGTCCCAAGCAAGTGGAGTATCATTGCTTCGATAGTATCTTGTACCACTTCATCCTGTAGCTGTTTACGACAAAGCACTATGCTGTTTTGATCAGCCCTAATGACATCTTTCACGGTCTTGCAGTTTCGTAGCCTAGAATTGATCTGTGGCATACTGTATAACTGCATAAACGTTTCTTTATCTTGTGCTTTAACAACTTCTCCGCTACTATTGCGTACCATGATACTTTTCATACAATTTTCTTTTTCGTTCATAATGTGGGTCGTTCTGCTTTCTTTCTTTGGCTGCTTCGATAAATAAACGCTCAAACTGCTTTCTTAACTTAGAAGTGCTCTGAATATTCTTTTTCCAAAAATCAGACTTCTTAAGAAAGTGCCAAATAACCTGAAATTCTTTTTTAGTCCTACCGTCCTGCTCAAATGATAATCGTATGTCATTTTCCCAAACACTTAATCTAGCCTTATCTAAAGTTGTAGTCTGTGTAAGTCCAACATCAATTAGATTCTCCTTAAATAACTTCCAAAAAGAAAAAGCAACCTTCTGAAAATCGTTCGAAAGTTCTGTTTCGTCAGAAATGGAACATAAAAATATTTCCTCTTCTATTTCCTCTTCATCTTGAGCTTCTACTTTAACTTCTACTTTCCGAACCATACCGAAATGGTTAAGAAGGCTTTCGAACCCTTCCTCTACCCTTTCTTTAGAGATCGACAACTTACTGTTTTTCATTGAGTTAGGCAAAGTATTGTAAGTGTCAATAGCAGACTTCTTCATGTTTGTGTTAAATTTCTGATGCTTCATGTAATTTATGAGAACAACGAAATTTTCAACATACTTAACCTTACCCTTTGATTCAAACACAGTAAAAGCCTTCTCGATTTTAGATTTAGGTATTGAAGTTTCGAAGGACATTTTATTAAGAGTCGCTTCATAGATTCCTAGCATATTCGTTTTTTCATTCGTAATCAAATAAAGAAACAATAACTTTTGATCAGAATCTAATTCTTCAATAAATGGGTCAGACCAGAACGCGGTATTTACACTTCGTAGTTTACTCATAATGAAAATGGTTCTTCTTTTGATCTTTTGTACAGAAATTCTACAAAATCCTCAACATCTTTTTCTAGTAAGTTCATAATTATCTCGTTAAATAATCGACCGTGTTTCTTTGGGGTCTAGCCATTACTTAATAAATAACTTCGAATCATCATTATCTTCCATAATTATGTCGTAATAATCAGGTGCTTCACATCCATTGTAATAGCAGTATTCAACAACTCGTAAATCTTCATCGTTATACTGTACGTTAAGTTTATTAAAACAAGGCTTTATCACAGACAACTCACTACTTGTAAGTAACCTTGAATTACCAAAGTCTCCAGAATTTTCACCGTATGTATGATAATACACCCAATCAAGGTAATATCCTGAATCAGTGTACCCTATATCAAAACCGTTTCGCCCCCTTACACTCCATAAATCACCCAACAACTCAGTTAAGTATTTTTCACACTCGAATATATCATCTGTATTACATTTCTCTAAAATAGATTTTGGAAAAGGTAGTCTAACAACCTTGTTGTGTACGTAATCACTCATAATATTTTGTTTAATGAAAAAGCCCTTTTTGATGCGGCAGGGCTGTTACCGCTTTATAGTTGGTAATTTTTAGCTATTAACGTTATCTGGTGTAAAAATTTATCCAAAGGTATAGCTCCCTTCATTAAGTTACACTCTTTACAAGCACAAGTTATATTAGTTTCTATATTTAACCCTCCCTTACTCAATGGGTGTACGTGATCTAAGTGCCAACTAGAATATTTCAGTTTTGAATCACAGTATTGACACTTGAATTCGTTCCTTTTTAGACTGTTTAAAACATCAACGTCACGTATCTTGCCTATATGTTCAGATCTGAAATTTTGGCTGTTTGCTTTTTCTTTACATTTCCAAAGGACAATATCTTTATCATCCTTTGTGTTTAGTCCGTCAACAGAGGTTATTTTAATATTTTTTAAAGGTATTTTTCCATTCGAAATCTTGTAAGTATATCTAAAGTTCTTAGGTACTCCATCGCCGAAATATTCCACCATGAGCAATACAATATTCAATTTCTTGTTTCCAATGTTGACTTTTGGCACACCTTTAAGCATCTGTATCTTAATAGGGTAATCCTTACCGTCATGAACCTTAAAAACATATCCAGATTCGTGAATAAAAAATCTTTTCGTTCCGTTTATTAACTTGAATTTATCCAAATAAAAAAACCTTGACATTTCAGGGTCGTGCTTCCTTACTCTGCCAAGGCTTTAAAAAGTTTCTTGAATTGTCGGCACGACTCGACACCGCAATATACGGATTAAATTTGGGTTATGTATCGTATTCCGCGTCAATAAATGAATTTTCAGCACTAAAATTTATCCCCGCTCCGTCTTCATCTAATGTAACAGTAAAACCTCCAGAAGAAATATTTGTTTTATTATTATCGTAAATTTCCTGAAACATATTGTAAACGGTTCGTTTTAGCATTCTAACTGAAGGAATATATGCATCATTATCAAGAAGTCCCCACGTCCAATCAACTAATTTCATATATGAATAGACGTTTTCAAAGTTAAATTCATTTATTGCTTCTTTTCTTAAATATTCAAAATGTTCTTTTTCCATCTTCTCTGTTTTAGTCGCCGTTAAAGGCGGTTAGTATTCTGTTTCGTTTAAAGGGTTCCGAATCTCTCTTTCACTCGGTATAGTGCCAATGCGAACAGTTTCACTTGAATTGCTGGTGTAATTTTACTTTCTTCTTTCATAACTAT
>Ga0224513_10001285_pt1 | contig 10073 bp, 10 predicted proteins | sample SF_May12_sed_USG_5_FD_169109 | JGI IMG/M metagenome (GOLD analysis project Ga0224513, IMG submission 169109) | Sediment microbial communities from San Francisco Bay, California, United States - SF_May12_sed_USGS_21 | ecosystem: Environmental > Aquatic > Marine > Sediment | place: USA... | reverse complement strand
GGTGATTCTCTCCAGGTTGTCCCGGTTACTGCGAAGATATCCGGCACCGGGAACGGGAAGATGAAAACTGGGGCCGTAGCCCGAGGCGTAGCGAATGTTCCATAGAAGTAAGCGCATCGAGTCGTATATCTCTCGCGATCAATGTTGGGGCCGGCTTCGAGGCCTCGGCCCATCCCCGGGGCAAGCGACCATTATAGTGGATTTGGTCACTGCGCCGAGACAGATATGGCCGACGTTGGCTAGAATATCCGTTACATGGCAAGGGGAGTTCGCGTAAATGTCCCAGCGCAACCCGTTCAAACTGTTTGTGAGTCACCTCTGGCAGGATCAGGACGACTATTTCCGGGTGTTCGAATACCTCGAAAGCACCACCAATTTTTACTATCTCAACTACAGCAAACCGGCGCAAAAGCCGGCCGGTACAAAAGAAGACCTCAAGGCTGAGCTGCGGCGCCAGATCGAACCGGCCGAGACCGTGATTATCCTGTCGAGCATGTACGAGGATTTTCGCGAATGGATCGAATTCCAGGTCAACGCGGCGCAGGCAATGAACAAGCCGCTGATCGTAATGGAACGGTTTGGAACCGGAGACGTTCCGGACTGGCTTCGTGATCGTGCCGACGAAATTGGCGAATGGAATCACCGCAGTATCGAGGATGCGGTACGCCGCACAGCGCGGCACGAGGACACCAACCGCTGGGAGGTGATCGAATTCGACTGGCCGACGGAGGAGGGCAAGGACTAGACGCGGATACCCGGGACCGTGACCGACGGGCATTTCGACAATAAGACCAGGGTCGGCTGGGCGCTTGCGGTCACCGCATCTTTCATGGTCGTCGAGGCCGCCGGCGGCTGGCTTTCCGGCTCGCTGGCGCTGCTGGCGGATGCCGGGCACATGCTCACGGACAGCCTCGCCCTGGCAGTCGCACTGTATGCATTCCGGCTTGCCGAGAGACCGTCCGATCCGCGCAGATCTTTTGGTTACCAGCGCGCCCAGGTCCTGGCCGCGCTCGGTAACGGGGCGGCCCTGGTCGCGATAGTCCTGTGGATAGCAGTAGAGGCAATCGGACGCCTTTTTGCCCCACAGCCGATTGCCGTGGGGACGATGCTGGTGGTCGCGATCATGGGACTGGCGGCGAACGCAGTGGCTTTTCTGATTCTGCATGGCGGCGATCGCAACAACCTCAATATCCGTGGCGCGACCCTTCACGTCTTGAGCGACCTGCTCGGGTCTGTGGCCGCCATCATTGCTGCACTGCTAATCGCGCTGTTCGGCTGGGTCAGCGTCGACCCCGTGCTTTCTCTGGTTGTGGCCGCTCTTGTGCTGCGCAATGCGTGGAAGTTGTTGCGGCAGTCCGCTCACATCCTTCTGGAGGGCACGCCCGACTGGCTTGACCTGGACGCCGTCCGGGGCACGCTTTGCGCCGACGTTGAAGGTGTAATCGGCATCCATCATATGCATGCCTGGTGCCTGACGCGCGAGCACCCGATGGTGACACTCCACGTTGAACTTGCCGACGGCAGCGATCCTGGCGCCGCATTGGTCGCAATAAAACGGATACTCATTTCGAATTTCGGCATTGACCATTCGACAATACAGCTGGAGACTCGTGGCTGCGCAGATCAAAACATCGCAAAAAACGAGCTGTGTCTGGAGGGAGAATCGCGCGCACCCGAGTCCGTTTGAACATAACGATGCTCGTGATACCTTCGGAATGGCATCTGGGTGCTTCACCGATTATGCTTTCATGACCAAAAATGATGGGTTTCGCGCATGAAACTTCTTGCAGCACGACTGCCGTCTGCAGTGTGTACGGCCGCGATTTTGGCGCTGGCGCTGCTGCCGGATCCGGTAGCGGCCGGCGATCAGATGCGGTGCGGTAGTCGCATAATCAAGCTCAATGACTCCAAGACCACCGTCCTCAGTAAATGCGGTGAACCCGATTATCGCGAGGTCGTCTCAGGAAGCGATTCGACAAAACGCGAGGTCTGGGTCTACGAGAAGAGCTCAACGGAGTTTGTCCGCACACTGACATTTGTCGGGTTCCGGCTGCAAGACATTACGGTAGAGACCTATCGCTAAAAAAACATAAGGACAAAAAACCCCATGGATGAACAAGCATTGCCGGTCCCGTTCGTAAAGTCGGTATTTCACGCGACCGACTTCTCTGCGGCAAGTGATACGGCATTTGTTCATGCTCTGGCGATTGCGCTTCTGCGCGCCGGAGAGCTGACGATCATGAACACCGGTCCGGAACACCGTGACGGGCCGGACTGGTCGCGTTATCCCGGCGTTCGCAAAACGCTGGAAGAATGGAACGTTCTGCCGCCGCAAAGTCCGGCCGAGGCCGTGTTCGAAAAACTGGGTGTGAAGGTCAACAAGGTAGCATCCGGCAGCCGCAATACCATCGGCGCGCTTGCAGAGTACCTCGATGACAATCCGACTGATCTTCTCGTGCTTGCGACCGATACCGGTACGGGGCTGCCGAAGTGGTTGCGCGGATCAGTAGCCCAAAGCGTTGCCAAACGATCGGATACGATGACGCTGTTCCTGCCCGGCGGCTGTGCAGGTTTCGTCTCATCCGCGGGTGATCTCAACCTAAAACGCATTTTGGTTGCGGTCGACCATCAACCCGATCCCCGTGCCGCATTCGTCTATGCGACGAGAATTGCGCTCATCACCGGGGAACCCGAGGCGGAGGTGCATATTCTGCATGTAGGTGAGCGCCCCCCGGCGGTCCCGCTTGAGCAAAGTGCCGACCCGCGGGTCGTCGTTAGACAACATGTCCGAGAAGGCAATCCGGTGGAAAGTATTTTACGTTTTGCCAGGCAACTGCCGGCAGACCTGATAGTTACAACCGGCAGAACGGAGGAGGGCATATTCGGTGCCGCCGCCAATAGCGTGACGCTCGGCATTTTGAGCGAGGCCCAGTGCCCGGTGCTCGCGGTCCCGGACGAACGTCTATAGGCAGGTCACTGGCCACGCCGCTTTTCAGGCATCGTAGAGCGCGCGTACGTGACGTGCCGCGGACCGTCCGAGTGCGCCGAGGTCGTAGCCGCCTTCCAGGGTTGAAACCACCCGTCCTCCCGCATGGCGCCGGGCGAGATCCAGCAGGATCTGCGTGATCCAGACATAATCGCTCTCGGTAAGCGCGAGGTTCGCCAGAGGGTCGGCAACATGTCCATCGAATCCGGCGGATATCAGGATCAGTTGCGGCGCAAAGCTCTCCAGTTCTGGCAGCCAGCGGCTAAGCACCGCATCGCGGAAACCTTCGCCGCCGGTACCCGCCGGCAAAGGCGTATTGACGATATGGCCGGGTATGCTCGGCGCTCCCGAATACGGATACAGCGGGTGCTGATAACTGGAACACACCATCACCCTGTGGTCATGCCAGAAGATATCCTCGGTACCGTTGCCGTGATGAACGTCGAAGTCGACAACGGCAACTCTTTCGAGTCCACCGACCTCCAGCGCGTAGGCCGCTGCCACGGCTACATTGTTGAAGAAACAAAACCCCATCGCCGTCGCACGCTCGGCATGGTGACCCGGAGGGCGCACGTTGCAAAATCCGTTCTGCGCTGCACCCTCAATAACCATACGGGTCGCCTCGACGACTGCGCCGGCGGCACGCTGCGCCGCCTCCAGCGTAAACGGGTTCATACAGGTGTCGGGATCGACAGGAACGAAACCCTCGAGCGGCGCGCGCGCGAACATCGAATCGACATGCGCCTCGGTGTGAACCCGGAGCAATGCCTCGCGCCCGACTAGCGGCGCTTCCCGATGGAGCAAAAAATCGTAGATACCGAGTGCTTTCAGCTGATCCTCGATTGCGGCAAGCCGTTGCGGACATTCGGGATGTCCATCGGCCATTTCGTGCTTTTCACAAACCGGGTGAAAAAAATAAGCGGTAGTCATGGGGTAGGGCTGCCGTCGTGATGATCTACTGTCATACTGTATGCCTAAGCTAGCACAGAACAATGCGGCAGGAGTGCCAAAAACATGCCACGGTCAGGCGTAAAACCAATTTTCGAACCTACTTCGGTCGCACTCTACGGCGCGAGTTCGCAAGCGGATTCTCTCGGCAATATTCTGCTGCGGAATATGCAGCGGGCAGGCTACAAGGGCCGCATCTACCGGATCAACCCAAAGTACAAGAAGATTGGAACACACAAGTGCTACCCCTCGCTCAAAGCCGTTCGCAAGTCGGTCGATCTGGCTATTATCGCCACACCGGCGGCGACCGTACCCGATATCATCTCCGACTGCGGCGAGATGGAGGTGCCGGGGGCAATCGTAATCTCGGCCGGGTTCGGGGAAGCAGGCGAGCAGGGCCGGGCACTCGAGAGACTCACCGCAAAACGGGCCCGTCGGGCCGGGCTGCGATTTCTTGGCCCTAATTGCCTCGGTGTGATTCGCCCGAGCATCGGGTTTAACGCAACCTTCAGCCATAGCGATGCCAACGATGGAAGAATCGCGCTGGTTTCACAGTCCGGGGCCCTGTGCACAGCAATACTGGATTGGGCGGGCCCGAATAACGTCGGTTTCTCGACGGTGATTTCGACTGGCACGTCGGCCGATGTGGGATTTGGCGAAATTCTCGATTACCTGATTGCGGATTCGCAAACCGATAGCATCATGCTGTACATCGAGGGCGTTCATCAGACCCGGCACTTCATGAGTGCTCTGCGAGCGGCAGCAAGAGCCAAGCCGGTTGTGGTAATGAAATCCGGTCGTTATGAGGCGGGTTCTCGTGCGGCGGTGTCGCATACCGGCGCAATTGTTGGTTCGGACGACGTATTCGACGCGGCGCTGAGACGGGCCGGCGTTCTCAGAGTCCCGACGTTCGCAAACTTTTTCTCGGCGGCGGCAACGCTGGACTCCGGCGTCCGATGTCACGGCAACAGGCTTGCAATAGTCACCAACGCGGGAGGGCCGGGAGTCATGGCGGCGGACGAGTGCGTCGCGCGAAATGTGACCTTGGCGGAATTTGGCAAGGAAACCATCGAACGCCTCGACCGGGCGCTGCCGCCAGCATGGTCCCATGCCAACCCGGTTGACGTGCTCGGGGACGCGAGCCCCGAGCGCTACCAGGAGGCCCTGCTCGCGTGTATCGATGATCCGGGCGTCGATGCAGTGCTTGCCATTCTGACGCCCCAGGCGCTCTCGGCGCCGGAGGAGGTGGCTGAAAAACTGACCGTCATTGCCAGCGGCGCGAAAAAACCGATTTTTACCTGCTGGATGGGAGAACCCGCGGTTGCCTCCAGTCACGCTCTTTTCCGGGCCAATAACATTCCGAGCTATCGCACGCCCGAGGCGGCGGTCCGCGCATTCGCGGCGATCGCAATGTACCGCGATAGCCAGCAGCAACTGCTGCAGGTTCCTGAACCCCTGACGCGACAGTCGGCGCCGGACGTTGACAGCGCAAAACTGATTATCGAATCGGTTCTGGACGAACGGCGCAAGGTTCTTACCCTGGCAGAGTCCAAAGCACTGTTGTCCGCGTTCAAGGTGCCGGTGGTCAAGAGTATTCCGGCGCATAACGCTTCCGATGCGGTGCTGCTCGCCACCGAAATCGGTTTCCCGGTTGCAATGAAAATCCTGTCGCCCGATATCACCCACAAGACGGACGTCGGCGGCGTCCAGCTTGGTATCGCGACGGCACGGGAAGTTCGTGGCACTTTTCAGAAGATGATCGATGGGGTCAAGGAGCGCTGTCCGGATGCGAAAATCCAGGGGGTTGCGATCGAGCCCATGTGGAAACGGCGCAATGGACGCGAACTGATGATTGGCGTTGTCAGCGACGAGGTGTTTGGCCCTGCCATCAGTTTCGGCCTGGGGGGCACAATGGTGGAAGTGTTGCGCGATCGGGCCGTTGCATTGCCACCGTTGAACCGGTTTCTTGCGCGCAGACTGATCTCCAACACTCGTGCCGCAAAATATCTCGAAGCATTTCGCGGTACACCGGCGGCCGATATGCGGGCGCTGGAGGATTTGTTACTGCGGGTGTCGGAGATGGTTTGCGAATTGCGTTGGCTCAAGGAACTCGACCTGAATCCCGTCATCGCGGACGACAAGGGCGTCGTCGTCGTGGACGCCAGGATCGTCGTCGACCGTGTAACCTCTGCGGCGGCCGGCTATGACCATATGGCTATCCATCCCTATCCGACCGATCTCGTGCAACAGTGGGAACTGACCGACGGAACGTCCATCACGATTCGACCAATTCGGCCCGAGGACGCGCTCATCGAACGCGATTTCGTGAATGGCCTTTCGGAACAGTCCCGGTATTTTCGATTCATGTATGCGCTCCAGGAAATCACGCCGGCGATGCTATCGAGATTTACCCAGATCGACTATGACCGTGAGATGGCACTGATCGCCACGATTGAGAAAGATGACGCGGAAAAACAGATCGGCGTGGCGCGATACGTAACGATGCTGGGAGAGGAGTCCTGCGAATTCGCCATTGTCGTCGCCGATAACTGGCAAGGGCGTGGCCTGGCCACGCGCCTGCTAAAGACCCTGATTGAAATTGCGCGTGATCGCAGACTACGCTTTATGGAGGGCGTCGTTCTGCGTGAAAACCACAACATGCTGAGCCTCGCTGAGTCGATTGGTTTCGACCTTTCCCCGGATAGCGACGATCCGGACGTGGTCAACCTGATGTTGCGTCTTTGATCTCACTGGTGCCGCAACGTGGCTGCCGGGCCCTTCATCGATAGTCCGCTCAGCCTTGCAACAGGTGCGGTTTTAGTCGCTGTCGCGGTGCTTTGGCTGCGGCGTTATTTTCGCACTCGGCGCCAACACGGGATCGTTCGTCAGATATTTGGATTAACACTACGCGTCGTTTTTCTACTGCTGGCCGTCATCATTCTCGCTGACGGTACGAATCGGGTAGGGCTGAATCTTTGTTTCGAAATCTCCGAAGGACGGGAATGGTGCAATCATCCACAAGCCGAGGCGCCATCAGAGGCGGGCGATTCAGCAACAGAGGATTAATATTCGTGATTCTTATGTCGTGCCGAATCTCGGCGCGGGCATCGCGGAGAGGTATGATGCCGATTGTCGCCCTGAACGGAAGTTGAAATGAGCACTAATCGCACAGACGTCAGACGCCTTGCGCAAAGGGGCAGCAATGACCGCAATGCGGCCTACGAGATTCTCGATACTGCCATGGTCGCTCATGTCGGCATTGTGGATGAGGGCTTTCCCGTGGTTATACCGATGTTGTGCGCGCGCGACGGAGACCACGTATTGCTGCACGGTTCGTCCAGGAGTCGGCTGATGCGCAGCCTTGCCGAAGGATGCAACGCTTGCGTTACCGTTACCCTGATCGATAGCCTGGTACTGGCGCGCTCGGCTTTTAACCACTCAGCCAATTACCGCTCACTGGTGGTGTTCGGTCATGCACGCGCGCTCCGCAAGCTCGAGGAGAAACGCGCGGCACTCGAGAAATTCGTGGATCATCTTGTACCCGGGCGCAGTGCCGATGCGCGACCCGGAAATGCAGGAGAACTCAAGGCTACCCTGATTGTCGCGATGCCGATTGACGAATTCAGCGTCAAGGCGCGTCGTGGGCCGCCCGAGGACAAAAAAACGGATATGGGTTTACAGGTATGGGCGGGCGAGATGCCGGTCTTTACGAAATTCGGCTCACCTATACCGGCACCGGAACTACCCAGTGATGCTGATGTGCCCGATTACATAAAAGCGATGATCCCTGACCGCTAGATAAACGCGCTGCGCCTGGCATCCTCGGCGGATTCAATTCGACTCTACAGTACCGAGCCTGCGGCCAGGGGATTCACTATGCTAATTTCCGGATCGTTCGCAAATACGGCAGGATATAGTATGCGCGCGCTTTCGATCGTTGCGTTGTCCATACGTACGACCGGCTTCATAAACGGCCGGTCGATCAGGGCAACCAGCCGCCACTCGCCAACGTAGGTGATCCCGCCACTGCGGACCTCGAACCTGGCGTCCGGGCCGCTTACTTTCTTGGCGTCATGGCTGGCCCAGATCATGGTTCGCACCCGGTCGAAATAATACTCACCGGGCGGGAGCTCGACGAGTTCGGGATCCAGCCACGAGCGATCGTCGCGCCAGACCCGGTAGGCCTCACCTGTGGCCACATTGCGAATAACCAGCGCAGACCACTGAAAAATGCCTTTCGAATACGCCTCGGGCATGCTCTCACCTGGCGGTATGCCCGTTCCGATTCGAAACAGCAAGTACCCGTTTGTATTGCTCGAAGCCGTCGCGGTATCACCCGAAACGGGCGCCCGGTTGGCGCAACCGGCAAGCGCCAGAGTAAGTAAAGCCAGGATTGCCAGGTTCCGCTTGGGTCTTGCCATGTGACTATTTCCCAGTCTTGTTTGTGTCGTAGAAAAACGTCTTCGGCGGCATTCTACAGGTGCGCCTTGCGCGCGCAAATCGGACTATCGGCCAGTGTTGATGTGACGTCTATGGATTGGCCGCGACCCCGAATGCATTTCTTTGACAGCAGAATTTGCAAATCGTTTGCGATCGTCAAATTTTTTGTTTCAAAGCAGAAACCAGGGCATCGGAAATCGCCTGATACCAATGCGCATTTCCTGTACCGCGACTTACGTATGGGATCCGGCGAAGGCTCGCCTGACGGAAAAAGGCGAGGCCCCAACCAAACAAAAACGACCTGCCTGCGCCGCCGCGGCGAGGGCACCGATGCCGGAATACCAGTAGTGGCCCGCGGCTCGCCACCTTGGGTTGTGGCGCCAACCGCAACAAACCATGCCACACCGGCATCGGCACAATGCGTACAATCGGCAACGCTTGCCGATCGCGGTCGCGGATGTTCAGTTGAGAGCTTCGAACCGAATTCCGTGCCGTGGCTCGCGCCACGACGTGGGCGCGACAACGGGAACCGGCCATACATGGCCGGGAAACTTCGCGCAGCGGCCGGGCATGTTTCGCCGCAATTTTTGTTACCACGTCGCGCCAGCATGTCGAAATCCGCTGGCAAAGCCGCCAATCCGGTCAGCGGAAAGATAAAAGAGTTGTTTAAAAACATTCGTTTATAGAGCTTATCTTATGTCATTTATAAATTTTATCGTAAGCCCTGTTTCCAGACTCACAACGCGAAGAGTCCCGGTGCTTGCGGCCTTCTTGCTGCTGGCCGGGTGTACCAGCGCTCCGGAGGGCGTATATCCGGTGGATAATTTCGATCTCGATCGCTATCTGGGGAAGTGGTACGAAATCGCACGGCTCGATCATTCCTTCGAGCGCGGCCTCAGCCAGGTCACCGCGCAGTACAGTCTGCGCGAGGACGGTGGCGTCGCGGTCCTCAATACCGGCTATGACGCAAACAAGGGCGAATGGAAAAGTGCAAAAGGCAAAGCGTTTTTTGTTGCAGACCCCGAGACCGGTCACCTCAAGGTATCTTTTTTCGGTCCCTTCTACGGCGCCTATGTGATCGTCGAACTCGACCCGGAATATCGCTATGCACTCGTTAGCGGCCCAAACCGCGGTTATCTCTGGATCCTGGCCCGGTCGCCTGAATTATCGCAATCGGAGCTCGATCGTCTTATTGCCCGGGCCGCGGAACTCGATTTCCCGACCGACGATCTGATTTTCGTCGCTCATTAAAAAAGGCCCCGCCGGAAGCGGGGCCGGTTACCAGGGCACGAAACGAGTTGCCCCGTCAGAAACGGTATACCGCGCTCAGGCTGAGCAGATAGACCTCGTCTGTATCGTCGATGTCGAAATACTCCCATTCGCCTCGAACGCTGAAACGCTCTGAGAAATTCCAGCCGGCGCCAAGCCCATAGGCAAGGTCCTCTCCATCCTCCTCTTCCGATACCGATTCACCCTGGAAACTGCCCTTGATGTCGGCACTCCAGGCGATGACACCCAGTTTCGCGAACAGGTCCCATTTTTCGCCAATCGGCCAGAAGCCCACGGCAAACAGATCCCAGCCGTCGGCATCGACCTCGACATCGATTCCGAGGATCGAGTCGTCGGGCTCGCCAAGATCTACATAGCCCCCTTCGATCCCGAAATACGGCATGAACCGATAACCGGCAAACGCTTTCCA
>Ga0224513_10001284_pt1 | contig 10074 bp, 9 predicted proteins | sample SF_May12_sed_USG_5_FD_169109 | JGI IMG/M metagenome (GOLD analysis project Ga0224513, IMG submission 169109) | Sediment microbial communities from San Francisco Bay, California, United States - SF_May12_sed_USGS_21 | ecosystem: Environmental > Aquatic > Marine > Sediment | place: USA: California... | reverse complement strand
GCTCATTCCGATGCTTTGCTCGGCTTTGCCGCTGGTAATGCTGCAGCGATAACGGCGAGCACCACCGACGAACCAGAGGAGCCGCCGGAAGTGATCAGAGACTACGCGACTGAGGAAGAGATCGAGTCACCGAAGGTGGAACCGGAAGTCGAATCGTCAAATACGTCCGAATCGCTAGAGAATTCGTCTGTGCCCGACGACATAACGGCTGAACCTCCCGCGGAAGAAGTTGTCGCGGACCAGGTCGACACACCAACCCCTATCGAGAAAGAACGCACGGTGCATTAAATTCACGCACGTTTCTCCTACAGAATCCGCACAGCCTGGCCGAGTGGCAATTGCGGTGTCCAGCTTGGTGCTGGTTCCACCCGGCCGAAGCGAAATGAGCGCCTGGACGAAATCGGGAGCTTTGTGATGACGCCGGTTTCGGTGTAACTCTCTGATTCGAATTGGTGGCCGTCTCGATAGAAGCGAATTACCAGACGCAACGAACGCCTCTCTGACCTGTACGGCGGACCGATTCGCGAAGCGAGTCAGGACAGCGAAGCTGCCGTTCCATCAATCGAACCGTCCGGAGTAGATCGCCAAACTCACAGTCAAGCTGACCTCACTAGCGAAACACGCGGATTTTCAGTGAACAGATTTCGCGATCCGGCGTGACCCAAGGTAACCCAACAGAACGTAATGCGTCAGAATTGTGGCCTGGTAAGTTGCCTTGGGTGACGGTAGGTGATCATGGTTTGGGCACCAAAGTGGGCACCAGCAATTTTGACTGAAGCGGGGTCGAATCGCGGCTATTATCGAGACAACGGTTCGACCCCAATTTTTCAATTTTTGGAGGTAGAGTAAACGTCGTGAACGATCCCGACGTGAAACTGCTGATTCTAATCGTGCTGGCTGCCGGTCTGGCTGGCGCGCTCTGGTATTTCCGCGACGACATCCTTCCTCCGGCCGACGAGCCCGTTGTAATACAGCCCGAGCCCGTCGTTGAAGACGTGGCCGCGCAAAACGATCCGATACATCCGATCATACCGTCGAGATCATCAGGGTCCTTCGACGGCGAACTCGTGCCATTGCCGCCACTTGACGACAGCGACAGTTACTTCCTGCTGGCGCTGATCGATATCTTTGGCGCCGACGTCGAACATATGCTTGTGGACGAGGCGCTTATCGACAAGTTCGTGACAACGGTGGACAACCTGCCCCGCGCTCATGTGACCGAGAAAATCCGGCCCGTTGGCAGGCTATCCACTGCGTTTGGTGTGGATGCGGCGGGTAATGACGGGCAGTTCTACCTGAACCCTGATAACTACGAACGATACGATTTGCTCGTCAACCTGGTAGCCGGAACGGACCTCGAAGTTATCGCTTCAATGTATCGTCGCTTCTATCCGCTGTTCCAGGAGTCCTACGCGAGGCTTGGCTACCCGGACGGTTATTTCAACGATCGTGTCGTGGAAGTCATTGATCACCTGCTGATGACGCCCGAACCAGATGAGCCCATCCGTCTTGTCCAGCCGCACGTGCTCTATGAATTTGCTGACGCGGATCTGGAAGCTCTTTCGAGCGGCCAGAAACTCCTGCTCCGAATGGGCGGCAAACACGCAGCAAAAATCAAGCGAGTTCTACAAGGCCTGCGGGCGCTTATCTCACGGCCGCCGGGATAGAACGGGTTATATGCGAACATTTCCGTCAGATCGAATAGGTCGAGGTTCCCGCCCGCGACGGCGACGAAAAAACAGAAAGAGCCGCGGTTTGCTGAAGCGGCTCAGACGCTGGTTTTTGGCAGGTGGCTTGTCGGTTTTCGGTCTGAGTCTGGTGATGGTAGTGCCATTTCACTGGATCGATCCACCAACAACGGCGTTTATGCTTCAGGATCGAAGCAACAGAAAACCCGTGTTGTATGAATGGTTGTCCTGGAAAAACATGGGTGTCGCGCCCCCGATTGCCGTAGTCGCCGCGGAGGACCAAAAATTCGCGAGCCATTTTGGGTTTGACGTGAAATCCATTCGTGAATCGGTAGAGGATTTCAATGACGGGGCATCCCTTCGCGGAGCATCCACAATCACGCAGCAGGTTGCTAAGAATTTATACTTGTGGCCGAGCAAGAGCTTTTTCCGAAAGGGGATTGAAGCGTATTTGACAGTCTTGATTGAGGCGACATGGTCGAAAAAACGCATTCTCGAGATATACCTGAACATCGCTGAATTTGGACCGGGAATTTATGGCATGGGTGCAGCGAGCGAAATGTATTTTGGCAAGTCACCGATCGAATTGAGCGATGACGAGGCGGCGTTGCTCGCAGCAGTTCTTCCAAACCCTAAGCGGATGCATGTTGATCACCCAACTCCATACATACGCGAACGACAGAACTGGATTATTGCGCAAATGCAACGATTGCGTCGCGAACAGTGGTTAATGTCGCTGGAATGAAATGACTACGGCACATTGATGGGGTCGAACCGCAATTTTGGGCGTCGACCTTCTGTCCTTTGACTCATAACGTGGCCAAACGGCGACCTTATGCGTCAAGGACACTCTTCTTATTGCTGATGTGAAATGGTGGCCGTCTCGATAGAAGCGAATTACCAGACGCAACGAACGCCTCTCTGACTTGTACGGCGGATCGATTCGCGAAGCGAATCAAGACAGACGAATGCAATGAGTCTGCCCGTAGGGCGAGAGCCGGTCTCAGCCGGTTCGAGTCAATGGACTCGCTGCGGGCGCACTGCGTGCGTCTGTCGGCGCTGCGCGCCTCGGTTGAACCTCGCTTGGAAGAACTCAGCGCCACTCGGTTAGGGCATCGTAACTTTCTGCTGGACACGCGGATTTTCAGTGAACAGATTTCACTATCCAACTTAACCCAAGATAACCCAAGAGCACGTAACGCATCAGATTTGCGACTCGGTAGATGCTCTTGAGTAACGGTGAGTGATACTGGTTTGGGCACCAAAGTGGGCACCACGGTTTGGGGACCGGCTGCGACGGCGGCCCTCGAGATGTGGGAGCGTTATCAGCGCTGCGCACCTTTGAGTACGAAGGCGTCACTTAAGCGGGCTAAAAAATCTAGTTTCCGGATATCAGAAGGATGCAGGCCGCGCCGGCGAAAGCGCTGCCCGCGTGACCAATGTTTTGTCAAATACCGCTTGAAACAGAGCGGTTGCTAGCTTACGTTGGCCTTACTGACAAAGGCAAACCCGTCGAAAGACGGGGACGCAAAACCACCGGTCTAATGACGATGATCGTCTACGACAGCGGAGTCGCCAGATGAAACTCGCGGATACAGGGTTGCGCAAACAACCGTTTCTAACTCAGGGGAAACCACTGGTACTGGTCCCCTACTCCTCCCAGAAAAACGCCATCCATTTTCTCGACGAGACCCGCGTCAACAGACGTGGCTTAGGCTTGTTCCATGGCCCGCCGCTCTCCGGCAAGACCACGATCATTCAGCAATTCGCGAGTTCGCTGCCGCGCGACCACGCGGTGGCGATCGTCGACGGGGCGCGCACGGACCCGGCCAAGCTCCTGAAAGAAATCCTGGGCCAGTACGGCTACGACCATGGCTTCAATAGTGCCAGTGAGCGTTTCAACATGATCCGGGTGGTCGCATTGCAGCAGGCTGCGAGCGGCCAAGCACCGGTACTCGTCATCGAAAACGTCCACAAGATGAGCCCCGTTCTGCTGGAGATGCTCTGCGAGCTGGCCGAGATGTCGTTCGATGGAACCAGCGCGCTGCGGATCATTCTCTCAAGTGACCGACCGATGCTGCCCATCGTCGAAGCGCCGGCCATGCGGTCGATCGAGACCCGCCTGACGGGCAAGTTCCTGTTGAAACCGTTGACGCGGACCGAAACGGCCGCCTACGCGCACAAGAAACTCAAGAGCGGCGGCTGTAGCGACCCCAGGGCCGTGATGCCACCGGCGGTGTGCGATCGACTGCATTCGGCGTCGGGCGGCTGGCCCGGTGTAATCGATCGGCTGGCAATGATGGCGCTGGCGAAAGCCGAGCGCATCCCCTTGCTGGTCGAACACATCCCTAAAAAGCCACCGAACAAACAGAAGCCGCCAAACGTCGTCGAGCCGACGCCGCAGCTGATCCTGACCTTCAAGCGAAAGACGCTGAAAAAGATCAGTCTGGACAAGCCGCGCTTTTTGATCGGACGAAACGCGCTTTGCGATATCGACATCGTCCACGAATGGATTAGTCGGCATCATGCCCTCGTCATTCGGAACGACGAATCGACGCTGATCGTGGACTTGAAGAGCCGCAACGGCACCTGCGTCAATGGTAAGCGCGTAAAGAACCACGTCCTCATCAACGATGACATCATTTCCCTGGGCGATCATCGCCTCAAGTTCGTTGATCCGTCCGCTACCAGTCGGACCACAATGCGCGGCGCCGGATGGGACGACACGACACTGGCCGAGTCGATCAAGGATTTCCGCAAAGGGTTATTGCGTCAGTTGAAGAGCGCGAGCTAAAGACTCGCCCCGGTGTACCGGGAAACGGCTTTCGAACTCCAGAAAACACTCGCGATCGCCGACGACGATTTCCTGTATCGGGACATTTCTCATGGCGCCGGATCGGAACCCGCTGATCACCCGCCTCGGGAGTAACTACACAATCTTGGAGACGACGCAGGTCGTTGAAAAAAATGGTGGCCAGGGGCGGATCAGTTCGCGAAGCGAACTAAGACAGCGAAGCCGCCCGCTAGGGTGAGGATCGGCCCAAGCCGATCCGAATCACAAAACGCGGGAGCGTTTTGGACGCCGAAGGCGCCCATTAGGGCGAGGATCAGCCTTAGCTGATCCGAATCACAAAACGCGGGAGCGTTTTGGACGCCGAAGGCGCCCATTAGGGCGAGGATCAGCCTTAGCTGATCCGAATCACAAAACGCGGGAGCGTTTTGGACGCCGAAGGCGCCCATTAGGGCGAGTATCAGCCTTAGCTGATCCGAGTCAATCAACCACCGACACGCGGCCCAAGTACTATCGCCATGTTCCCTATACGCGCTGCAACCAGACGGGATAGGAAAAAGAGGCTTCCCGACTGAGGCTCAGCGGTGGTGGCTCTTTGAAGAAGTCTTCGGTGACAAGCTCGAGGCCATCTTGCATCGTCTTCTCATCGCCAAAGGCCTCGAACGACAGGGTCCACCAAGGCTCCGCTTCGGACTGATCCTGCGTTCGGGACCAGGCCCTGATTGCCGTCAATTCGACCTGGCAGCCGCCTGACAGCCAGCCGTGATCTGGTGCCACCTCGGCGGGTTCCTCACCTTCCAGCGAGACCAGTCGCAGTTGCCGTAACTTGCTTACCGAGATCCAACGGTCTTCCGCACGCCCGACGAGTCGGCTGCTGGTATCGATATCGATCTTTGCGCTGGACCACTTGACCCATGCGTCTCTTAAGCCGCTGATTCCGTGGTGGTAGGTCACGGAACCTGGTGACTGCGTCAGTGCCTTGACCTCGAACCGGCCATCGCGCAACTTCACACTTGTCGTCACGCAACCGGGCAACAAAAGATAATCATCCGTGCGTTGCGGCTCCGTTGTCGCCAGTCTCCCGGCCTCGAACCACAGCTGCATGTCGCCAGGCAGCCGACCCCTGAAAAACCAGCGAACTTCAGCACTGTGATACATGCAGACTTTCCTGTAAGAATCAGCGCACACAGATCCGATGATGCTTGGTATACAGCGTCGGGCGAGCGTGCCATATGCCGGAAACTACGACTACTCAGAGATGCGGCTGCGATGCGATAGTTACCCAGTGATTGACCGGCGATGGCCGTCGAGAACCGACAATGACCGAAGTAGAGGCCAAGTTTCTGATCCGTTCGAACGAGCAGATCGACCAGGTACTGGCGACTCTCGACGAGCTGGGCTACCTGAAATCGGCCGGTGAAACCGGGCGCCACGTCGACACGTACTTCGACACGTCCGAATTCGACATCCTTCGTGCTGGCTGGACGTATCGGTGCCGGCAACGAGGGGGGCAGAGTACGCTCAACCTGAAGGCACGCGGCAGACACGACGGCCGGGTTTTCGTACGGGAGGAAATCCAGCAGCCACTGTCGCGCGACGCCGTAGCGACGTTGCACAATTTGCCGACGGGACCGGTAAAGAATTTCCTGGACAGCATTGTCGATATGCGGCGCAGTCGAAAACTGTTCTGCGTTGCGAGCCAGCGTCGCGTGTTTGCCGTGACGTCCCCGGGAAGCAAGCCGGCACAGATAGAACTCGATGTCGATCGAACGAGAATAACGGCCGAGAAGGCGAACGACAAAGCGCCGGGAAGTTTCGAGTTCATGGAGCTCGAACTGGAACTCGCGTCGGGTGACGCGAGCGCCGTCGGCGAGCTCGCAGAGGCACTATTCGATAAATTGCGGCTCACGCCGGCGCAGTTCAGCAAGTTCGATCGCGGCATTCAGGCGGCAGGGCTATCGCGCAAAGCGCTAGCCACGAAACGCGACAAACCAACCATCACGGAGACGGATCCGTTCCTCGATCTCGTCTACCTTTTCTTTGACCGCCAGTTGCAACGAATAAAGAGATTTCAGCCGATTGCCTGGGAGGGCCTGGATCGCGAGGGCGTTCATAAAATGCGCGTCGCCATTCGACGATTTCGCACCATCCTGAGAGCTTATCGCGACGTACTCGGCAAACAGGTGGTCAAACCAATCAACAAGGAACTGCGCTGGTTGTTCAAACAGCTCGGCGAAGCCCGGGATGCCGACGTCGGTGAGATGGCGATACGGGAGTTCATTGCGTCCCTGCCTGCGGATGCCGCACGAGCAGCGGCACCTTACGAGGATCATATACGCCAGAAAACCTTCGACGCGTACACGAACCTCACGGAGGTATTTGTTGGCGGGCGATACCGCGAGCTGATCAACACGCTCGAGGAATTCGTTGCTGCGGGACCGCAAGAATCGATGCAAGAACGGGTCGGCGACCTGACTATTGCAGAAGCTGCCGACAGGGACATCCGCAAATCCGCACGCCGTGTGATCAAGCGCGGCGATCGTGTCATCGCCGAATCGCTCGTCGAGAAGCTGCACAAGTTGCGCATCGAAGCTAAGCATCTGCGTTACTTGCTCGACTTCTACACGATGGCACAGCCGGTGAGATGGAAAGAGTCCATCAATGAGTTGGACAAGCTGCAGGACCTGCTCGGCTGGCATCAGGACGCGATCACGTCGCGGGAGCGGCTCGAGGCTTATCATGACTCCTTGCCCATAGCCGGCGAGGACTGTGTGCTCCGGTTATCCATCGACCGACTCATCAGCACCGAGAACGAGCGTATGGAGCAGTGCCGCCGCGAGTTTCCGGCCGCATGGCGGCAGTTCAAAACGGTGTTCGAGCGCCCGACGTTCTTGCTTCGTTCTTAGCGTGCCGTGGCCAGCGACACTCCGATCGCTGCGCCGACGACGACGTCGCTCGGATGATGTAATCCGAATATGACGCGCGAGCGTTTTGGACGCCGGAGGCGCTCTTCAGGGTGAGGATCGCCAAAAGGCAATCCGCGCCGAGACCAGCGAAGCCGTTCGACAGACGCCGCAGGCGAGGCAGCGCAGCTGCCGTTCCATCAATCGAACCGTCCGGAATAGATCGCCAAACTCACAGTCAAGCTGACCTCACTAGCGAAACACGCGGATTTTCAGTCGCGAGCCGGATCGCCTGAGGCTATATATTTCAATGAGTTACCGGGGCGTCTGTTGCCCAATTTGCAGCACAATGCAGGACTATGCAGAGCTAGTTCACGCAAAATTCACGCACAGCTAAGGTAACTCTCCAAAATCGCCACAAGAATCGCAGTGGTCTAAAATACAAACTACACACCTTACGCGTGTCCGGTTTAAGCAACTGAATCAGCGATGAAGCGCCGAAAGTTTCTGCTCGATTACGGCAAAATCCTTTTGTTGCTCTCGAGCTCGAGGTTCAGTATGGGCGACACAATCGCCAAGCCATCGAGTGCGTCGGCACAGATTACCTTGTTTATGTGCGGTGACGTCATGACCGGGAGGGGCATCGACCAGGTGTTACCCAGACCGTCCGATCCCCGCCTCTACGAATCATTCGTCAAAAATGCCACTCGATACGTCGAACTTGCGCAATCGGTTAATGGCCCGTTCCCAAAGCCGGTGGACTTTTCTTATCCATGGGGTGATGCCCTCGACGAACTTGAACGTGCGATGCCCGACGTCAGGATAATCAACCTGGAAACGGCCGTAACGGTCAGCAACCATTACTGGAAACGCAAAGGTATCAACTACCGCATGCATCCGGAGAACATTCTGTGTATCAAGGCTGCCAAGATCGATTGTTGCGTGATTGCCAACAATCACATTCTGGACTGGGGATATGCCGGTCTTGAAGACACTTTGGCCTCGTTAAAGCACGTGAACGTCACAGGCGCTGGCGCGGGCAGAAACATCACCGAGGCGGAGGCACCGGCAGTAATGAACGTAAACGGCAAGGGACGGGTACTGGTGTTTGCGTACGCATCGCCGACCGCCGGCGTGCCGCGGGATTGGGCGGCGACGAATAGTCGAGCGGGCGTCAGTTTTCTGGCGGACTTATCGCACAAGACGGTTCGCCGGATCACGGCACAGGTGCAGAAGGTAAAACGACAAGGGGACATCGTCGTTGCGTCTCTCCATTGGGGCGGAAACTGGGGCTACGACATTCCCGATGAACAAAGAAACTTCGCCCATTGGTTGATCGATGAAGCCGGCGTCGATGTGATCCATGGGCATTCTTCTCACCATCCGAAGGGCATCGAGGTCTACGACGACAGGCCAATTGTGTATGGCTGCGGTGATTTTCTGAATGACTACGAGGGAATTGGCGGTTACGAAGAATATCGAGACGACCTGGTGCTGATGTACCTTGTAACCATGCAGCGGTGGACGGGCAAGCTCGTGCGGTTCGAGATGGTTCCGTTCCAGATTAAACGATTCAGATTGAATCGCGCATCAAGGGAGGATGCTCGATGGCTCGAGCGAACCATGAACAGGGAATGTGCGAGGTTCGGCGGCCACATAGCACTGAGCGAGACCGATCGCTTGATGCTGGACACAGCGGATAGCGCCGCGATAGCAGCACTGACGCGTGACCGAGACATTAACCAGGCCTAACCCCGAAACTTCCAATCTTTGCAACGCAGCCAGGCGAGGACGCGAGCCGGCATTTCTTGGCGGTTATCGTGAGTAACTTCCCACAGGGTACTCCCCGGCCACCGTTTGAGCTCAGCGATTGGCCCGCCTCCGGAGCGTGCGATCGTGCCAACGATCGTGCACGGCCCATCGAGCAGCCCGCGCAGCGCGTCGATGAAGCGTGTGGACATACATTCCATCTTGCCGACTTCGTCCACCAGGTAAATGTCGGCCGGAGGCTCTTGCGAAAGCGCAGTCTTCGAGAGTTCGTCGATGGCCCCCACATCCACCCCGTATCGGCCAACGCGATAACGCTTCGGAAACTCGACATGCGCCATCACGGTGGAGCCGCCACGAAAGCCCTCCAAGCGAAACCCCTGCCTGATACCCCTATGCCGAATCTCCTCGGTACAGAAGCCGCCCAGGCTGTGGTTCGGCAGGGCCTCGGCCACTCGCTGGATCACCGTCGTTTTGCCGACACCAGGTACACCGGTTAACCAAAGCACGGGCGTCGCTTCATGGTCGTTTCCGTGCTCGCTCGTTGAATTTTTGTAGGGCATTACTCAGCGGTTTCTGAGCGCAGCTTTGCGATTATCCAGACGATACAGACCCAGGTTCTCCGCCCAAGCAACTGCCCGGGAGAATTCACGGCCCATGATCGGGCGGTTGAGTGGCGGGTTCTTGTCCGCTCGATAACATGGACGGTACTGATCCATGAGATTGACGTAGGTATCGGATGAGATTTCCTTTGCGAGAAACGCGAGCACACTGTCGGTGCCTGACATATTCTCCGGCAGCACGAGATGACGGACCAGCAATCCGTGCAGCGCGATCCCGTTCTCATCCGTAGTGAGATCGCCGACCTGCCTGTGCATTTCCTTTACCGCCGCACGATTGACTTCCACGTAGTTCCGGACGTGGG
>Ga0224513_10001283_pt1 | contig 10074 bp, 10 predicted proteins | sample SF_May12_sed_USG_5_FD_169109 | JGI IMG/M metagenome (GOLD analysis project Ga0224513, IMG submission 169109) | Sediment microbial communities from San Francisco Bay, California, United States - SF_May12_sed_USGS_21 | ecosystem: Environmental > Aquatic > Marine > Sediment | place: USA... | reverse complement strand
GTCGGATGGATCGAGGGTGGAGGACTCCGAGATCGAAAACGCTGTGGTCGGGCTTCGTGGAGAAATACGGAAATCGACCGTTCGGCGCGCATTGATTATGGGAATCGACGCCCACTACCCCGCTCCAGAGCTTGGCGAACCGCCGCCCGGAATTGGCGAGGGCTGCGAGATCAGAAACGCCATTATCGACAAAAACGCCCGCATCGGCCGCGGAGTACAGATCTGCAACGAAGCCGGGATCGAGGAGGCCGATGGCGATGGCTGGGCGATCCGTGACGGAATCGTCGTGGTGGCCAAGAATGCTGTCATTCCGGACGGCACTATCATCTGATCCCCTTTCCTCTTCGGGTGTTCGCCTGAGATCGTCAGAAGTAGCGGGCCGCCCGTACGAGGATCGATTCCTCGATGACCAGTTCGTCGCCCTCGAGTGACGAGTGAATCGAAATCGGGGCGCAGGCGCCGATGTAATCCCAGATCTCGTCCTCGAGCCTGTACTCGAGCCGGCAGGCGGTGCACACGAGGGCCGAGTCTTCGACCACGAAACCCAGTTTGTACCGGTAACACGCGTAACAGGCGTCAAGGTGGGTGTGGTGGGCGCCGAGGCCATCCGTCCTGACGAGGAAGTTCACGTTTTTCCCGCCGTGAACCAAGGTGAAGAAGTGAACGTTGCCATCCGACACCTCCTGGAGCGGGATCCGGACCGCGTCAGCGTCGACCTTGACCACATGGTGAAGCGGAGGGGCCGGCGCGCAGGCGGTAGCCGCCAAAAGGATGAGTACGATTGTGGCTGGAACCCGCATCGCTTTTCCCATTCAACTTCGAAGTGCAACGTCCGGATCGGTGATGGACGCCCTCCAGGAGGGTAGGAGGTTTGCCGCGACGTACGGCGCCACCGACATCGATCCGCAGATCAAAAGAGTCGAGGCGTCCAGCTGTGGTGTGATTTCGAAAGAGGGAAACTCTACCGACCACCCCTTGATGACGCGAGCGAATACGAACCCGTTGAACCAGATCAGGTGGACTTGAGCGAGGATGATGCCCGTGAGGAATGAGATCAGCGATACGATGGCGCCTTCAAAGAGCTTGAGTTCCATGACCTCGCTGGATTTCCAGCCGGTGGCCTTGAGCAGGCCGATGGTCCGGAACTCTTCCGCGGAGAGACCGGTCCCCTTATCCCAGACGAGAATCGCGAACGCGGCGACGCAGCTGGCCATGAATGCGGCCCACAACCCTCCCCGCCAATCGAAGGCGGCGTCATAGGTCCGTAAAATCTGGCTCCGGGTGATGGTCCGGGCATCGGGCCACCGCTCCTGGATCTTCTTTGCGACACTCGCGACCTCGTGGGAGTTGTGGACCTCGACGGCGAGATCCGTCGCGAGGTCGGGCGCGATCCCAAAGACACGCCGGAGGTGATCGGTGTGCAAGACGACGAGATCGTTGGTGAGCAGGGATGACGACGATCTGAAGATGCCGACGACCCTTGGTGCGAACAAAGAGCCGTCGAATCCCTTGATGGGCAGCCGGTCGCCGGTACCCAAAAACCGGGCATCGGCGACGCCGTACCCGATGACACACCCGTTGATGAATTCTTCACCTGGCATTTCGCCTTCCTCGAAGACCAGTGATTCGTGGGGCAGGGAGTCGGCGCCCCAGAGAGTGAGAGTCGTGCCGGTTGGCGGGTCGAAATAGTAGCCCCACACCCGCGGAGTGACCGTGCCGACGCCCCGAATCGCGCGGATGGCTTCTGCGCGCTCAATCGGGCTCAGCTCGTGGCGCCCGCCTCGGAGCCTTTGAACGATGATCTCCGGGGACTCCGCGAGCAGGAACCGTGCTTCCCGGCGAAAGGCGTTGACATACATCATGAGTGATGCGATGGCCGCGACCAGAATCGAGTAGACGAGAATGACGACCAGAAATTTCGCCGGCCTCCGTCGCAAATTCGCGACGGCGAAATCGAAGATCCGAAGATGTCGTCTCATGATTTGGGACCACTCGAGGTCGGAGGGGATTCAGAGCGGATGGCCGGCGGCGCAACGAATGAACCGGCCGGGAAGTGCTCGATGGCGGAGGGGTGGTCGCCGTGCGGTGCAAAGAGATCGGCCTGCGAGGGATGACGGCAGTGGCTGGTCCCGTTGCTGAGAGCGAGGTCGGTGAAGCGCAATTCGCGGACGATGCGACGGTTGACCTGCCGGAATCGACAGTCCTCTCGAGTTGTGGAAGCTCCGACGAAGGTGAGAGCGATGACGCCGAAGACTTCGATCGTTGCCAGAACGATCACGGTCCGACCGGTGGGTCCGGCCCTTCGGCCACCCATAATCAGCCCTCCTCCCAGGGATAGAGCGACACGAAGTAGACCAGGAGAGCGTCGATCTCACGTTCCCGGACGATGTGCTGCCACGCCGGCATCTGCAGAGGCGGTTCGGGTCCGGTCGGATCCAGCTTCGACGTGTAGCGACCGTTGCGGACGATTTCTTTTGCGTTTTCGAAGCGCGTGCGGACGACCGGGAATCGACCGATTGCCGGGGCCTCCTCCAATGCGCCGAGATCGTCGGTCTCGTTGAGTAGTCGAATAAACACTTCGGCGTCCTCCGGCGATTCGAGAAAGAGCTTTTCCGCCGTCGTGTTGTGTGCCGGGACCGGACTGTTGGCCGAGTTGTCGTTGGCGATGCCACCCTGGCCTTCCGGCCCGTGGCAGGTGATGCAGCCTTTCTCGAGATAGAGGTAGGCGCCATGGTCTACAAGACTCTCTGTGTCGGGACGAGTCAGCTCATCCGGACGGCACAACGTGCACATGATCGGTGGCGGCTGTACCGGCGTCTCACCTTTTCTGCTGACCACGATCCACCCACGCATGTAGAAGTGGCAACCGCCGCACATCGACGTGCAGTAGTACTGATAAACGCCGTGACGATCGGCTTTGAAGCGAACCGTGACCGTGTGACCCGGTTCGATGGCCGCCGGACCGACCGAGAATGCCGGGAGGTAGAAGCGGTGGAATACGTCGGCGCTTCTGAGGTTGATGACAACCTCATCGCCCTCCGTGACATACAGGGTGGCGGGCTCGAAGCTTTGCCACCAGTAATTCAGGCCGTTGACCGGTTTGGTGGTCCAGACTCCGTCGGCACCCACACCGGTCAGGTTGAAGATGACTGTGTCCCCGCTTCGGGGGGCTCGGTCAGATGACCAGCCGAACCAGGTGACGGCGGCCGTCACGGCGGCCATCGGCAAGAGAACGAGGATGGCGGCGATCCGTTCCTTGATCATTGCAACCTCAACCCACGAAGAGACGCAGCAGCACAACAGTGATGGCGGCGCACGCCAGGCCGTGCGGTGTCAGGCTTCTCAGCGCCGCGGATCGTTCGGGAAACAGCTCACGTGCAATGGCGCCACCCCGGATCAGGGCCACAGTGAGCCCGATCAGGAGCAGGGGAACCTGCAGGTAGGGGATCCACTCGGGGAAGAGCGGGCTCCAGTGCTGATCTGCGGTGCCGAAGAGATCCCATCCCCAGCCGAGCGGGTCCGAGAGAGATGACGTGATGTGGGTCCAGTTGAGCATGATCAGCGGCAGACTGAACGCGATCCACGCGAGCAAACCCACGGGCACGAGCATGTAGGAGTAGCGGATAAAAAGTTCACGCGCAGAGACATTCGGTGAATCCGCGAATCGACGGCCAAGCCGAGAGAGGCCGTACCACATCGCCGGGAACGCGACCAGCGCCGCGAACCAGACCACGGCCGAGTGGAGCGCGAACCCGCCCCAGTTTCCGACCTCGGTGACGTTCGACCAGGATCGGGGGGTTCCCCAGGGACCCAGGAGGGTCACCGTGTAGGCGATGACCAGCGCGATCATGATGAGGGTCAGAAAAGCCTCGTCGAGTCTCAGGATTGATGTGTCCGAAAACAGGGGCCGGGCGCGGATCGTCAGGTTCCGGTTGGGACATGCCTTGATGCACTCCATACACAGACCGCAGTAATTGTTGCGATCGAGCTTGGAGGGGTTCACCATCCACGGACAGGCCCAGGCGTCACTCGATCCGCAGGCGCAGGAATGATCTTGGCAGTCGTCGCAACGCGCGGTGTCGCGCGGACGGACCTCGGTGGCTGCGGCCATGGAGTAGACGCTGATCCATGCGTTGAGTGGACAGAGGTAGCGGCAGAAGCTCCGTCGCTTGAAGATCGCATGAACGACGATTGCGGTCACGACCATGGCGGAGAGGATGACTGCGGTGAGCGCCGGTCGCGTGACCAGAATCGTCGATACCGTGCACAGGGTCAGAAAGAGCAGGTTCTGTGTCCACATTCGGGACAACCGATGCGGCCACCTGCGGTTGAGGCCACCGTCGCGCAGCGATCGAGAATTTTCGGCCTCTCGGCGCACTCCAACGAGGCGACGTCGCGACAACCATTCGCCGGCGAATGGTATGGGGCAGACCATGCACCAACCCCTGCCGCCGGCGGGGACCAGGATCGTGATCAAGAGGAACCACCACAAGATCCAGACCACGGTCACGATGATGTTCCGATTGCCGATCGGGGAGCCGAAGAGGCCGGCGATGATAAAGAAGAACAGGACCAACAGGTTGGGCAGGACGACCGCGAACTGGAACCATCGGCGGGTGACCAGCCAGCGAAGCCCGGGAACGAGGTTGAGCAGGTCAATGCGACGAGGAGGCGCTGTCCGATTTCCGATGACCCCTGTCATCATGAGGCCGAAGATGGCAAAGCCGATCCCGAGGGTTGCCACCAGCGAGAGGTGGTAGAGGCGGTTGGGGCGCACGATTATCTCGCCCTGCATGAAGGGGTGGAGGGTGCCGCAGGTCACGGAGCAGCGATAGCGGTACTTCCCGGGACGGCCGGCGGTGAAGACGATTTCTTCGGTCTCGCGAAAATCCTCGCCGGTCGAGGGGCGGCGGATCCACACCGTGAGAGAACCCGGCCTGACCTCGGCTTCGATGTCGTGCCCCTCCAGATAGAAACCGTGCACCACATCCGTCGAAGCAAGACGGAGGTGGACCTCGTTGCCGGGATCGACCACGATTCGGTGCGGGGTGTAGGCGTACTGGCTGGCCATGATGTCCACGGTGCGCGGCACGCCGGCGGCCACGATGGTGGGTTGAAAAGACCGGACGACGATCAGGCATACCACCGCGGTCACGACGACCGGCCACCACCGCCACAAGGATCCCACCTGAGACGCCACAGGCAGGGTCCAGTCCGCAATCCCGGTGACGCTGCCGTCAACCAGATAGCTTGGCGAACTTGGCCTTCGTGATGACAATATCCACCTCGGTGCCGGTTCCTGGTTTCACGTTGATCGGGACCGCTCCTCCTTTTTGTTTGAGCTTTTTGTGCCACACCGACAGCTGGTAGTCGCCGGGCGGCACATCTTTGATTTCGAAGCGGACGGGTGTGTCCGAGGACTGGAACGCCACCTGGGAGAACCAGGGGCCTGGCGTCACCACCACGTAGGAGGCCATCTCGAGGTGGAGTTTGCAGAGGGTGATGATCATGCCGGGAGTATCGAAAGTGTGGTCGACGCTGACCCCGGGGCCCCAGGTGCCGATGTCGAGGGTGGCGCCCGTCCGGTCGTCGAGGAAGTAGACGTTGTGCTGCTCCTTGTCGTTGTTGAGAAACGTGACGGTGGCGCCCCGCGGAACCGCGAGCACGTGCGGCAAGAAGACCAGTCCCGTCTGGTCCATGGTGGCCCGGATTTCATCGGAGACCGGAGCCTGGGACCCAACAGGGTCGAGCATGACCACCACGTCGCGGTCGTGCTTGGGCCCGTCGGTGCGGACGGTGGCCATCTCGACCGAGATCGATCCCGCGACCGTCCCGCAGTCCAGGCAGGCGGCGCCGGCAGTGCCGGCGAGGCAGATGGTGAGCGCGACTCCCAGCGCCAGCGATGTGGCCTGCATCCGCCGCCTCCCTTCAGAACGCAACGCTGAGCAGCAGGAACAGGGTCTGGTCAAGGCCCTCCCACAGCTCCTCACCCTCTGGGTAGAAGGTGTACTCCACGTTGCAGAAGATGTTGGGCCGGATCATCAGCTTGGTGCCGGCGACGACCTTGTCGATGTCCTGGTTCGGGTTGAGGCCGAACACGTCGTCGGGCAGGTCCATCTCGAGCGACTCGTAGCGGCCGTACAGGATCCACCACGGGTAGACGAAGCCGAGTACCTCGGCGTGCCAGGTGGTGTTGTCGACAGCCTGGTCGGACAGGTTGCCGTAGGGGTCGTCGTCCGAGCCCGCAATGTACAGGAGTGACCAGTGGACGTCCTTGATGCGGTGCTGGAAGCCGACGCCGAGCCGCCAGAAGTCGTCCTCGCCCTCCCAGACGTTGCCGTCCAGGTCGACCGTCTTCAGGTCGGCCGTTCCCGAGTATCCGTACAGCGAGAGCACGAGCGCGTCGTCGCGCCAGAACTGGGCGCCGGTCGACAGCGTGTCGCTCGGCGGCTCGCGGCTGCGGTCCCAGGGCGTGCCGCCGATCTTGTAGGCGAGGTGGCCGTAGAGGTCCTTGTTGTCGGAGTTTCGGCCGGCTCCGACGAAGCTGATGTCGCTCTCAGGAACGCTGCCGAAGGGCTCGTTCATGTTGCCGTTGGCGATACCGAGGGCGTAGAACCAGCGCCGCCCGACGCCGTTGAGCTCGATGCCCTGCTGGGGGGAGATGTTGAAGTTGTTGCCGCGGAACTCGGACAGGCCGGCCTGCTCGAGGTTCGGCGGCGGCAGGAACCACGACGTATAGGTGTAGAAGTGGGTGCTGTAGATGTTGGCGTCGCGGGCGGTGAACAGGCCCATGGTCTGGGTCCCGACGGTGCCGATCCTGAGGTTGAAGGCGTTGTCTCGCCCGAACAGGCTCTGGAACTGGAGCCAGGCCTTGAGGGTCACCCACGAGTCCGGATCCTGGCCGCCGAAGTCCTTCTGCAGCGCGATGATGTCGCCGTAGAACGAGATGTTGTCGCCGAGGTTGCCGGCCCACACCAGCTCGACCTCCTCGGGCAGCAGGAAAGTCGTGTTGGCGTTGCGGGTGCCGTCGAGGTCGGCCTCGACCATAAACCGGGTGATCAACGACAACGGGGACCTTCCCGGGATATGACTCGGCCACAGCGCTTTCGGCCACAGCCGCTTGTAGGCCTCGTCGCCGAGCTCGACCGGCTGCACCTTGCGGTAGCGCTCGTCGTCCGGAAACTGGTATCCCATTAACCGGAACGACTCGCCGACGCTGTTGAGCCTCGGGTACGCCACGTGGCAGGTGGCGCAGCTCGTGGCGTACCGGCGCGCGAATGTTGGAATGGCAAAGGCCTCGGCGGCACTGAACAAGAGTATTCCTGCGCCGAGGATCACCAGGTGTACGAATCGAAACGATTGCTTCATGACCACCCCCTAGTTGCCCTCGACTGATCGAAGGCCCCGGAACGTATCGGCGAAGTCGGTGGACCCGCCGGCGAAAACCCTAAAACACCTCCAATCGAAACGGCGATACCAGGCTCGGCCACACTGCGATGGCGGCAACAAGCGCAAAACTGGTGATGGAAACGACGCAGAGCCTTTGCTCTTCGTTCGGTCCGATGCAGCGAAAAGGGTCGATGGCGCGCAGCGCAGACACCAGGCCGCTGCCGACCCCCGTGATGACGGCCGTTGCCAGGAAGAGATACAGCGGATAACCGATGAATCCATGATCTGGAGCCAGCAGACACAGCGGGCAGTGATGGGTAGGGAGCTCGTAGTAGGCTGGGCCGATCCAGGTGATGACTGCGGTGCATGTGATCAGACCGAGAACCGCCGCGAGAAATGAATATATGAGAGGCGAGAGCCGGTCGCTGACCGCGAACACTCCGGTCGCGATCGTGACTGCGAGCCCGCCAAAGAACGCGGACCGGCTCAATCCCACTGGGAGGCCGGCGATGCCGGCACCGATGCCGCCGGCTTCCCGATCGAAGAGGGTCGCGCAGCAGGACGTGATGATGTCCGGTTCGAGGTCAGAGAAGTACCGGAACTGAAGGAGGTTTTCGCCAATCAGGGTGATGGCAAGAAGCAGCACCGAGAAAACCTTGAAACGAACCAGACCGGTGCTCGCGGCTGCCGGACTGACGCGGTCCGCCACCAGCCAAAGACCGCAGAACATGAACCCGGCGATCTTGGCCAAAAGAGTCGGAAACCCGAATTGGCTGGCGTTGAGCGAACCCACCGCGCACATCGCGCCGGTGAAGAGCGATTTGAGGTGGTCGGTGGTGGCCACAAAGAGGAAGAGAGAGAATATCTGAAGGCCCAGAATGAGACGAAGACTCGCTTCGACGAGAAACCACCGGCGTTCTCGGAAAAGCTGTTCGGGCCCGCTGTCGAGGTGATTCCAACCGACCACCACTGACAGACCGACTGCCGCCGCCATAACGGTGAGACCGCAGACCATCGCCGAGCAACAGAGGAGAGCAAGGATCGTTGGGCTCAGTACCACGTTGAGTTTCCCTCAGGCCAGGTGCCCGTCGCGCAGTTCGAACACCTGGTTGTAAGACCCGACACCGCAGATGGCGGGGTCGTGGCTGGCGACGATCACCGACTTTCCCCGCCCAACCATCTTGAACGCCAGGTCGATGAAGGAATGGGCCGAGCTGCAATCGAGGTGGGCCGTCGGTTCGTCGGCGATGACGACTTCCGGATCATTGATCAGAGCTCGTGCGATGGTTACGCGCTGTTGTTCGCCGCCAGACAGGGTTTCGATACGTTGGTCGATTTTCGAGTCGAGTCCCAGCCGCGCCAGCAAAGAGCACGCGCGATGCCTGAGGTCTCCGTTGAACTCGGGACACGGGAGCCCCGGGACCATGACGTTCTCGAGGGCGGTAGCGCGCCGAATCAGGTAGTTGCTCTGGAAAACGAAACCGAAAGACCGCCGCCGGACCTCGGCGAGGAGGTCCTCTGAAAGGCGTGTGACGTCCTCCCCGGCGACGGTGACCCGGCCGGCGCTCGGTCGCATCATGCACCCGATGACGGCGAGCAGGGTGGTCTTGCCGGAACCGCTCGGCCCCGTGACGAGGGTCAGCGAACGTTCGGCGATGCTGAGGGTGATATTTTCCACCGCAGCCATGGTCGCCCGTCCGCCGCTACGGAAGGTCTTGCTGACGCCCTCGAGCTCAATCATCGCCGGTTGTGGTTCCGGATCGGCGCGCCCCGCGATTGTGACCGCGCGCAATCGACTCGGTTTCGGGAGTCGCAGCGGTATGGCAGCCGCAGGCGTGGAGTTGAGTTGAAACATCGCGGTACCCTCCGGTCTCATAGCGTTGCTCGGAGCATGGCGGAAGTGATCTCGTCAAAGCGTAGAATTCGGCGGCCTTCGTGGTCTTGCGCGAAGTCCTGCGCTGCTTCGAGTGAACGGTGCGGCACCAGGTCCGGGCCCATCGGCCCCATGACGTTGCTGCCGACGACGAAATAGGAGGTAAGCGCGGCGATGGTCTCACCATCGTAGTAGTTGGTGACGAAAACGGCGGCCACGTTTTTGCGGGTCCTGTCCGGCGCAAAACGTTCCATCGACAACAGGTACTTGAAGAGGTCCTTGCTGCCGTCGAAGAACACCGTTGTCCCGTCGTCATGTCGGACCTGCCCGACCCACTCGGGGTAGGGTGAGACGAACATCCCGCACACGGGGCAGCGCTCCTTTTCTCCAGGGACCAGCGGCACGCTGAGATCTTTGCCGGCGGTGGTCATCGGAATAGCGAAGAGGCCGGCAAGAGCGACAATGATGCCGAACCCGAGCAGCGTCTGAGCCATGCTGATCCTCCTTCAGAACCGGAGCGCCGTGGCCGTTTCCGGGGCCCCGGCGCAGGTTCGCGGTCTCGCGCCAGAAGAGGGCTGGTGTCGCATCGCCTGCGTCCAGGCCTCTTGTACGGCTTTTCGATCATTGGGCTGATCGGACTCAAGAACTGTGCCAGCGGCCGGGCGATGCGGAGTCGATCAGCGGCCAAGGGATACGACATGGATTAATTCGAATCAAAGAAGGTGTTTGCGTTATTTTGCGAGTGCGGAGATGACGACTTCGAGGGCCTCAGGAAGGCGAAATCCGGGGAGAACTGACTGTGCCACGGCACA
>Ga0224513_10001282_pt1 | contig 10090 bp, 14 predicted proteins | sample SF_May12_sed_USG_5_FD_169109 | JGI IMG/M metagenome (GOLD analysis project Ga0224513, IMG submission 169109) | Sediment microbial communities from San Francisco Bay, California, United States - SF_May12_sed_USGS_21 | ecosystem: Environmental > Aquatic > Marine > Sediment | place: USA... | reverse complement strand
CCTCATTATCACTTGTGGTATTTTCTTCTATTACTCTTTACTTCGTCGTGCAGATCTTTTACCATGGAAATTAACAGTTCAACTTCGTGTTTTTCTAGATTCTCTATCTCATGAATTTTTTTTATTATCAAGGATTTTGTCGAGGATTCAACTGACTCATGTTTTTTTAATCTAGAGCCTATCAGTATGGCACCCAATGATGAGATGATAGTTCCTATTATCAAGATTCCAACAAACATCAATCCAATTCCCATTATTCTTCCCATTTCAGTTACAGGTACAACATCCCCATATCCAACAGTAGTTACAGTAGCTGATACCCACCAAAAGGCATCAATCAAAGTAGTGATTTGTGCATCTTCATGAGGAGATTCAATGAGATAAATGGCAATTCCGCTCCCACCAATCACCAAAACAAATATCGCCAGTACAAAAATTAAGAGTCTCAACAAAACTATTCAAGAAGCAGACTACTAAAAACCAAAATAAGATTTTCATGTCAGATAACATGCCTATTTTATTTATTGAACAAATACATTTCAAGGTAGATGGAGATTAAGTCTTTCAAATATCCTATTCCGCAAATATCGTATCTTATCAAGAAAAAACTTTGGGCACAGGTTCTGTTTGCATTGTTTGTTGGATTGTTAGTGGGTCTCGCATTAGGACCAGAAACAGGATGGGTTGAAAAAGAGACTGCTGAAACAATAACAGACTGGTTATCAATTCCTGCCAACTTGTTTTTAAAAATTATTCAGATGATCATAGTTCCATTAATTTTTGCATCAATTATCAGAGGTTTGACATCATCTGGAAGTATTGAGCAGCTTCAAAAACTTGGGGGAGGGGCTGCAGTGTATTTTATCATAACTACTTCAATTGCACTTACAATTGGAATCACCATTGCAACAACAATAGAGCCTGGAAACTTTATTGATAGTAATCTAATCAGGGAAAGTTTTGGCATCGAGGAAATAGAATTAGTTGAAAGTGAAGAACTTTCCATTCACGATATTCCTCAAAGCATAGTTGGTTTGGTTCCAAGTAATCCACTTTCCTCATTTATGTCTGGAGAGATGTTAAGCATCATCATTTTTGCATTAATTATGGGAGTTGCCCTGATCACATTACCTGAAAAAAGCTCAAGACCAATTCTTGACTTGTTAGAATCCATACAACAGTTCACAATGAAAGTTGTTTCTTGGGCAATGCGTCTTGCACCCTTTGCAGCGTTTGGTCTTATGGCAGGAATCGTATCGAAGATCGGACTTTCAGCACTTACAGGACTTGGTGCATATATGGCAACAGTAATTGTAGGACTTTTTGTAATGATGATAGTATATATTATAATCATCAAGTTTCTTGCAAAAAGACCGCTTTCATCTACTCTGGCAATGATTAAGGAGCCACAGCTTTTGGCATTTTCAACTTCTAGTTCTGCTGCAACAATGCCAGTGTCTATCAAAACTGCAGAAGAAAAATTAAAAGTCAAGCCCAAGGTTTCGCAGTTTATCATTCCCTTGGGAGCTACAATCAATATGGATGGTACTGCAATGTATCAAATAATTGCAGTATTTTTCTTAGCTCAGCTCTTTGATGTGAATCTTAGTTTTACAACAATTATTCTAATTGCATTGACTTCTCTTGCAGCATCTATTGGTGCACCATCTGCCCCTGGAACTGGAATAGTTATTTTGTCCACAATACTGATTGCAGCAGGAGTGCCTGTAGTAGGAGTAGTTCTACTATTGGGAGTTGACAGGATTCTTGATATGACTAGAACTATGGTAAATGTCACAGGAGATCTTACCGCTTGTCTATTCTTCAATAAGAGAATCAAAGATGAACCGCCTGAAGAAAAATCATAAAATCATTTTAGAGATTTAGAAAATTATCAAGGATGTTGTACTACTGCATTCATTCGTTCTTTAATTTTAACATCATGTGGATATAGTTTAGTGGTGTTTTATCGTACCCACGTGGAATTAAATTCAAAATAAAAGAAAAAAAGGCTATTGATCAGGAATGTCCTGAACAACTAGGATGTAGGGTTCACCAATTGGATATGTGTCACCATAATTCCAAAAGTAAACAACTTTTCCGTATGTCTCATCAAGAATTGGCAGAACTTCAGCTAGTTCCTCATTAGAAAGCTCAGGAAATGTAGCTTCTGCTCTTGGAAATTCTGTCTTGTGATAGTGCCAGTACTGTTTTTCCTCATCAGGTAACTCTTGGTATTGGTTAGTTGTGATAACATATTCAATCCCGTATGGCTTGTCTTGGTCAGTCATTCCATATGGGAATAACAGACAGGATGCAGTGTTATCATCATAGACTTTGCAGTGGTGATGAACTATGGTTTGCAAGAGGTGATCTGCAGTACCATGAGATTGATTCACATCAAGATGTCTAATTGCATGTATGTGAAGATCATTGAATCCTAAAACGTTAGGATAGTCAATTTGTCTTGGATTTAGTGCCTCGTTATAGACAGGTTTCTTATGTATCATCATGTTCTTCTGTCCATCGTGAGCCATGTGAGATTTATCTTGCATCATTTTACTCATCATCTTCATATGTTCTTCAGTATCCATTGATTCCATTTTTTGCATCATTTGCTCCATGTTCTGGAACATTTTGGATTGTTCTTGTGGAGTAAGTGACTTCCACATTTGCATCATTTCTGATTGATGTTTCTTGTGAACTGAATCCATCCTCTCAAAAAGAGAATCGATGTTTGTTGGTGTAGTCAGTGTTGGCCTCTTTGTCATGATTTCTCTCTCCTCTGGAGGAATTTCAGAACATAGTCTGTCTCCACAGACTTTTGATGAACCAACTTCTGTCAATGAGTTTCCCTTTGATTTTGCAGCATCAGCGGTCTGAGTGAGATCAATTGATGCCACAACTGTGACTGTGAGTAGTATTGCAATGCTAAATACCACTGTAAATTGTTTGTTCATTAGAAATCGACATGATTTTTGCCCTATAATAGTCATAGATAGTTTCCATATCCGACTTTCAAGATTGGAAATTGTTATCGTAAAATGTATTATTTTAGGGATAAAATGAGATGTAATTAGTCATGATTCTGATTCATTTTATCAGATGCATAAGTTGGAAACAAAGAAGGTATCCAAGCATGAATAAATAATGCTACACTCATCGACATGGCTCTCCACCAATGTACTCTGTAAGTCATATTGTTTTCTTTAAGATGTTTTATTGTACCAATTTTTTGCTTTAAACTAGTGAAATTTTGTTTTTGCATTTTCCTTGGCTGTGATTAGTAAAAGTTGAATATAATATACATAAACAATTCCCACATTTGAAAACCATGTTAGGAAAGTGTCTATTATGTTTTAATTGAATTAGGAACAAATTTGCTTTAATGTCATCAACAAAAAGCAACACAAAATCTATGTTAATTATAGGAGGAGTGATTGCAGCAGTTGCAATATCTTTGTTTGCATACTTGATGTTCTATACTGCACCTGAACAGATTGAAGAGCGAGTAAAGGTAATTGCAAATACTGATGAGGGCTGTATAGTGGAGACCCTTGACGGATACGCAATCAATATCGGACCGTGTGATTTTGAGTCTGAGGAATACATAATTGCACCAATAGACCAAAAACTCAAAGAACGTGCAGCAGCAATGAATCCAACAAGTTAATTTCCTTTTTGGAAGAAAGATCCCCATTACTAAGGATCGCTACAAAAGAAGATTCACTATTTTTTCAAATTTCTGGAAATCGATGTAAACCTAAAAACACCGGCAAACTATGTATCTCAATTCAATAAAAAATGGAAACTAGGCACGAGGTTTTTTAATGTTGGATATAGATTGACAACTGGAAACTGGACTAACTAATAATATTCGTGGACATTAAATTATCCTTCATTATCAAATTAGAGTATGGTCAAAGTATCTGTAAAAGAAGGATGGTCCAACCAAAGCAAAATGGCGATTCTTGGTTTGATTGGTGGACTATTGGCAATTCTTGTTGTAATTATAATTGATTAGTATGTTTCAATAGTCATTTTCTAAAATCAAAATACAACAAGACTAAAAGGCAGTTTATTTAATGAAAAGTATGATGTTCTGCAAAAAATGTAATGTTCCTATGAATACTCGGGAAGCTTCTGAATCAGATAGGAGAGGACACAAACAAGAAAATATCTCAACTCAGCACTATTGCCCAAAGTGTGATCATTCTGATTATGAATATTCATAGAAAGAAATGTGATGATTAATACAAATTCTATGTGTGAATAGTAATTTTGATTAATCTATTGAACTTGATTTGACGAAAACTTATTTTTCATTTATTATTCTCACTTTTGAGATTTATGGTATGATTAATTTGTTCTTGATAAACAAATTCTATATGGTTTTTAAAAATATTCTAGTCCCTTATGATGGAACAAGTTTCTCTAATAGGGCATTTCAAAAAGCATTGGATCTTGCTAAAAAAGATGATTCTAAAATTACAATATTTACAGTCATAGAAGGTGAGTATTCTGCAATATTGGGTTATTCTAAAATTAACCCCCAAATAATTAAAAAACAACAAAGTGCTGCTAAAAAGTACATTTACAAACTTGAATCTACTGCAAAAAATAGTAATGTTCCAATATCTGTAAAAATTAAACAGGGAACATCAATTGTCAAAGAAATAATCAATTTTGCAAAATCTAAGAAATCAGATCTTATAGTTATGGGGTCTCATGGAAGATCAGGCATGAATAAATTAATTCTAGGAAGTGTTACAAATGGTGTAGTACAACAAGTAAGATGCTCAGTTATGGTGATAAAATAAATGGTTTTTAAAAACATTCTAGTCCCTTATGATGGCTCTTCTTATGCAGATCGTGCTTTCACCAAAGCCGTAAAACTAGCTAAACAACATAATTCTCATCTTCGAGTTGTTGCATGTTTAGATGTTGCAAATTTAGGTGGATGGTATGTTGATAAACGAATCAATAAAGATATTATGAAAAAAGCAAAAAATCTAACAGAGAAACTTTTCTCCAAATTAAATTATACTGCAAAAAAACATGGAATCGATATGGATTCAAAAATTATAGAGTCGAACAATGCTGTAAAATCTCTACTATCGTTTTCTAAATCCAAAAATATTGATCTAATCGTAATGGGTTCTTCAGGAAGAGGGGGATTTGATAAGGTACTGCTTGGTAGTGTGAGTAATGGAGTTATGCAAAAGGCAAAATGCCCTGTTTTAATCATAAAATGATGAAAAATAATTCTGATTAGAAATATTCTAGTTTGTATTGGTGGTTCAAAAAATCTCACTTGTAGTATGTGATAAAACCCATACTACACAAATTTTATTGCACTATATCCTACAACTGATTCTGTATCTCCTGATACATCTCCACTTGTAGCATAACTAAGAAGTTCTCCTTTTATTGCTCCAAGATTTTTACATGCAATCATTGTAGATGCAATGGCCCCAAAACCACATGCAGTTACTCTCTTTTCTTTTAGAACATGATAAAATTTCTCAACATCCATCTCTAAAATGGGTTCAATCAATGCCTTGTCTTGAAGATGAGCAAAAGAATTTTCCTCATAATGTGTAAAGTCTGATGATGCGACAATTATTGAGTTTCTCTTTTTTGCAATTTCAGATACTGCATATCCTATATCCCTTGAAGTATCCAAGTCTTGATCTTTTAAAATTATGGGGAGAATTTGAAATTTTTCAGAAAACATGAATTGTAGCATAGGAACTTGAACTTCTAAACTGTGATCTTGGGAGTGAGAATAACTATCAATTTCAATAACATTGGATTTCTCTACAATCTCTTGCGCAGCTTCTGAATCTACCTGTACTGTTCCAAAAGGAGTCTGCCATTTTGCATCCATCATAGTGGCCACATTTTTTCCTATTCCGAAATGATTTGGTCCGATGATTATTGCCAATTCTGGATTCTGTGTAGAGACAGATTTGTAAGAATGACATGCAGTAGGCCCTGAATACACATATCCTGCATGTGGACAAACAATTCCAAATATTTTATCGCTTGATTCTGTGACCTTGTTACCTGGTCCGTACTTGTGGTCAAAACAATCTCTTATCATTTTTTCCAATTCTTCTTTTCTATCTGGATAAAATTGACCTGCAACAACTGGTTCTCTTATCATTAAGTTCTCTTTCATGTTATTTTATAAAAAATCATCAGATGATTCTCTGATAACTAATCCGTTGGGTGATTTTTCTTTGAATATCACTCCTTCAAATTTTAAGACTCTGATGCCTTTATCTTTCCATGCATCTTTACCAAGTCCAGCCTTCTCACAAGTATACTTGAGAAATTCTTCTACATCCCAGTTGTATTCTACTGGAACTTGTGGTAAAAGTAACCCTGATGTGTAATCATTCTCTACAATTAACCCATCTCTACCAACCTTGATAATTGATAGGTAATCTTTAGGATCTTCTACTTTGATTTCTGTTGGTTCAGAAAGTACTGTTACCTCAAAAACAACCTGGTCTATTTCATCTACGTTCAGTGGCGTAAATCGATAATCCTGAGTAGCAGCTGCAATTGCCGCATCAATTAATCCCTCACATAATCTTTTAACTGGAAGTGGAAATCCTATGCACCCTCGCAATGAATTTTGTTTGTTAATTGTTACAAACACTCCTGAATTAAAATTGAATTTAGAATTAAATTCTGAATCATCAATTTTTGAATTATCTTTTAGAATTTCTATGACTGCTCTTCTTGCCATCTTGACTAATTCATTACCGTCAGTATCTGAAATTTCTCTCAATTTGTCTACTGTTAAATATCTAAAAACACAATAAAAAATGTTGATTATTGGAAAAGAAGCAGAATTGTATGAATCCCTTTCTGATGATAAGGTAAAGTGTACTGCTTGTGCACGATATTGTGAGATTGGCAAGGGCCAAATTGGTCTATGTGGAATACGTGGAAATGAAGATGGCAAACTACAACTATATGCATATGGAAAAGTAATATCTGGTCATGTTGATCCTATTGAAAAAAAACCTCTAATACATTATTGGCCTGGCAGTAAAGTCTATTCTATTGCAACAACTGGGTGTAATTGGCTTTGCAAGTATTGCCAAAATTCCGATATTAGTCAACGTCGTAAAGTTGAAGGAATTGATATGACTCCTGATGATGTTGTAAATACTGCAGTAAAATATGGCGCACATGGCATCGCGTATACATACAATGAACCTTCTATTTTTATTGAATTTGCACGTGATTGTGGAATTGCTGCCAGAAAAAAGGGACTGTTTAATGTATTTGTGTCAAATGGATATGATACTCCAGAATCAGTTTCAATGATGAATGAGTTTCTTGATGGTATAACTGTGGATTTTAAAGGCAGTGCAGAGCCAGAATTTACAAGAAAATTCATAGGAGTACCTAGCCCACAACCAATTTTTGATACCCTTCTGGAGATTAGAGATAAAACCAATATTCATGTTGAAATTACTGATTTGATAGTGCCAAAAGTTGGCGATGATTTGGAACATGCAAAAAAACTTTCAAAATTCATTTATGATGAATTTGGACCTGAAATACCAATTCATTTTTTGAGATTTCATCCTGATTATAAAATGATGGAATATCCTAGTACTCCTGTTGAAACATTGGAAAGACATTACCAAGTTGCAAAGGATGAAGGTTTGAAATACGTCTATCTGGGAAATGTGCCTGGTCATAAATGGGAGCATACGTACTGTTCTGAATGTAACAAGATAGTTGTAAATCGATATGGGTTTAATATAAGAAAATGGAATCTTGATAAAAACAATTGTTGTCAATTTTGCGGTAACTCGATACCTATTGATGGAAAATTACAAGAAGGATATTCACAAGATCGCTTTCAGTTTGTACATTGATTTATGTTTTAATCTAAACAACAATTTTATCTAAACAATTCATGCTGTTGTTCTTATGAGAAACCCTGTATTGTTTGGAATTCTTTTAGTCCTAACAATTTTAATTATGATATATGAACCCGCCTTAGCATTTGGTGATTCTTCTTCTGATACTATGCAACAAAAATCTGAAAATGTGTAAAATCTTCATTTCCCCTATAACCAAATATGTGCTCCTGGAATCTATCCTGGAAAAATATGTGTTATTGATGGTAAAGCCCAACCCTATCTCAAACCACCTTATCAAAAATATGCTGGAATCTCAGTAGATAATGTCATTTGCGCAGAAGGAAAAAAACTAATGTTAAAGTCTCATGATTTATCTCCTATTTGTGTTGATTCAACTTCTGTTGAAAAACTAGGACAAAGAGGATGGGACTTATCAAGCAATAAACAGAAAACAATCTTGTCGTCAAAAATAGTTTCTGATCAAAATCTTTCACATAGTGTAAGATTGGATGTTAAATCTGAAGTTATAGGCAATGATAACTATTTAATTTTTGAAGGTTCTGGATGGCATAACTTTCACAGTGTAGAGATTACAATTAGCAATAATAGTAAGGAACTAGCATCTATTAGAAGTAAGACAAATGATAATGGTGTATTGTATGTGCCTTGGTCTTTATCTGTTGCTGGTTTGCCAAATGGTTTGTATACAATTTTTGCAACTGATGGAATTCATCAAAAAAGTTTGAACTTTCTATTCCTATAACTGACTATTTTAGATCTGGTTCATCTATATTAGAAGTTGAGGTAACTGGAGAAAACCAAGTAAGGCGTGGTACTACTCATTTTATAGAGATAAATGTACACCGAGATGAATTCCCTGTTACTAATGCAAGGGTTTCTATAACCATAGAAAACTATGGAGAAGACATTATGCGAGAATTTGATGGATATGCAAATCATAGAGATAATTTTGTATTCTCCTGGGAGATTCCCAAAAGTTTTGATGATGTTGAAACACTCTTAGCTTTTGTTGATGTTACTGATGGTATTTCATCTAAAACAAAATTGTTCAAATTCCAAGTATATTGTCATCCTGGAGAAAAAGATTGCAATGTGGATGGAAATTAAATTTAAAAATTTTGTATTTTCTATACACTTGCTGACCAACTAATGTCATTAGTTACCATTCATTACCAATAGTATATATACTAGTGTGTTTGTGGTTACAACATGAGTACACAATCTCAAACAAGCAATGCATATTCATTGTACAAGCAAAATGTTCAAAAATACTTTGAAAATATCTCAAAAATAACCCCACAGTATTTTCAATCTATGACACATTTGCAAGATGAATGTATGAAAACATGCGAAAAAGCAATTAATGCTTCAGTATCTGTGCAACAGGAATTTGCAACAAAGGCTGGAATTACAACTGATATTCCAAATGATGCAAAAACTGCAATTGTAGATGCTAACAAGCAAATTGTTCAAGCAAGTACTGTGAACAATCAATTGGTAAAAACCACAATTGATGCAACCGTACAAAATATCAAAACATTCAACGACAACATAAACGCATTTGCTGAACTAAACAAAAACATGATTCAATCATGGACAAATCCATTCACACAAAAAAACTAGTGTGATTGATTTTTCTTTTTTATTTGATTAGAAATTTTTAAAAAAATTAATTCTCAATCTTCAACCATGACGAGTTTCTAACATCACGGATTATTTTCCAAATCTTAAACTCTCCGATTAAGACTATTAATTTCACTTTGCAAGTTAGTAATTATCTGTTGCAATGCTGAAGAGTATGTGAAGCTGATGTTCTACTATTTCAGGGGAAACTCAAGGCAGCCAATGTGCAAGAATATAATGAAGATATGCGAGGTTCACGCAAGAAACATCACTGCAGATGGCACGAACATCAGAGTTCAGCCGTTATCTTGAACTGCTTGGAGTATTTTCTTCTGTTTCTCTCTATGATGATGTAATACTGGATTATTTCATGAATCTTCTCACCAACCTTCAGTCCAGAGTTGTCAGCTGCCGTCTGAAAGTCTATGTAATCACTATCTTTTATTTTGATGATAATCTCCCGCAAGAATAGTAACTATACACCGCCGAGAAATAACATGATCATTGAGCCTACAGTACACCCGAGATTAGCTGGAAACTGCACCATATCT
>Ga0224513_10001281_pt1 | contig 10097 bp, 7 predicted proteins | sample SF_May12_sed_USG_5_FD_169109 | JGI IMG/M metagenome (GOLD analysis project Ga0224513, IMG submission 169109) | Sediment microbial communities from San Francisco Bay, California, United States - SF_May12_sed_USGS_21 | ecosystem: Environmental > Aquatic > Marine > Sediment | place: USA: California... | reverse complement strand
AAACCCTTTTTAATAAATGATATAGGTGAAATAAAAGATTCTCTTACATCCAGGAGTTTAGAATTTGCCAAGAAGATAGGAGCGAAATCGTTTATATGCTGTCCAATTATATACGAAGACGAATCAATAGGGGTTTTGGCAGTTGATAACATACAAACAAAAAAGCCCTTACTTCAAAGTGATATCAACATTTTAATGGGTATTGCCGGCCAGATAGGCATAAGCATACACAATGCAAAATTAATTGAAGCAAGATTTAAGCAATTTCAGTCCATATTGCAGGTTCTTGCGGCCACAACTGATGCTAGAGACCCCATCACGGCTGGACATTCCACGCAAGTCACAGAATATGCGGTTGGTATATGTAATGAGTTAGGGTTATCCTATAATTATACTGAGATGATTAGAGTTGCATCATTATTACATGATTATGGCAAAATCGGTGTGGATGATGCTATTCTGAAAAAACCTGGCAGGTTAACGTCTGAGGAATATGAACATATTAAAACGCATGCGCCCAAAACAAAAAGCATTCTTGATCAGGTTAATTTTGAAGGAATATACACTGAAGTTCCCGAGATTGCTGGGGCACATCATGAAAAGCTGGACGGGACAGGATATCCAAATGGTTTGAAAGGCGACCAAATACATTTTGGTGCAAAAATCATTGCTTGTGCGGATGTTTTTGAAGCTTTAACATCCAAAAGGCATTATCGGGATCCCATGCCATTAGATGATGCATTTAATTATCTAGTAGAAAACATTGGGATTCATTTTGAAAGGCAGTGTGTGGAAGCATTAATAAATTTTTATAATTCTACTGCACCCAGAAAATATTTGTATAATAATCCACTAAAGAGCCCTTTGTCAAATATTAATATAACTGTAGAGGATGTTCATCCTTCTAATCCTTCAGAAATTGATTAAAAAAAAGAAAGGAACAGGAATATTTTTACTATTTTCTGCTACAAGTCAAAATATTTCAAAATTCTATTACAAATAAAATATTACACAAAAAAAATAATCCACCAATTTACATAGAATAAATTTTAATTTAAAAGAAACTAATAATGAAATCTCTAGATGCGATTATCATATCTGATTATGGGAGGGATACTTTTTCAGGAACAAGTCCACTACGCTTACATATTGATAATAACCATTTGGCATTGATACAGAATGTTCAGAATTTTATTGAAAATAATGGACATATTGTTGAGCCAGTTGTTGGTGATAATGCAAATTGGCAGTCAGCGGCCAAATTGAATGGTATTGTACTTTATAGTTATCTTTCACGTAAAGGGCACAAAGTAGAACTTATTGATTCATTTTATAATGAAAAAAAATATTTTAATGGACTGTTACAATATTCGCCGAAAGTAATTATTGTTTCTACAACTTTTATTTTAAATAAAAAATCGCTTATTAGTTTAGTAAATGAAATAAGATCAAGAACTAATGCTAAAATAATTGTGGGAGGGCCATTTGTATATTCATCTTATTTATTATTTAAAAAGATAGTTGATAAAAAATATGATACTGAAAGCCCCAAAGAAGATTTTTTGTTTATTTCTGGGAATAATAATCCTGATGTTGACCTTTTCATAGTTAGCAGAGGAGGATTGACAATACTTTCAGGAGTTTTAGATCGTCTTAAATTTGACGGGGAAATTAATAATTTTCCCAATACTGCAAGATGGGATGGCAATAAGTATGTCTTCTCTAAAAGAATTGAAGAAACTCTTAACACTGAAGATATATCTATTGCTTGGTCGGAAATTCCAAGAAGATTTTTCTCTTCAAATGTTGTTAACATTCAGGCAAGTGTTGGATGCCCTTATAAATGTGAATTTTGTAATTTTGTCAAAGATCGTCAATTTACATTTATTAAACCTCTTGACTCTTTAATTAATGAGATAAAAGAAATCAGTAGTATTGGCGTCAAATATGTTAGGTTTGTTGATGATAATTTTAGGTTAGGGAAACCCGATCTTAATGAAGTATGTGAAAGATTTGTAAGTGAAGGAATAAGTATTTATTGGATGAGTTTTTTGCGTGCCAGTACATTAGAAAAAACAGATTTAAATCTTCTAAAAAAAGCTGGGTGTATGGAGGTGCAAATTGGAATTGAATCTGCTGATGTAAATGTTCTTAATAATATGAACAAGAAAGCAAATCCTGCAATGTATAAAAAAATTATAAATGAATTATTAAACCATGGTATCAATTGTTCATGTTGTTTTGTGGTAGGTTTTCCTGGCGAAACGGTTGATTCATATAAAAGAACAATAGAATTTATAGAAAGCATTCCACAAAGTAATCATAAAGGTTTATTTTATTGGTCAATTTATCCATTTTTTTTTGTACCTCTAAGTCCAATATATGAACCTGATAAAAGGGAAAAGTATAAATTAAATGGATATATGGACACATGGGATCACATAACAATGAATTCGAGCGAAGCAAAAAAACTTGTAAAAAGAGCATTCCTTGATATAAGAAACTCGAGTCCGATATATAGTGGTGATAACATTGACATGTTACTGAAACTCGCTATTGAGAAAAGAAAGGATTTTTTTCTAAAGCGTCACGAGTTGGCAAGGTTATCTTTAAAGGGGAGATTTAAAAAAGAACAAGCTTTGGAAGTATTTTCAAAAATTTTAACTTAGAGGTTTGATTCCCCTGCAAGCAATTAAGGGAGTATATGTAAATCTCCTTGGATCAGAAAAAGAATCATGGAATTCTTTCATAAACTCTTCGTAACCATATTGATAATCATCAAATTGATAGTTAATAATTTGTGGTGCTAATTCAACTTTCTTTATCCAATTATATTGATCTTTTTTGTTTAGGGAACCATATATATTATGATGTGCAGATACATCAACAACAATATCAATAAATCTTAGATCATATAAATAAGAGTATAATTTCCTCCCTACAAAAGGATCAAAATTGGCTTTAATTTCAACTTCTTTAATTATTGCTTTAACTGTTTTGTCTAATCTTTCAGGTATTCCATAATGGTTTAGGCAATTGTAATCAAGATCGATAAGACAAAGTATACCACCAGGTTTTAAAATATTGGTTATATTTTTCAAAATTTCAAAGCTGTTTGTGCGATAATATTCTAGTACAAATCTGACCCATATAAAATCAAATAATCCCAAATCGTCAAGTGGATCGCAAATATCCCTGCAAAAAAAATCAATTTCTTCAGTTTGATAATTTTTTAAAGCATATTGATATCTAGATTCTGAATTATCTACACCAATAGTTTTTCCCCTAGGCTGAGTTATTTGATTTAATATAGAAGTTGTTATTCCAGGACCACAACCAAGGTCGGCAACTCGCATGCCAGGTATTAACCCAGCCCATTTAGCTTGGTTGTGTACAATTTCAGGGTCAGTTTTTGAAAGTAACCTGAAGGATTCACTGTCACTTTCCATAATATATTTATTAGGATTCATTTTTTAATTTTCTATAAATAATGTAAAGTAATTTTTATTAATGTTTATGGATAGATATAACATGTATTTATGATTATTAAATCTTTTTTTTGTAATTACTTGTAGAATATTAAATCTTCATTATAAAAAATGAAAACAAGCTATAGCTCAATGAAAAATACAGATACATCTTACCAGGAAGAAACTCCTTTATATAGTATAAGAATTATTCGCTCCTATATTGATCATTTGCATAAAAATTATCCCCAGATAAGTATTGACAAACTCTTGGATCATGCCGGTATATCCAAATTCCAATATAATGATGATGGTTATTGGTATAACCAGCGACAGGCAAATCGTTTTCAAGAAATTTTAGTAAGTGAAACCGGAAATAAAAATATTGCACTGGATGCAGGACGGAATCTCATAAAATCTCAAAGTGTTTTTGCCCAGTATCTCTTTAGTTTTCAAAATGCTGGCAAAGTTGTAAGTGCCATTGGAAAAATTTACTCAAAAGCAAGTAAGGCTGCAACTGTAAGTGTAAGAAAAATTGGTGAAAACAAATATGAATTTATTTCGAAACCAAATCCAGGAGTCAAAGAGGAGTATTATCAGTGTAAAAATCGCAAAGGTAGCCTTGAAGGTACTCTCAAATTTATAATACATGACTACCCAACTATTGAACACACATCGTGTTATCATAAGGGTGATAACTATTGTAGATATTTAGTTTATTGGGAAAAGCCGGGTGAAACTTTTAAATGGAAGAGAATTAGAAATTATTTAATTCTTCTAGGCCTACCAATTTCAGGTTTCATTTCGTTCCAACTACCTTTTAATTATTTTCTATTATCATCAACATCATTTCTTTCAATTATTTTGGGAGTGACTCAATACGCGAATTTGTTGGAAGAAAAAAGATTGAAAAGAAATCTTGAAGAAATGGGTAACTTGGCAGAAAGTCACTGGTATGAGTATAATGTTCGTTATAATACCACTAAACTCTTTGAAGAAATTGGGCGTGTTACTTCAGTTAAACAAAATGAACGCGAGATAATAAACGCTATTTCAAGAGAGCTGAAACAAAAACTAGATTTTCAACGTGGTTTTGTCATCTTGGTAGATTCTTTAAAATGTTTCTCATTATCAAATAGTTACGGATTCACCAATGAAGAAATTTCAGTAATAAATAATAGTTGGTTAGGGGGCGAATCTAATAATGAAAGTATCTGGCAAAGAGTTTTTAAGAAACAGGAACCAATATTGATTGAGGATATGAGCAGAAGTAATGATATCCTAGATTCAAATGATCTTGAGATAGCCAAGAAATTAAAAATGCACTCCATGATATGTGTTCCGATTGTTCATGAAAGTGAATCATTAGGACTTATAGCAGTTGACAGTCTGAAATCCCAAAAGGAATTCAGGGAGGGCGACATAAATCTACTCATGGCAGTTGCATCCCAGACAGCCTTGAGTATTGCTAATGTCAGATCCTTTCAAAAATTGCAGGAAAGCGAGAAAAAACATCGTACTTTTGTTGAGACTATCAGGGATATTGTATACACAATAGATTTAGACGGCCGCTTTACCTATGTAAGTCCTATGATTGCAGTCATTACCGGGTATACTGATAAAGAATTGCTTGGCAGAGATTTTATTGAAATAATTACTTCTCCCTATAAAGAAACAGTGATGCAGAGGTTTTCTGATGGTCTTAAATCCGGGGAGACTGCAACATATGAGATAGAAATCCTCAGCAAGGATAATAAGGCTGTTCCGGTTGAAATAAATGTGGCCCCCCTGACAAACAATAAGGGCCAAATGATCGGCAGAATTGGTGTTGCCCGTGATATTACAAGAAGGCACAAAGAAGAAGCAAAACGTCAAGAAATGGCAATGAGAGCTCTTACACAAGACAAACTTGCTTCGCTAGGGGAAATTGCCACAGGGGTGGCACATGAGATCAACCAACCACTATCCTATATCAAGATAATACTTGAATCTACACTGAATGATATAGAGAATGAAAAACTGAACAGGGCAGAACTGTCAGGGGATTTTAATGAGTCTCTGCGTCAGGTAGGGAAAATAACAAACATTATTTCACATTTGCGGACTTTTGGCAGAAGTGATGTGACCTCTTTCAATCCTGTCAAACTATCCATGGTTTTGGATGACACTTTAATTCTTATGAATGAAAGACTGAGAATCAAAAACATCACAATTGAGATCCAATTAGCAGAATATTTACCTCTGTTGTATGGAAATCATATCAAACTTGAGCAGGTTTTTGTTAATCTGATCCAAAACTCAATGGACGCCCTAGAAGAGCAGGGAAAGGGTGAAATAATTTTGTCAGCGCAAGTTGATAATAATGAAGTGTTAATAACTTACTCGGACACAGGAAATGGGATAGACCCAAAGATGCAGGAGAAAATATTTGAACCATTTTTTACTACGAAGGAAGTTGGGAAAGGCACAGGTATTGGACTTTCAATAGTATATGGCATAATACAGGAACATAAAGGCACAATTATCTGTGAATCTGGAATGGGAAAAGGGGCAACCTTTAAGATCAGGCTCCCTATTTATTCAGAAAGCACCGATTCCCTGTCAGCACCTTTAGGCGCATAGTTTTAAAATATCTTCAATTTTGTCTTGAGTATAATCCTTCATGCCCCAGACTTTTGCCAGGGCGACAGCATTTTCAGCTATCATCGGTATATCCTGTACAGGGATATGCAAGGCTGTAAGGCTGGTTGGAGCTTGCACTTTCTTAAACCAGGAGAGCAGAGCCTGTCTTCCTTCGGCAGCTTTCTTTTCAATGGAGCCTGACATTATACCAAAAACCCGTTCTGCGAACTGGGCGAATTTTTCCGGGGTCCGTTGGGCCTGATAAGCCATCCATCCTGGAATAACTACGGAAAGACCTGCCCCGTGGGCCACATTGTATAAGGCACTCAGGGAATGCTCGATCATGTGCATGGGGAATCCTACCTTGCCAAGGCCTGCTCCTGTCAGGCCGTTTAAGGCCAGGGTTGCAGCCCACATGAGGTCAGCCCGGGCATCATAATCTTCCAGGTTCTGCAGGACCCGATTGCAGCTGTCCATGGAGCTGATGACCAAACCTTCCATAAAATGGTCCTGCACCGGGGTATAGGGCTCCAGGTTTGTAAAGTAATATTCGAGAACATGGGCAATGGCATCAACAGCACCATAGGCTGTGTATTCTGTTGATACTGAAAAGGTGGCTGTGGGATCAAGAATAGATACTTTAGGGTAAAGATGCTTGTTGGCAAAACCGAATTTCTGCTTTGTTGCCTCGTTGGTAACTACCATGCTCGAGTTCATTTCAGAGCCGGAAGCTGCAAGTGTGAGCACACAGGTAAGGGGCAATGCAGCTTTGAGGCTTTTTCTGCCGGTAAAGAATTTCCAGACATCATGCTCGACCAGGGCACCTGCTGAGATGGCTTTGGCACTGTCGAGAACCGAGCCACCCCCAACAGCAACTATCACGTCAACGTTGTTTTCCTGGGCCAATGTAATGCCCTGGTGTACGTGACTTAAAACAGGGTTGGACTGGACTCCGTTGAGTTCAATTATTGTAACACCTGCATCCTGGAGTGATTTAGTCACCTGGTCATAAATTCCGTTATTCTTGATGCTGCTCTGGCCGTATACCAGGAGGGCAGTTTTGCCGAATGCTGCAGTTTCATCGCCGATAGATCGAATGGTATATTTGCCGAATAGAATTTTTGTGGGATTATGAAAGACGAAATTTTTCATGGCTTGTAGTCTCCGGAATATATTGAAGTGGTTAGAATAGTATATTTTTTAAAAAATGCATCAATGTTGCTGCAGGATATTTGTCAGGGCCACATAGTCTTCGACACTGAGCCTTTCGCCGCGAATCCTGTTGTCCAGTCCCAGTTTTTCAAGTGATCGTACAATTGTTTTTTTATCAGCTTCAAGCCGATTTGATGCAGAAAGGGCATTGACCAAGGTTTTGCGCCGCTGTTGAAAGGCGGCATCAATTATATTTTTGAAAAGCTCCAGGTCATAATGGGGAAGGGCTGCTGCACGTTCAGGCCTGGGAAAAAAGGTGATCTTTACAACCTGTGAATCCACTTTGGGCCTGGGGTGGAAATGTTGCGGACCAAGGTTAAGCAGCTTTTTAACAGAAGCACAGGCTGCCATGCGCACAGTCAGGATACCGTAATCCTTTGTGCCGATTTCTGCGGTTAATCTTTGGGCTACTTCTTTTTGCAGCATCAGAACAGCCCATTCAATTTTGTCCTTGTACCCGGTAAGTTTGAAGAGGAGGGGGTTGGATATGGAATAGGGCAGGTTGGCAATCATTTTGAGGCGGGCGCCAGACTCCTCAGCCAGTTTTACAAAATCAGCCTGCAGGATATCCTGGTGCACCAAGGTCACGTTTTCTGGCAAGCTGCCTGCTTCCAGGTGGTAGCGGATAATACCCGAATCTATCTCAAGTCCGATGACTCTTTTGCAGATTTTCGCCAAGTGAAAGGTCAGTGCCCCAAAGCCAACACCTAGTTCAATGATAGTATCATCTGGGCTGACTCCGGTTAATTTTACGATTTTTTCCGAAATATTCTTGTTTATCAGAAAATTCTGCCCGAACCGTTTTTTAGGGGCAAGCTTCTGCTGTTGCAGGATATCTTTTATTTTCTTATCAGGCAGCATAGGAATACCATGCGGAAAGTCGTATTATTTGAGTATTTTCTTTTCAAGCTGTTTTTTCTGGATGGATCTGAATAACATGTATGACAGACAGTAAAAAAACAGGGTGAACGGCAGGGCTAAAACCATGCCGCCGGCAAGCAGGATTATGAGTGATTCCATTCCTATTTGCCCCAGGGCCGTCAAAGTTTCACCGAATTTGCCGCCATTTATGATCGCATCTATCAGGATTGAAACGTCCTTCCAGGAATGTTTACCCGGTGTCAGCCAGTTGCCTATCTGCCAGGAAAGGTAATACTGTGGCAAGAAAGTAATGGGATTGCTGACAATGATCGTGGAAAACAGGGCGGCAATTTTGCTGCCCCTCAATATAAAGGCAAATAGGAGTGACAGGATTGTATGAAAGGGAATAGTAGGGGTTATGCCGACAAATGTGCCTATAGCAACACCACGGGCCAGCACGCCTGGATGACCTTTAAGGCGGACAAATCTCAGATAATAATATCTGGCGGCGCGGCGCAGCTCAAGTTTCATCGGCTCTGCTAGTAAAGTTTGATGTGCAAATTTTTCTACAGTGATCTAAATTATTAAAAAAAAGATAACAAATTAAGGGATAACAGGAAATAGGATAGTAAATGTAAATTTGTGACCTCAGGTAATCAACCACATAATATACATTAATTTAGTTCTCGTAATTTACTTTGCCTCATAGCTTGTATTAAAAACTGTCACTATAAATGGCCTTAAATTCTCACCTGATGCGCATAATGGATTGAAACATATCTAGTGATCAATATGTTTGTCTAGTGCATTAGAGCAAAGTTTGAGAACCTCCTTAAGGCTTTTAAAGGGCAGAACAGCTGCATTGCTTTTTTTTTGTAACAAAACGGCACTAGTACATTGTTCGGGGCGCAGTTTTTGATAATTTGCAGGCATGATAAAGGTTGCTTGAACGATTTTGAAGTTCCACGTTGGTAGAAATTATACTGCTGTTTAATATTTGAGGAATAATCTCCAGAACAATTTAAACGGGAATTCTTGCAATTAAACAATAAATCTTGATTAAAAATGTAAAAAATTATTACTCTTTCTTTTCGGGTAGTTGCGCCCTGCCTTTTAGTAAGGCTCTATGAATCTCGATGTATGGGACATTGTCGGCAAGTTGTTCTATTTGATTCATGAATATCCCCATATTCTTTTCAACTTTCTTTAAATGTTTTTGAGTGGTTTGGGCTTTCAGTTGAAGCCAAGAAGCTTCTTCGTATAAATTAGAAAGTGCATCACTTAGTCGGAATTTATCCAGGGGGTTAATTTTATCCCAGTCAATATTATGTAAGTCGCCATTAGGAAAAAAATCCTCTGTATCGAATAAAAACACCTGATCAGCTGGTGCGTTATATTCTTTCTTTAAATGCTTTCTGACAATCTTTTTTAAATTATTAATTACCTTTTTGTATTTTCTTAAATACTTCGGGCCATAGCCTAATATCCGTAATGATGCAAGCCATAACACATTGACAACATCCCTTTGAGAAAACAATCTCTTGACCTGGCCTCTTACTCTTGGAGATTCCAACTTTAAGAAACCGGCATCCTCCATACTGCGTAACCACGTATCAGAAAGAGGCATTTCTTTCTGGATATCCTGCATTGTCCACCCGTCTCTTTCATTAATCATATTTACTCCTCTTGAAACCACGTTAAACGATAGTTCTCGTTTGAGTAGTATGTTTTTATTATTTACGCAATGTTCTTTTAAATAATTATATATTCAGGTGTTAAGCAGGAAAAATCACTGTTAAAACCTGGCTAAACCCTGCCAATTAATTGATATTGCACTGACTCTTTAGTTTATTTAACGTAAGCGAGAACATATTCAAATAATTATTCGCAGGTTCTAGTTCACCAGGAGTTGGAATTGCGTGTCCAGTTGTTTCG
>Ga0224513_10001278_pt1 | contig 10102 bp, 7 predicted proteins | sample SF_May12_sed_USG_5_FD_169109 | JGI IMG/M metagenome (GOLD analysis project Ga0224513, IMG submission 169109) | Sediment microbial communities from San Francisco Bay, California, United States - SF_May12_sed_USGS_21 | ecosystem: Environmental > Aquatic > Marine > Sediment | place: USA: California... | reverse complement strand
GCGACTCTCAAGCTCCGGACGCGTCTCGGAGGAGGCTGGCGCCTCGACCTTCACGGGCGCTACGTGAAATCGGACAACCCCGACGAGGTCTCCGGCCTCGACACCAAGGCGACACCCTACGGCATCGCGGGCTCGTGGACCTCGAAGAACGGTTCGTCGTCGGTCGGGATTGATCTCGAAAAGTACTCCTTCAAGACCGACACTGGTGTCATGCTTCCCAGCGGAGGGCTCGATCGTTCGATTTACGAACTCGACCTCGCAACCGCGACCCTTTACGGTCACACCAGATCCGGGATATTCGGCTTCTCCGGATCGCTGACCTATCTGACTGACGACGGTGACAGCTTCCCGGTCGATGCGTGGAACGGCCGCCTTCGCCTGACTCTCTACGGCGGCAACAGTCTCGAGTACTCGGCACTGGTCCAGTACTGGTCCTACGACGAGTTCCAATTCGATCTCGACGACTTCGATGTCTTGCGCTACGGCCTCGCTGTGAACTGGAGATTCTGATGACGCGCCTCAAGCTTCTCTCGCTGGCGGCGGCCCTTGCCCTGGCTTCGGCGGCAGCGGCGCAGGAACCGGTGACGATGGACACCTGCGAAATGTGCCACGACGACGTGGCCCCGGTCTTCGCCGCTGGACCCCATGGACGAGCCATGGCCAAGGTCGATTCGGCGATTCTCGACCGCTCATGTGTCGGCTGCCACGGTCCCGCCTCCGAGCACGTCGACGACCCCACAACCGATAACATCAACCGATTCCCGGATCCGAGCGCATGCCTCGCCTGCCATCCCGGGCAGGAGGGGATGACCGATATCTCGACCCCTGCCCACGTCCGTAATGGCGTCGCCTGTCTCGACTGCCACGGAACCGGCCACAGCGAGCTGAAGACTGATCACATGTTGATTTCGGCACCCCACAAGCTCTGTGCCGAGTGCCATCTTTCGGAGTCGGGTTCCTTCCAGATGCCGTACGCGCACCGCGACGGCACCCGGCCCTTCGAGTGCACGAACTGCCATTCCCTGCACGGCGACAACCGCCAGGGCCGCCTGGCTCTCATCGGCAGCGGCGGCGTTTGCCTCGATTGCCACACCGAGAAAACCGGTCCATTCGTTTACCCCCACCCGCCTCAGCAGGTGAACGGGTGCATCAATTGCCACGTGCCACACGGCTCTCCAAATCCAAAAATGCTGACCCGTCACCGTGTCGCGGCCCTGTGCCTCGAGTGTCACACCGACGTGCCCTCGTTCCACGACGTGAGCCGGCCGCGATACCAGTCCTGTCAGAACTGTCACGCCGCAGTGCACGGATCCAACCGTGACTCGCGGCTTTTTGAGGAGTGATTCATGAACCGGTGTACAACAGCCAGATTTTTTTCTGGGAAGGAGGGAGCGATGAAGACCGCAGCGAGTGTGTTGATCGTCCTGGGACTGGTGATGGTCCCGCTAGTGGCGGACGCCGGAGGGCCGACCCTTCGCGCCAGTCACCGAGTCGGGGCGGGAGAAGGAAAAACGCCGGATACGCTTCCGGCCGACATGATGGCCGCGCTGACCAGCGCGTACACCATGAAAGATCTTGAGGAGACCCCGACGGTCGTCGGCGACGAGTACTGTATCGCCTGCCATTCATGGTCGGCGATTACCCACGAGGTGAAGCACCGCAAGGCGCTTCGTAAACCAATGGCAAAGAACACCCTGATCGACGGCAAAGGTGTGGTCGCCGACTACGACAAGAACGGCGTCGACGATTTCATGCAGGGTCTCGACTTCAACGAGATCAGCTCGGTCTTCGACCCATTCAAGCCGAACGCTCCAATACTGGGTTATGCAGACGGCAGATACACCATCACTATCGGCTTGGTTACGAACTGGGTGGTCATCACCCAGGGCGGCACCGGCGACTGGAAGCAGCGCTATCTGGTGCGGGTTCCGGTGACTGGGACCGCTACAGGCTATACCAAGGATAACTACGTGTCGCCCGTCCAGTACAACGAGAAGACTGACGGTTACGTGGCCTATCACCCCGAGCACTGGTGGAACCTCGATACCGGCGAGCCGGTTTACACCGTTGCCAATCCCCCGATTCTGCAAGTGGCGGAGGTAGGTCGCAGCTATTCCAAACGCTGCATCGGCTGCCACACGACCGGCTTCCGCAATCCGATGAGACAGAACAGCAACAATGAGTGGGTCTACACCCCGTTCCCGGCCACCCTGGTTCCGCCGGACTACGAGGAACAGTACCCGGACTATGACCACGACGGGATCGCGGACATCGTCAACATCGGCTGCGAGGCCTGCCACGGTCCCGGCTCGGCCCATATCCTGGGCGGCGGAGACCCGGAATACATCCTCGCTCCGAGTTCCCTCGACACCGAGGCGTCGAACGAACTCTGCGAGCAGTGCCACGTTCGAAGCACATCGTCGCCGAACGGAACCTTCGGTTTCCCGTACCGCGACGATGTGCTCGCCAACTGGATCCCCGGTTGGACCGAGGCGCCGCTCGAGGACTACTACGAGGACCATGCCGGGCTCTGGCCTGACGGTGTGACCTCGAAGCAGCACCACCAGCAGTTCGAAGACCTCTACCAGTCCTCCAAACCGACCTTCCCGTTCCACCCCATCAAGTGCGTCGAGTGCCACAGCCCGCACAGGGGTGGCAAGCACATGGTGGTGACGCGGATCGTCGACGAAGGCCTGACGATCTCGACCGAGAACGACAACAACACCCTCTGTCTCGCTTGCCACGCCACCCATGGCGCCTTCGAGGAGATCACTCCAGAGATGGTCGCCGAGTACGAGGAGAACAAGGTGGAGATCGGGACCATCGTCTCGGAGCACAGTTACCACCCCTACGGTCCCGAGCGCTCGATGGGCCTCAGCCGGTGCTCGAAGTGCCATATGCCGAAGACCGCCAAGTCGGCCATCAACTACGACATCCACGGCCACACCTTCGAGCCGATCGCACCGGAGAAGACCCTGATGTACCAGGATGCCGGCGGCATGCCGAACGCCTGTGCCGTCAGCTGCCACGCGCAGAAGGTCAACTCCTTGGGTCTCGGCTACGATCCCGACATCGGCGTCTGGAACGCACAGTTCGACGTGGATCTGGCCGAGGGGCTGATGTACTGGTACGGTCCCGGCGGAATGTGGTGGGACACCGAGCACGAGGAATCGTCCGCCAAGCGGGCGATCGAGAACTCGCTGGCGCCAGGCGCCTATGTGCCGGAATCGGAAGATCACGCGGGCTCCGAATAGACGCCTGATCCACATCTTCAACTCAGGGGGCCGCAAGGCCCCCTTTTTTTTGAATGAGGAATGAGGAATTAGGAATTAGGAATGCCGCCAACCCTGCTGAATCGCCAGCGGGTTGAGGGATCGAAATTCAGAATCCCGAATTCCGACTTTCTAATTCCTCATTCCTAATTCCTCATTCCGCTGCTATTCTCCGCCACCGATGAGCGAGACGACCCTGACCCAGCCCCGCATCTTCCGCTTCTGGCTGCCGCTGGCGGCAACGTGGCTGATGATGGCCGTTGAGGGGCCTTTCCTGGCCGCAATGATCGCGCGTCTCGCAGAGCCTGTTTTCAACCTCGCCGCATATGGCGTTGCCTTCTCGCTCGCGCTGGTCGTCGAGGCGCCGGTGATCATGATCATGTCGGCCGCCACCGCCCTCGCCCGCAACCGACTGTCCTACATCCGTCTCCGCACCTTCACCCACGCCCTCAACGCAGGCGTCACCCTGGCGATGGTTGTTGCTCTGTTGCCTCCGATCTTCAACGCCATCGCTTACGGGCTCATCGGCCTTCCGCCCGAGGTCGCTTCGAGGACCCACATCGCCCTCCTGATCCTCCTCCCCTGGCCCGCAGCCATCGGCATCCGCCGGCTCTATCAGGGAGTACTGATTCGTCACCGTCTCACTCGCCGGGTCGCCTACGGAACGGTGGTCCGACTGGCCGCCATGTTCGGCACCGCCTTCGTTCTCGCGCGGGACGGTCGGCTCGAGGGCGCCTCGGTCGGAGCGGCGGCCCTGACCATGGGGGTCAGCTGCGAGGCGGTGGCCAGCCGTTTCATGGCCGCTGGGGCCCTCCGCAGGCTCATGGCAGTTCCGGGAGAGGCCGCGGGTGCCGCGGCGAACTGGGTCTCCCTGACCCGTTTTTACTACCCGCTCGCCCTGACCACCCTCCTCAGCCTCGGCATCCACCCGGTGGTGACCTTCTTTGTCGGCAACTCGCGGATGTCGCTGGAATCGCTGGCCGTGCTGCCCGTCATCGGTTCACTGGTCTTCATTTTCCGTAGCCTCGGCCTCGCCTACCAGGAGGTCGTGATTGCCCTCATCGGCGACGAGCAGGAAGGCTACGCACCACTGCGGACCTTCGGCATCCTCTTGAACCTCGGAGTCGCCGTCGGTCTTTCGCTGATTGCATGGACACCGCTTGCCGGAGTGTGGTTCCGGAACGTGTCGGGTCTGACCGACGAGCTCGCCGCTTTTGCTCTCATCCCGACTCGGATCCTCGCCGTCATCCCCGGCCTGACCGCAATTCTGTCCTTCCAGCGCGCAGTCATGGTCATTCGAACCAACACCAACCGGATCACGTGGGCAACCATCATCGAGGTCGTCGGAACAGTGGTCGTCATGTGGGTGGCGATCTCCGTCCTCGACGCGATCGGCGCTGTGGCCGCAGCGTCGGCACTGCTCATCGGAAGAATTGGCGCGAACATGTACCTCGCGCCGGCGATGCGAGTTAAGGGTTAAGCGGGCAAGCGCTTCTCACTTCAGCCACACCCAGTGAGGTGCGCATTGCCGCATCGACGACACAGGTGCCACTCTTCGCATTGTTTGCCCTGCAGGCGCTGCCAATACAGGACGCGACGAATCCAAACAATGCGAAGGGTGGCACCACGCACTCCGAAGCAATACGAACAATGAGTTGGGAACGGGATCGGGTCGGGCACGGAAACGGTGATGGAGACGGAAACGGGCACGGATTGGTATGATCGGGGACTCGAAAGGAGCTCTGTGATGGAATACCGCTTTCTCGGTGATTCGGGTCTCAAGGTTTCGGCTCTCAGCTTTGGTGCCTGGGTCACATTCGGTCCACAGATGAATGAGGACATGGCCGGCGAATGCATGCACGCTGCGTGGGATGCCGGAGTCAACTTCTTCGACAACGCCGAGGTCTACGCCGACGGCATCGCCGAACAGCTCATGGGCCAGGTACTCACGAAATCGGGCTGGAAGAGATCGGATTACGTCGTCTCGACCAAGATCTACTGGGGCGGGGAAGGGCCAAACGATCGTGGGCTGTCGAGGAAACACATCGTCGAGGGCACGGACGCAGCGCTGGCCCGTCTCCAGCTCGACTATGTAGACCTCATCTTCTGCCACCGCGCCGACCTCCACACCCCGGTCGAAGAAACCGTGCGGGCTATGAACCACGTCATCGACCAGGGGAAGGCCCTCTACTGGGGCACCAGCGAGTGGCCGGCCGAACGCATCCTCGAGGCCTACCACGTGGCGCGGCGCGAACACCTCATCCCACCGCTGATGGAGCAGCCGCAGTACAACCTCTTCCACCGCGACCGGGTCGAACGCGAGTTCGCGCCCCTTTACGAACGTATCGGTCTCGGCACCACAATCTGGTCTCCTCTCGCGAGCGGTCTTCTGACCGGCAAATACAGCGACGGCATCCCGGAGGGCAGCCGCAGCACCCTTGAAGGCTACGAGTGGCTGAGCTCGAGGCTCCAGGGCGCAGCGGCCGAGGCCAAGATCGAAAAGGTCAAGGAGCTCTCAGTCATCGCCGACGACCTCGATTGCACCATGGCCCAACTCGCCATCGCCTGGTGTCTGGTCAACCCCAACGTGAGTACGGTCATTACCGGCGCCTCGCGGGTCGAGCAGGTCCGTGAAAACATGCAGGCGATGGAGGTTTACAAAAACCTGACTCCCGAGATCATCGACAGAATCGAGAAGATCGTCGGCAACAAGCCCGAACCGGAGCCAGACTGGCGGTAGGGTGGTTTCCCCAGTCGGAACTGAAAACTGGAAATCTGCCGTGGAGGTATCGACGTGGCTGAACGCCTTGCCCTCGCCAACCCCTTGACCCAGCTTCTCGAGAAAGAGCGGGCCGATTTCACCCGTGCGGACATGCTTCGTGTGGTGAAGGAAAAGAACATCGAACGCCTGACCTTTCATTACACGAGCCTCGACGGCAAGCTCCGCGAGCTCAAGCTCCCGGTCAGCGACCACGCCCAGGCCGAGCGAGTCCTCGCCTCAGGGGAGCGGGTCGACGGTTCGTCGCTCTTTCCCGGATTGGTCGACACCGCGTCATCGGATCTTTATGTCGTACCCAGTTATGCCACCGCTTTTCTCAGCCCGTTCGATTCGGCAAGCCTCAACCTCATCTGCCGCTTTCTCGACCGGGACGGTCAGCTCGCGCCATTCACACCCGACAACATTCTGACCATCGCCCACCAGCGGTTCAAGGAGCGCACGGGGCTCGAGCTGCATGCCCTCGGCGAGCTCGAGTTCTTCCTGGTTCGTGAGGGCGGTCCCGAAAACTTCGCGGCTCTTCGCCAGACCGGCTACCACGCGTCCTCGCCCTTCTTCAAGGGCGGTGGCGTCGTCGACGAAATGGTCGGATATCTGACCCAGCTCACCGGTGCGGTGAAGTATGCCCACGCCGAGGTTGGCTATATCGATTCGGTGCGCTCGAATCTGCCCCTGCTTGCGGGCCGGCGCGCCGAACAGCACGAGATCGAACTCCAGACCCGCCCGATTGAGGAAATGGGAGACCTCGTCGGCCTGTCACGGTGGATCATCCGTAACGTGGCCCATCGCAACGGGATGCTTGCCACCTTCGCCCCGAAGATCGAGGAGGGCGTAGCAGGCAACGGCCTCCACTTCCACCTCGAATTGGTCAAAGACGGACAGAACGTCATGGCCCTTCCGGATGGTTCGCTGTCGGAAGACGCCAGCAAATTGATAGCCGGGTTGGTCCAGTACGCATCCACCCTGTCCGCCTTCGGCAATACCGTAGCGTCGTCCTTCCTCCGTCTGGTCCCCAATCAGGAGGCGCCGACCCGGATTTGCTGGAGCCACAACAACCGGTCTGCACTTATCCGTGTTCCCCTCGGTTGGTCCGAGAAAAGCCACCTCGCGCGCGTCGTCAACCCGGGCGACACCGAGGATTATGTCGACCCACGTGGGCGGCAGACCGTCGAGATCCGGTCACCCGACGGCTCCGCCTCCTTCCATCTGCTGCTCGCCGGCCTCACCACCGCCGCCGAGTATGGGCTGACCCACGACGGAATGCTCGAGCTGACCGAGAAGACCCATGTCGACGGCAACGTCTTCTCCGACCTGGACAAGATGAGCCACCTCGAAGCGCTTCCAAACAGCTGCGTGCGATGTGCGCGTCTGTTGGACGAGCGTCGTGACATGTACGAGAAGTTCGGGGTTTTTCCACCCCAGGTCATCGATCACCAGATCGATCTCCTGATCAAAGAGAACGACGAGCACCTCAACAGCGACTTTTCAAAGCTCCCCGCGGAGGAGCGGCTGACCGCGACCCGCGAGCTGATGCACAAGGACATTCATCGGCACTGACCGGCCATCCACCCGCCCGGTGCTCGATGCTCGATGCTCGATGCTCGATGCTCGATGCTCGATGCTCGATGCTCGATGCAACTAAATAGTCGATTTTTGAGCTCATTTGTCAAGGGGTGGGTGGGTGGATCGAGTATCCAGTATCGAGCATCGAGTATCGAATTGATGGGCGGATACTGATTTCTACGGAACTCGGCGGCCTCCGCTTCGACGGACTGTCGTTACCGGCTCGATGATCGTGATGTATCGATCGACCGTCACGTCTCGACGTGTCTGAACGGTGCCGTTCGGCCAGCGGATGGTGAGCTCCTCGACCACGGTAGCCGGACCGAGACCGAACTCCAGCGGCAGGCTATTCTGCGAGCCGCGGCCCGCACCGCCGCTGACCTCCTGGACATACGACCCTTCGACCGTCGTCACAAACACCCGCGCGCCGATGGCGCTGGTGTTCGAGTGCCTCCCCTGGAGTCGCAGACCGAGCCAATGACGGCCGGTCGGGCTGTCGTTGCGCCACAGCCTGTTCGGCTCGTTCATATCGGCAGTGACGACGAGATCGAGGTCGCCGTCGTTGTCGAGGTCGCCGAAGGCGCTACCAACGCTGAATCCCTGGTTGCCCACCCCCGCCGCTTCGGTGACGTCGGTGAAGCGGCCGCCGCCATCGTTTCGGAAAAGGTGGTTGGGGCCATCGACCGTTAGATAGAGATCCTCGTCACCATCGTTATCGAAGTCCCCCCACGCGACAGACTCGGTCAACCATTCAGTGAGATCGATGCCGGCCTCCTCGGTGATGTCTGTGAAAACGACCTGAGCGTGGGCACCGGTGACCATCAAAAACGCGGCGAGAGTGGCGATGGCGATGGGTCCGAGAATCGTTCTCACAATATCCTCCTGCCGTTGCTTTTCGCTGCACCCCAATCCAGTTACAACCACCTCGAAGATCTAAATTCGAACCCTCCGAATTTATTGACGGCCCGGTCTCGCCGCCGTAGCATGGAACGGTTATTGAGACATCGAAAGCTAAGGCAGCGGAAGGAGGTTCGATGTGATCGCCAAGAATCGCGGACGCGTTCTTCTGGTGGCGGCGATGGTCCTGGTGGCGCCAGCTCTCGGCTGGGGCTCCGGATTCGCCCTCTTCGAGGTCGGCGGCCGTCAGGCGGGTATGGCCGGCACCATGACGGCGCTGGGCGACGATCTTTCGACGCTCTTCTGGAACCCCGCCGGGATGGCATTCCAGACGAACGAAGGCACCCAGCTCATGTTCGGTACGACCCTGATCTGGCCCAAGCAAACGATATATGGTTCGTCGCCCTACCCCGGTGAGGGTTACCAGGCCGACCAGGTCGAACAGATGTTTTTCCCGGTACACCTCTTCCTCGGTATTCCTGTCAACGACCGACTCGAATTGAGCTTCGCCTTTTACAACCCCTTCGGTCTCGGCACCGAGTGGGAAGACGACTTCCTCGGCAACTACATCTCGAAGAAGGCCGATCTCATGGTCTTCGATCTGGACGTCAGCATGGCCTATCAGCTGAGCGAGAACTTCGCGTTCGGCATCGGCGTCGATTACATGACCGCGACCATCGAGCTGACACGTGACGTCGGCCTCATCAACCCATATGACCAGCGCCTCACCCCTGTGGCGGAGGCCAGTCTGAAGAGTGAGGGCCTGAGCTCGGCCTGGGCGTGGAACGCCGGAATTCTGTGGAAGATGGGCGGCGGATTCAGCTTCGGTCTCTCGTATCGCTCGGGCTTCACCATCAACGGCGACGGCGAGGCGGACTTCACCCAGATGCCCACCGGCTATGCGGACTTTGACGGCCTCCTCACCACCTTCTTCCCCTTCGACGGTAAGGTCCCCATCGAGGCCTCGATCGCCTTCCCGGATTTCTGGAACGCGGGTCTCGCATGGCAGAACGAGAAATGGACCGTCTCCGGCCAATACGGAGTGATGGGCTGGAGCGTGTACGAAACGCTGCCAATCATTTTCCCCGAGAACCCCGAGTTCAGCTCGGTACGGGAAGAGAACTGGGATGACTCCTCGCAGTGGCGGGTCGGCGTCGAGTTTCGCGCCACTCAGCACTGGGACCTTCGCATCGGGTATCTCGAGGATGATACGCCGCAGCCCGCTGAAGGGATGTCACCGTTGCTTGCCGACGGTGATCGCACGGCCTACATGGGTGGTCTCAGCTACCACACCGACCGTTTCCGCTTCGACATCGCGTACGAGCAAGTCGATATCACGACCCGATCGACCGAAGGTCAGAGTCCCGACGGTTTCGACGGCACCTGGGAAGGTAACTCCCCACTGCTCCACATGAGCGTCACTCTCAAGTTCTGAAAAGGAGGACACCATGAAAACGACGATTTCTGCAATCAGCCTGGTCGCCCTCCTCGCGGTAGCGCCGGCCATGGCACAGGTCGACTTCAGCAACTATGTGGCTCTTGGCGACAGCATGACCGCAGGCTTTGCCTCGGCTTCGATGATGGATTGGTACCA
>Ga0224513_10001275_pt1 | contig 10105 bp, 10 predicted proteins | sample SF_May12_sed_USG_5_FD_169109 | JGI IMG/M metagenome (GOLD analysis project Ga0224513, IMG submission 169109) | Sediment microbial communities from San Francisco Bay, California, United States - SF_May12_sed_USGS_21 | ecosystem: Environmental > Aquatic > Marine > Sediment | place: USA... | reverse complement strand
CTCTTTCGGCATGATCGACGCTGCAGATGCTGTCGATGCAGCCGTTGAGAAGACTCTTAATCAAGGCTGCCGTACGGGTGATATTTTCCAGGACCTAGAGGGTGAGAAAAAGGTCAATACTAAGGAGATGGGCGATGCCATTATCGCCAACCTGTAGATGAACCGCGTGGCGCGTGGTGCGTGGCGTGAAAATCAAAATCAAAAGCCAAATCCAGAGACAAGGAAACAAGAAGATGAAAGTCGGTATCGTTGGTTGGCGTGGAATGGTTGGTTCTGTCCTTATTCAGCGCATGCAGGAAGAGAACGATCTGGCCGGTATTGAGCCGGTATTTTTCTCCACTTCGCAGGCAGGGCAGGACGCTCCCCTGGGTGCAGGTACCCTCAAGAATGCTGATAACATTGAAGAACTCAGCAAACTTGATGTTGTGATCACTTGTCAGGGTGGTGATTATACCAAAACCGTTCATCCACAACTGCGTAAAGCCGGTTGGGACGGTTATTGGATTGATGCCGCAAGCTCTTTGCGCATGGAGTCCGATGCGGTCATTATCCTCGATCCGGTTAACCGCAACGTGATTGATGAAGCCCTGGCCAATGGCGTCAAAGATTTTATCGGTGGCAACTGTACCGTCAGTCTGATGCTGATGGCGATCGGCGGTCTGTTCCGAGCCGGTCTTGTAGAGTGGGTCTCCTCAATGACTTACCAGGCGGCGTCAGGAGCCGGAGCGCCGAACATGCGTGAACTGTTGTGCCAGATGGGAGCTCTGGAAGACTCGGTGTCGGACCTTTTGAACGACCCGTCATCTGCGATTCTTGATATCGATCGAAAAATCACGGATTCATTGCGCGGGGATGTCCTACCGACCAAAGAATTTGGCTATCCCCTGGCCGGAAGCTTGCTGCCATGGATTGATCGCGAAGTTGAAGATGGTCAGAGTCGAGAAGAGTGGAAGGGGTATGCCGAAACCAACAAGATCCTCGGTTATGCCGAACCGGTTCCAATCGATGGTATCTGTGTCCGGGTTGGTTCCATGCGCTGCCACAGTCAGGCCCTGACGATCCGTCTTAATAAGGATTTGTCTCTCGCCGAGATTGAGGCCTTGATCGACAAGGATAACGACTGGGTCAAGTTAGTTCCTAATACCAAGGCCGACTCCTTGGCTAAACTGACGCCTACTGCCGTGTCCGGCACCCTTGCTATTCCGGTTGGCCGGGTTCGCAAGATGAAGATGGGCCCGCAATACATATCGGCGTTCACCTGCGGAGATCAGCTCCTCTGGGGGGCGGCAGAACCTCTGCGGCGCATGTTGCGAATTCTTAAAGAACAGGTGTGAATTGTTAAGGCCTGAAGGGTTGTTTTTTTCTGCAAGCCTTTAACGATAGACATAATAGAATCTCGGGGGGCTGTTTTAGCCCCCCGAACATTTTCGTCTCTTCTTCTGGACTCAAACTTTGATTGCATCCACAGAAACAGGCCTATACCAGCAAGCAGAGACAATTCTGCACAGACTTGACCCCAGGGTGAAGGTTCTCTCCTGCCTGGTTCTGGTTGTGCTCTCGTTTGGCGCTGCCGGCTGGATGCAGCTACTCTCGATGATTACAATTGTTGCTCTCGCGACATGGTCTATTAACCCTGCCTCTCAGCGGATTTTCCGCCTCTTCTGGCTGTTGCGTTGGTTCTTGCTTTTTACCTTTCTGCTGCACCTTTTTCTATCTCCTGGACGAACGCTGTGGGGCTTAAGCTGGCTTTCTTTTGATGGCTTGCTCTCAGGGGCTTTTGTTTGCCTGCAAATGCTTCTAGCCGTTGCCGCCTCAGCTCTACTCGGCATCACCACGACGACACAAAGCTTATCTCTTGCTTTTGCCTGGTTTGTTCAGCCGCTACGCTGGTTGGGGTGCCGTACCGATGAGTGGCAGAAAATCCTGTTGCTGGCCATGGATTTTGTCCCGCTTGTACATGAGGAAATTCGTGCATCAGGTCAAGAAGAGAGACGAACTGCCGACGCGGTCCCCCCTGCTGCCAGTCAGGGGCGTTTCGCTGCTTGGGGAAAGTGGTTGCATGACTTGATTTTTCGCCTGGTAGATCGAGGCGACGAGATTGCGCATCGTCTGGCTTTGGATGACGCCGCAGCTTTACGGCCAATGGTTTTGCCGGCATTTTTGCCTATGGCCCTTTTGGATCAACTTTTTTCCCTGTTTGTCTGCCTGATGATTTTCTCTTACTGGTTGGTGGGTTAAGATGCGCACAATCCTTTTGAACGTAGAGTATGACGGCACGGCCTATGCTGGTTGGCAAGTTCAATCCAACCGCCTCACTGTACAGGAAGTCGTTGAATCCGGCCTGGCAAAAATTCTTGGTTGCGAGGTCCGGATCCATTCCTCCAGCCGGACTGATGCAGGTGTCCATGCCCGTAACATGGCTGTACATTTTCGGACGGAAAGCACTCTCCCTCTAACAGCTTTCTGTGCAGGAGCGAATGCTTTCCTGCCTGATGATGTTGTTATCCGCCAAGCGAGGGAAATGCCGGAGGACTTTCACGCCCGCTTTTCATCCAAGGGTAAATGGTATCGCTATACGATTTACAACGCCGATGTGCGCTCGCCCCTTGCTTGTCGAACCGCTTGGCATTTACGCGGTACCCTGGATCTGGAGCTGATGCGAGAGGCCGCTCGTCTTCTCGTCGGTGAACACGATTTCCAGGCTTTTCGAACAACCGGGTGCATCGCCAAAACAACTGTCCGGGAAATTTTTCAGATTGAGGTGAATACGAATCAGGAATTTATTTACCTCGACTTTAAAGGTTCCGGTTTTTTACGGAATATGGTTCGGATATTGGTTGGCACCTTGGCTGAGGTAGGGCAGGGGAAACGGCCGCTGAGTGACCTGGGAAAACTTCTCCAGGGCGAGACAGATTTAAGTTCCGGCGCTACCGCCCCGGCACACGGATTGTGTCTTCAGGAGGTGTGGTATTAACCCCAGCTTTTTACCCGCTCTTCTCTTAGTTCTCTATCCTTCTCTGTGAGTTTTTTCTTATCGTCCCAGACCTGTTAAAAATAGCTGCGATTCTTCTTGACTAGCCAAGTCCCCTGAACTAAATATAGCGGTTAATTATTCACCCCCCAGCCCCCCATGGAGGTATCGGCGATGCTCGATCCCGAGATCCGCGAAGGCTTGACCTTCGATGATGTTTTGCTACTCCCCGCTCATTCCCAAGTACTGCCACGCGATGTTGATCTGACGACTTACCTGACTCCCCAGATAAAATTAAATATCCCCCTGCTCTCAGCAGCTATGGATACAGTTACCGAGGCGCGTACGGCAATTACCATGGCCCGTGAAGGCGGTATTGGTATCGTTCATAAGAATATGTCTCCTGCCGCACAGGCACTCGAGGTTGACCAGGTTAAAAAGTCTGAAAGCGGCATGATCGTTGACCCGATCACCATGGCTCCCGACCAGAAGATTTACGAAGCTCTGGAGTTGATGGAAAAGTACCGGATCTCTGGTGTTCCGATTACCAAGGACGGTCATCTGGTTGGAATCTTGACCAACCGTGACCTGCGTTTTGAAACACAGCTCGATCAGCCAATCTCGAATGTCATGACCAAAGACAAACTGGTCACCGTTCCTCCTGGCACCACACTCGAAGAGGCCAAAAAACATCTTCACGAACACCGCATTGAGAAATTGCTGGTTGTAGATGATAGCTATGCACTTCAGGGCTTGATAACCATCAAGGATATTGAAAAGGTCCGTAAATATCCCAATGCCTGTAAAGATGATATGGGTCGTTTGCGGGTCGGCGCAGCTGTTGGCGTTGGCGATGATTTTGAAGAGCGTCTGAGCCTATTGGTGAATACGGGTGTCGATGCAATCATTATTGATACAGCGCACGGCCATTCTCAGTCGGTCATTGAGGCCGTTGCTGAAGCCCGTCGCAACTATCCTGACCTTTCCCTGATCGCTGGTAATATTGCCACTGCTAGTGCGGCAGAGGCTTTGATCAAGGCTGGTGCCAATGCTGTCAAGGTCGGTATCGGCCCCGGTTCAATTTGTACTACGCGCGTCGTGGCAGGTGTCGGTGTCCCACAAATTACAGCCATTTCCGATGTCTCGAGCATTACCCGTAAATTTGGCGTTCCCTTGATCGCTGACGGTGGCATCAAGTACTCCGGCGAGTTGCCGAAAGCGATCGCTGCCGGCGCCGATACAATCATGATCGGCTCTCTCTTTGCCGGGACTGATGAATCCCCGGGTGAGACAATTCTTTTTCAGGGCCGTACATATAAAACCTATCGTGGCATGGGCAGCATAGGTGCAATGAAGCAGGGTAGTAAAGATCGTTATTTCCAGGCAGGGGCAGAAGATGTCAAGCTCGTCCCCGAAGGGATCGAAGGCCGTGTGCCCTTCCGTGGTCCGCTCTCTGAAAATGTCCACCAGTTGATGGGCGGCCTCCGCTCTGGTATGGGATATACCGGCTGCAAAACGATCAAGGAATTGCAGGAGAACGGCCAGTTTATGCGTATCACAAACGCCGGCCTGCGTGAGTCTCATGTTCATGATGTTAACATCACTCATGAAGCACCTAACTATCGGATTGAGAAGATCTGATAGATCTGTAACGAGGAATGCGGTACGTGGTACGAGGATAGTCAAAAGCAAGTTAATCAGGGGACTGGCTCCAAAGGTGCCTGTCCCCTAGTTCCTTATTCATGAACACTGATCACAGAGGCCTCATGCAAGACATTCATTCTGAAAAGATATTGATACTAGACTTCGGGTCGCAATATACCCAACTGATCGCACGCAGAGTGCGTGAAGCTCATGTTTTCTGTGAGCTGCACCCCTTCGATATGACTCTCGACGAGATCAAGTCTTTCAATGCTACGGGCATTATACTTTCCGGCGGACCGAAATCAGTCTACGAAGAGGGGGCTCCGGCTATTGAAGAAGAACTTTTCGAGCTGGGAGTCCCTGTTCTGGGTATCTGTTACGGCATGCAGTTGATGTGTCACCACTTCGGCGGCAGGGTCGTGCCGGCAGGCAAGCGTGAGTACGGCCACGCCGACCTGATCGCCAAGAACACTCCCGGCCCTCTTTTTGACAGCTTCTTCATTGATGGTCATAGCCCGGTCTGGATGAGCCATGGTGATCATGTCGAGATTCAGCCCCGGGGCTTTGAAGAAATTGCCGTCACCGAAAATGCTCCGGTCTGTGGCATCCAGAATCTTGAGCGTAACCTCTATGGTGTGCAGTTCCATCCCGAAGTCAACCATACTCCGCGCGGCGAGATGCTTATTGATACCTTCGTACGTAAAATTTGTGGCTGCACCGGCAAATGGACGCCCGGACAGATTATCGAGGATGCTGTTAGCCGGATCCGGGAACAGGTTGGCGGTGAAGAAGTTATCCTTGGCCTCTCCGGTGGAGTCGACTCCTCTGTGGCCGCTGCTTTGATTCATCGTGCTATTGGTGATCAGCTTACCTGTGTGTTTGTCGACAATGGTCTCTTGCGTCTCGGCGAAGGCGACCAGGTTATGTCGACCTTTGCAGAAAGTCTGGGTGTCAAAGTTCTCCGCGTTGATGCTGAGGACCGTTTCCTCGGCAAGCTCTCTGGTGAAACTGACCCTGAAAAGAAGCGCAAAATTATAGGCAACCTGTTCGTTGATATTTTCGAAGAAGAGTCTAAAAAATTGGCCAATGCCCAATGGTTGGCTCAAGGGACAATCTATCCCGATGTTATCGAGTCGGCCGGTGGTAAAACGGGCAAGGCTCATAATATCAAGAGTCATCACAACGTTGGCGGCTTGCCTGATTACATGACGCTCAAACTGCTTGAACCTTTACGTGAACTCTTTAAAGATGAGGTTCGTACGGTCGGTGAAGAGCTTGGCTTGCCCCATCGCATGGTCTGGCGCCACCCCTTCCCGGGCCCCGGCCTCGGTGTGCGCATACTGGGTGAGATTAAAAAAGAATACTGCGACATCCTGCGACAGGCCGATGCCATCTACATAGAAGAGCTCTACCAGACCGGGCATTATGACAAGATCAGCCAGGCTTTCGCTGTCTTTCTGCCTGTCAAGAGTGTCGGTGTTATGGGTGATGGGCGCACATATGAGTATGTTGTCGCCTTACGCGCTGTCGAGACGAAAGACTTTATGACTGCTGGCTGGTACCCGATGCCTTACGAAGACCTGGCGCGGATCAGTAATCGGATTATTAATGAGGTTCGCGGCATCAATCGAGTTACTTACGATATTTCGAGCAAGCCTCCGGCAACCATAGAGTGGGAATAAATACGCGGCACGTGGCGCGTGGTGGGAAAGATCGAATAATCAGCGGAGAAAGGCTTTTGCCCTTTCTCCGCTGTTTTGTTCTGTAATCCGTCATGACCAATCATTGCAACTCTTGATTATCAAAGAAATCGTTGCTTTTCTGCTTCTCGATTGAATGTCTCTGCATGAATAAGCTAAGATGAAGATTATCTTAGTTTCTTTGTTCTTTGGTGTTGTTAAAACGGAAGGGAAACTTCATGGAAAATTTTCAAATGCTTTACTGGTACTGGCTGGTCTTCGGCATGATACTGATGTTACTGGAACTGGCCGTTCCTTCCTTCACGATCTTCTGGTTTGGCTTGGGAGCACTGGCCGTTGGCGTATTGTTGCTGGTGGTCCCTGGTCTCAGCCTGACCTTGCAGGTTCTGGCCTGGATGATTGCCTCGGCGGCATTCGTGCTTTTCTGGTTCAAAGTCCTCAAACCACGTATGACCGATAAAACGACCTCCGGCATCTCCCGCGAGGCGGTGCTTGGTGAAACGGCCATGGTAACGCGTGTTCCAGAAGGCGATCGACGTGGTGAAATACGTTTCTCTGTCCCGATGCTTGGTTCCGATACCTGGCCATTCATCTGCGACGACGAGGTCGCCGTTGGTGACCGGGTCGCCGTGCGGGAAATTTCTGGCAACACCATGTTGGTTAAAATTGTCAGTAACACTCAAAGTAAAGGGGAGGGTTGAATATGGGAGGCCTGATCGTTGTTGTCATTTTTGCCATTCTGGTTATCACTACCATCAGCATGGGGGTGCGGCTTGTGCCACAGGGCAGCAAATGGGTTGTCCAGAGACTCGGTAAATATCACAAGACCCTGAACCCCGGCCTGAACATCCTGATCCCTTACGTAGACAATGTAGCTTACAAGGTCACAACCAAGGACCAAGTCCTCGATGTCCACTCCCAGGAAGTTATCACTATGGATAATGCGGTGATCCTGGCCAACGCTGTCGCCTTCATCAACGTTGTCAGCCCTGAGAAGGCGGTCTATGGTGTCGAGAATTATCACTTGGCCATCCAGAATCTGGTTCAGACCTCGTTACGTTCAATTATTGGTGAGATGGCTCTGGACTCTGCCCTAAGTTCCCGCGATGCAATAAAGTCCAAACTCAAAGAAGCTATCTCAGACGATATCAGCGACTGGGGAATCACTTTGAAGACGGTTGAGATTCAGGATATCAAGCCATCGCAAACGATGCAGAAGGCGATGGAAGAGCAGGCGGCCGCCGAGCGGGAAAGAAGGGCAACGGTGACCCGTTCTGGTGGTGAGAAAGAGGCCGCTATTCTCGAAGCCGAGGGTCGTCTCGAAGCGTCCAAGCGTGATGCGCAGGCTCAGGTGGTACTGGCCGAAGCGACGCAAACGGCAATCACCAAGGTGACCGAGGCGATTACCGATCAGGAACTTCCGGCGATGTACCTGCTTGGAGAGAAGTACATCAATTCAATTGAAAAAATGGCAAGTAGTCCTAACGCCAAAACGGTCTTGCTACCCGCCGATCTGCCAAGTGCGTTACGAGGTATCCTTGGGGCGAAATAGCTTTTTCAACGCAAAGGCGCAAAGAAGTGAATCAAGACGCAAAGAAAATCGTTTGCAAGGATAACCTTTGCGTATTTCCTTCCCCATGGCGTCTTTGTGTTAAACAGCTTGGTTTTTTCTAGCTTCTTGTGAAAACCTTCTTTTGTCAACAGACACTGAGCTTGGAGGTCTAATGTCTCCGAAAAAACCAGGCAAGCCTGCCAAGAAATACAGCCAGGCTGCTCGTTTACACGACGTAATCCGCATTCTTGAAGCACGTTACGGGGCGACTGTCGACGAGCTCGCCGAAGAGTGTGGTGTGACCCGAAGAACTGTTTATCGTGACCTCGATGCTATTCGCGATGCAGGGTATCCGTTAATCTCAGAACCTGAAGCCGATGGACGGGTTCTTTATAGCTTCATGACCGGCTTCAAAAAACTGCCACCGATCACTTTCTCTCTTGAAGAGTTGATGACGCTCTATCTCTGTCGTGGGCAGCTTGGCTTCTTGCAGGGCACCCCTTTTCAGGATGATCTTGACGCCATCTTCGGCCGCATCCACTCCAGTTTGCCTCCACGCAGCGTAGCGCATCTGGAACGGATCGCAGAAGCAGCAGCCCCCAAGTTCCAGGGGCAGAGGGATTATGCTGTAAAGAAAGAGCTACTCAAGGAGTTGCGCAGGGCGCTTCTTTACCAGTATCAGATTGATTTGTCCTACACGCCAGCACGCCGCGACACAGAAACCTATCGCTTTGATCCTTACACCTTGCTTTTTTACGGGGGCGCTCTCTATTTGGGAGGCTACGCCCACAATCGCAAGGCCCTGAGGCTTTTCTTGGTTGATCGTATTGAGCAGCTCACTGTACTGGATGATCGTTTTGAAATTCCTGAAGACTTTTCGGCGGGCGATCTGACCGGCTCTGCTTTTGGGCTGATCGACGAAGAACAGTTCATGGTCAAGGTCCAATTCGGCCCTGAGATCGGCCACCTGATCCGTGAAAGAACCTGGCACTCAAGCCAGCAAATGGTTGAGGAGGGAGATGGTTCGCTGGTTCTGACCTTTGAGGCCAGCGGTGAGAAAGAGATTCTCGCCTGGCTTTATTCCTACCTGCCTTACGTTCAGGTCCTTGAACCAAAGGATCTGAAAGAAAAATTCCTGGAAAACTTGCAAAAGGCTATTCAGGGGGAGTCGTCCCTCTGACCGAGGTTACTGCTCGCTCGTCCCCTTCAGATAAGCAAACCAATACGCAAATCCGACGAAAACAACACCACCGATGATGTTGCCCAAAGTGACCGGGATCAGGTTGCTGATGAAGAAATTTGACCAGGTCAGCTCTGCTACCTGCAGCCCAAGTTTTGCTTTTAAGAGCAGGCCGGTTGGGATGAAATACATGTTGGCAACCGAATGTTCGAAACCACTGGCGACAAAAGCCATGATCGGAACGTAGCAGGCGAGCATCTTGCCGGGAATGTCGCGGGCTGCTGTGGCCATGAACACGGCGAGGCAGACCAGCCAGTTACACAGAATGCCGCGGACCAGTGCGACGCTGAAGGAGAGTTCACACTTGGCCACTGCGATATTAACGGCATGTTCTGCAACACGACCGATCTGCCAGAGTTCAGACTCAACCATCAGCCAGGCTAGAAAAAGTGATCCGACCAGGTTGCCGATGATGACAATGGTCCAGTTCTCGGCAATCTTCTTCCAGGTGATCTGCCCTTGAAGCGCAGTCTTGGTCAACAGGCTGTTGCCGGTAAAAAGTTCGGCGCCACAGATGACGACCAGCATCAGGCCCAGTGAAAAGACGCTACCGCCAAGCAGTCGTGAAATTCCCTCTCCCAAGTGTGCGGTGGCGTCTGATGTAATCAGGGTCGCCAACTCAGCCCCGAAGGCAATATAAAAACCTGCCAGAAGGCTGAGAACCCAGGTGCGTGCCAGTGGCTGGGTCAGGATCCGGCGGCCATTAGTTGCTATCAACTGGGTGGTTTCTGTCGGGGTTAGAAAACGTTTTTCCATAAAAATCCAGTGGCGCGTGGCGGGAAGCGCGGCGCATTATGAAATAAAAAATTCTTCTCGCGTCTCGCTACGGGCTACGCGCCACGCTCGGACGAGAGTCCGACATCCTTAGCTAGCGTCTCCCATGCTGGAAGGCTCCGCTCTATAATCGCCATGTCTATGCAATAGGCGATGCGGAAATAGCCGGGGGCACCAAAGCCGGAACCGGGAACAAGAAGGATATTGTGCTTTTGTGCCTGGCG
>Ga0224513_10001274_pt1 | contig 10106 bp, 5 predicted proteins | sample SF_May12_sed_USG_5_FD_169109 | JGI IMG/M metagenome (GOLD analysis project Ga0224513, IMG submission 169109) | Sediment microbial communities from San Francisco Bay, California, United States - SF_May12_sed_USGS_21 | ecosystem: Environmental > Aquatic > Marine > Sediment | place: USA: California... | reverse complement strand
AGGTTCAGAAGGGTTTGTTCTCTCCGAGGGAAGTTCAGGAGCGGTAACAGCGATGACCTCTGTAGACGGAACCACGGGCGGTTGTCCCGGTTGCGGGACGGCCGGTAAAGGCTTGAGGACAACAGCCGTCGGGGCTAGAGGTTCAGGAGGATCGGCATTTTCAGGTGTTGGCGGCGTGGGTTCTTCAACGGCAGGTTCAACCACCTCTTCGGGCACCGCGACGGGAACTGGAGAGGCCTCCTGGACCGGTTCTGGCATCGCCTCGACAACGGTCGGCAAGACAACAGAGTCATCCAGGGCCAGTACCTCGCTGACGCTCAAGGCTTTCATAAGGTCCTGGCCATCAGAGACTTGTGTCATAACAAGGAGCGTTTGTTGTAACGGGCCCTGGAGTTCCTGATTCTGGCCGCGCCGCATAATAACCAGCTCTGCAGATTCTTCACCGAGTTTATCCGAGCGCAAGAGCTTCACCAGAGGTTGATAATCTCTTCCCAGATTCATCTCAGCGTATGTGCGTGGCAAAATCGCCAGATCGACCATTCGATAACGCATGAACCCTTCCGCGAAGGTTTCTATGCTTGCAAATTCTCGGATCGTTACGGAAACAGGTAGCGCTTGTTCGAGGTAAATCGCTAATTGCTGAGCTTGCTCTGTCGTGCGCAACAAACCCCTGGGGTTTGGAATGACACCGAGTACCAGCGTTTTAAGCGGCGGTTCGTCACTGGCCAAGATATCACGGTAAAGCCCCTCATCTTGTGGAGTCCACGCACGGCCGGGGCTTAACGGAGGAACATGTTCCAATTCATTTTCAACCTCGATGACTTCGTCGACTGGCAGAGGCTCCTGTTCGGCAGCAGAGGGGCTTTTTTCAACCACTAGCGGAGGCTGCGAGACAATCTGTTGAGTTGTTCCAGCAGTAGAGACTTCCGGCTCACGCAGGACTTTGGCGACACGTTGCAACCATGCGCCATTGATTCCCTGCCGTGAAACCAGGCGCGGGTCACTCTCTGGATGAAAATTTCCAGCCGAAAGGAAACGCCCGGGGTTGGCTTCAACATCCTTTGAGGAGAGCACAGCCAGATCGAGGGTGGCAAATGGATCGATCCAGTTGATCGAGGTCGAAGAGTCCGCGAGCTCCTTAACGACAACCTCTTCCTGAAGGTTCTCCGTGAGGAGTTCCGCTAACGCATTCGCTTGCTCCAGGGAAATCTCTCCAGAAGAGTCTTGCGTTCCAGGCACAATACCGAGCGTCAGCCGTGCGTCAGCCGGGCCGGTAGCCAGCAGGCATAGCAGCAGAAGGAGTATGGCGAAAAAGTGTTTGTTCATGGCGGGTTTCAGCATCCTAATCACTCTTAACCTGACTGTCAATCTTGTTACAGAACATGAACCCTTGAGAGAGACAAGAAAGGCCTTCCGGAGTTTTCGGAAGACCTTTCTTGTTCCATTGGGACGCTCTACAGCCTATGCGACCAGGGCACCGCCACAGGAGGAACCACAGCCGGCGGTGCAACCGAAACAGTGCTCTCCGGTTACGATGGTGCGACCCTGCAACTGTTCAGGGTCAAGGTCATCGATGTGCTTCGGCAAACCCTCGTCGAGAGAAAGCCCCAGAGCGCTGTTGAAGTCACAATCGGAAAGGAAACCATCCCATGCGACACAGATCTGATGACGGCACATCAGCCCCTCCAGGGTTGCCTGGTTAAAGTTGTCCTCAAGCAGCGACTTGTAACTTTCTGCTTCGCCATCACGCTGCAGATCGTTCAGGAAGCGTCCCATCGGCATATTGGTAATGGTCAGAAGGCTGCTGAACTCCACCTCGAAACGATCCTTGAGCTCTTTGCGGTAAGCCTCTTCCAAAGTGGCCTGATCCGGTGGAAGGAAAGCGCCACCGGGATTATAAACAAGATTCAACGGCAACTCCGGTTGACGCCCATAACCGAGAGAATTCAGACGGCGTAGAGCCGCAACACTCCGTTTATAGACACCGCCCCCTCTCTGCTTGTCTACATTATCGTCTAGATAGCAGGGCAGAGAAGCCACCAGATGAGCACCCTGGCTGGCCAGAAATTCCGGTGTATCAGCCTGTCCAGCTTCAAAGAAAACTGTCAGATTGGTGCGTACCAGCACCTGGTGGCCACTGTCTCTGAGAGCGGAGACAAAATCTTTAAAGAAAGGGTTAAGCTCAGGAGCTCCCCCGGTGAGATCGACCCGCGCTTTCGGCAGTGCTTTCGCCAGATGTATCACACTTTGCATCGTCTCCCAGGTCATAACCTCGGGACGTTTTGGATTCGCTTCGACATGACAATGACGGCAACTCAAATTACAGAGCAAGCCAAGATTGACCTGAATCGTCTGGACATCCTCACTCTTCAGATCCTCGCCAATGGTCTGGCAAACGGCTTGACTAAAGTTAGTCATAAGGTCTCCAACAGTTAAAAGTCTACTTGTTAATTATATACACGATTGGCATGTCATGGGAAGAGAGTGCCGACCACACTAGAAAGCATGGCCGGGCACCACGAGCTAAAGAGTTAAGGGGGAGGAGCTTTTCTCAATCCTGAGAGCGCTTATCCAGTAGTTTTTCACCGATTGCCGATTGCACAACTTCCTCAAGAGCAGTAACAACGCGCTGGTCGTAAGCATCTTCGCCAGCCTTGATAATCTCGAGCGTTTCATCGGCTGAACGAGCTGCCCGGTAAGCACGGGGCCCAACCATGGCACAAAAGCTATTCACAACCGCAAGAATCCGCGCAGGCAAAGCTATTTCATCGCCTTTCAAGCCGTTCGGATACCCTTTACCATTGAGGGTTTCGTTCATCTGGTAAACGGCATCGAAGACAGGTAAGCCGAAATCGATATCTTGCAAAACTTTGGCGGCATGCTCAGTGTGCTGCTCCAGCGCAAATTTTTCTTCAGCGCTCAGAGCCTCTGCCTTGAAGAGCAGTTCACGATCAACAAACAGCTTACCGACCTGGGAGAGGTTGGCTGCCGTATCAACCGTAGCAATATCAACATCGCTGGCATTCATGGCCTTGGCGACCTCAATACTGAGACTTCTCATCAAACGGGAATGTCCGGCCAGGTAGGGGTCGGTCAATTCTATGGCACGCACCAGAGCTTCTACGGTTTTCGCTGTCGCCTGCTCCTGCCGCCTCTGCACCTCGACAATTTCCGTGACATCACGAATAACTGAGACAACCCCGGAAGGTCTGCCCTCAGCATCCTTGAGTGCGGACTTTGAGATCTGCAGGTGGTGGAGCTTCGATTGCAGGTAAACCTGTTCGTTCAATGTGACCGTTTCAGAACTGGCAAGAACCTTTTGATCGGAACTTTCTAGTCGTCGGGCCGTGTCATAACCGAAGACCGCTTCACTATCCAGACCGATCATATCTTTTGAATCCCGGCCGACTGCATCGGCAAAAGCAGGGTTAACGTAGAGATAATGTCCCTGCAGATCTTGGAGGACAATATACTCAGAAATTGTGTTGTTGATGCGATCCAGAAGCTGGCGCTGTTTTTCAATTTCCCAGGCGAGGCTTTCGAAATGCCTGGCGGATTTGCGCTCCTGATTACTGATCAACAGAGCCCACACTGCACCAAAAGTAACGGCAAAGGAGATGATCAAGAGCGCTGCGACACTCAACATGGCCTTCTGTTGCCCGCGTAAGGCTTCGCGCGCCACATCATAATCAGCTTCGACCAAAACCCACATATCAGCGCCCGCAATCGGAAGGCTCAGCGAGTAAACTCGAGTCCCACCGACCAGAGAAGAACGGACAGCAAAGGGCAGAGTTTCTGCCTGGTCAAGGGACAAAGGCGTGGCGATGCTCTGCAATTTACCAGGAAGCCAGGGCACAATCTCTTCGTAACCATCAGCAACCGCCTGCAGCAGGCGGGCCCTTTCACCCTTCTCCAGCAAGCTGTTGGTTTGCATCTCGTTGATTCTCTCACCGACGACCTTGGTCAGCATCAGAACCGCAACAGGACTCGGATCAAGACCACTCGCTTCAGGAGGGAAGATGGGCAGGAAAGCCTCCAGGACCAACCCGACAGCTGTATTTTGAATTGGCGCAAACTTGACTTTCTGGCTCTTTAAAACGTCATTGACGAAACCCATCTGATCAAAGCGCAGAGGCGTGGTGGTGGCATCGGTCGCTATATAGACGGTGCCTCCCCGGTTCACGACCCGTCCTCCCGTATAACCTGTAATACGGGTAAATTCGATCAGAAGACTCTGCATCATCGGTAACTGGGCAGAGAGCTGTGCCAAGCCTTCATCGCCGGCATCTTGACCCGGCAGAGGTCCTGACACCAGCCTCGAAACATCATCTTCAACCAGATGGACCTCGGCGGCATACAGCTTAAATAGTTCCGAGTTGATCACCCGGTTGGCCTGCGCCACGGCATTCTCCAACAAAGCCTCTGTCAACTGCACTTGCGAAGAAGCCATCAATTGCAGCCGCTTCTGCAGGTTCACCTCGAACTCCCGCTCTCGCAGCTGACTCCCCCATGCCACCCAGACAATGGCGGCAATCATGACCAGGATAATGATGCCAAGACCGAACCAGAACACCTTTTTCTTTGACGCTGCCGGGTACTCCCGGGTCGTTGTCGAAGAGGAAATCGTCAGTTTCGTATCCTTTGCGTGCATTGCTTGCTTCTCCTTAGCTTAAGTCAGGCAACAAGCCTAACGTAACGCGCCTGGCGATACATGGGCCCACCGGTAAAACTCGTTAACAGAATATTGCGGAACATAGTGCTCGTACTTGAGATGCGAGAGCACCAGATCAGACACATTATCCAGAATATATGATTCATCATCTATCTTCACCGCCAATACCGCATGGGAGATGTTACGGATAGTGTCTTTCAAAAGAACGATGCGCATGTCATCAACGGAGAACCCGAGCTTACGCAGGGCATAATATTTGGTAATACTGTAATCCTCACAGTCCCCGGAGAGTTTGAGAAACTCACCCGGTGTCGCCCAGTAATCGCTGACTCCATAAATATCAATATCAAGCCCGTATGGCCAACGGTTGAAATACGTGTTGACCGACTTGAGTTGTGCCATGGGGGCAAGACCCTGGCCCTGCTTGATAACCTTCTGCCAACTTAATGCCGACGAAGAACAGACCTCTGCGCTTGCATTGCAAGCATAGAAGGTGTCAGTCTGTTTTTCTGCCGAGGCTAGGACCCGCGTCCAGTTAGGCAGGGCTCTCAAGGTGCTGCGAAACTCATGGCTGCGGAACAGGCCTTTTCCGGGCTTGATTGCCGGGGCAATGCTATCTGTAGGCTTTGCCGAAGCCTTGGATCCACAGCCCCAAGGTCCTACCAGGAGGCTTATGGCCAAAATGAAAAGAAAGCAGCGAAGTTTCGGCATATTCACAGTTCCGACTAACGTTCCCGCAGAGCGTTCTGCTTGGTGCGCAAAATTGGTTTCAGAAGGTAAGCCAGAACAGACTTTTTGCCGGTGAGTATATCAATACTGGCCGTCATCCCCGGCATAATAGGCAATTCTTCACCACGATAAGCAATGGCATTTTTCTGAGTCCTCAATTTTACCTTGTAAAAGCTCTCGCCATCATCATCCTCGATGGTATCGGCGCTGATCGACTCCAGGACGCCATCCAGGCCACCGAAGATGGAGAAATCATAAGCGGTAATCTTGATCATGGCCTTCTGCCCAGGATGCAGGAACGCGATATCAGCTGGACGAATACGTGCCTCGATCAACAAGGTGTCGTCGAGAGGCACGATCTCCAGGATCGATTCGCCGGGGCGAACCACGCCGCCGATCGTATTCAGATTGATCTGCTTGATCGTACCGCGGACAGGAGAGCGGATGTCGGTACGTGTGACACGGTCTTCTCCTGCCGACATGATCTGTTGCAGAGATTTCAACTCGCCACGACGACTGTTTATTTCATCAAGGGCGATAGCTTTGAACTCGGCACGCCTTTGTTCGATACGGCGGCTCGCCTCGTTGGCAGCCTGCCGGATGCGCGGAATCGCCAGGCGCAAGGCGTCAATATCGCCCTGTAGCGACGAGATCTCACGCTCCAGGGCCAGATAATCAACGCGAGGATAGACACCCTGGTCAACCAGGGGCTTGGCAATATCACGCTGCTGTTTTGCTAGGCCAAGTCCTTGTTCGAGCTGTGCTTTACGGCTTTGCATTTCCTTTATTTCCTGCTGCCTCTGGCTGTGCTGAGAACGCAGGACGTTAAGCTCCGCCTCCAACTGATCTTGCCGTGCCCGGAAAATCGAATTCTGGTCATTCAGAACTTGCGGGTCCGCTTCATTGAAGCTTTCGGGGAAGACGAGTTTTGATTTTCCTTCGATCTCCTCGTTCAAGCGCAGAATGGCCGCTTCATGCTCGGCGGCCTTGGTAAAGGCGTCCCGATACTGGCTTGCCGCCAGTTCGTTATCGATACGAATCAGGATATCGCCTTTATTGACGATCTGATTCTCCTGGACCGAAATTTCCTGGAGAATCCCACCCTCCAGATTCTGTATCATCTGCACCTTCTGAGAAGGGATCACCGAGCCCATGCCGCGGGTCACCTCGTCCAAAACCGTAAAATGTGCCCACACGACAAAAGTGATCATCAACAGGCCGATCACCAGAGTAAGAACAAAAGCAATCGAGCTGCCCTTACGATGAATGGCCGCATCGACTTCACTCATGAAATGCAGGTCCTCTTCCTCGCTGAACGCGCTTAACAAACCCTGTCGTTCCCGACGATCAAATGCGTCTTTTATCTCTTTAGGCTTCGACATAATGGCAGACTCTTATCGTTTCTTGGCGCCGATTGCGCCGCTTTTGAGAGCTTTCAGGACATCCGCTTTAGGACCGTCGGCGACAACCTTGCCGGCCTCCATAATAACCACGCGCTCGACCAGCTCCAGCAAGCTGGTGCGGTGCGTGAATAACAACAGAGTTTTGTCTGCCAGGCTTGCTTTCATCCGCTGTCGCAACAGAAGCTCGGCGTTGTTATCCATGGCGCTGGTCGGTTCATCAAAAATCAGGATATCCGGATCAAGAAGCAGAGCCCTGGCAATAGTCACCGCCTGACGCTGACCTCCGGAGAGGTTCATGCCGCGCTCACCGACCTGCCAGTCAAAACCGGCAGGATGGCCCTTAACAAAATCTGTCACCCCCGCCAGGTTGGCAGCGCTCAGAATCGCCGGGCCGTCAACATAAGGAGCACCGAAGGCGATATTATCACGAATACTGCCGTAGAAGAGATAGTTGTCCTGGCTTACGTAGCCGATATGACTGCGTAAATCAGCGACGTGCAATTGTCGAAGGTCAATGCCATCTAGTTTTACGGCACCTTTCTGCGGTTCATAGAGGCCCATGCAGAGCCTTCCCAGGGTACTCTTCCCCGAGCCGGTTCGGCCAAGGACCGCGACCTTCTCACCCGGTTTGATATACAGCGAGACGCCATCAAGAGCCGGTGTTTGGCTGTTAGGATACTGGAAATGCACATTTTCAAAGCTCATAGAAGGAAGCAGGTTTTTCGCCTGGATAAACTCGTTATCAAGAGGCCTCTCATTCGGTTGTTTCATCAGCAGATCAAGTGATTTCAGCGCCATACGTGATTGCTGTAATCGAGTCAGCATGGCAGCCACGGCACCGAGCGGAGCCATCGCCCGACCAACCAGGATGTTACAGGCAATCAGGCCACCCAGGGTCAACTCCCCTTCGGAAATCAGGTAAACACCCCCGATGATAATCGCTACGCTCACCAGTTGAGCGGACCATTGCGAAAAGGAGATTGAAAAGTTGGAGAGCGCACGAGCCCTGCTGGTTGACTTTGCGTTCAGGCCGATCACCTCTTCCCAGCGCTTTTGGATCTGGCCTTCGGCCATGCTCGTCTTGATCGTCTCCAGGCCGGTGATCGCTTCGACCAGCAAGGCATTTTTCTGGGCACCCTCACGGAAGCTTTTTTCGATAATGCGCTGAAACGGCAGTTGCAGAAAATACCCGACCAGAACCACCACCGGTACGGCCACAAGTGGTGCATAGGCGAGCGGTCCAGCGATATAGGAGATCAGGCCGACAAAGAGGAAGATGAAAGGCATATCGACCAGGGCCATCAGGGTCGTGGAGCTGAAAAACTCGCGCAGAGACTCGAACTCACGCAGGTTGTTCGCCAAAGTTCCGGCGGATTCAGGCTTATGATCAAAGCGCATCGCCGTCATCTGCTGCATCAGTTTGCTGGCGATAATAACGTCGGCGTTCTTACCGGCAACATCAGCGAAATAACCCCTCAGGTTGCGAAGCAGGAAATCAAACAGGTAGGCGATAAAAACCCCGATGGCCAGTGCCCAGAGGGTGTCGAAGGCGCTGTTTGGCACAACCCGATCATAGACGTTCATGATGAATAAGGGGCTGGCCAGGGCCAGGATATTCACCATCACTGTCGCCAGCAGCACATGCTTGTAGATCGGGAAGAACTTGAAGATGGTCCCCCAGAACCATTCCCGGGTGTCAACCAACCTGAGGTCGCTGGCCCTTTGGTCAAGCTTGCCTTCCGGACTCGCAAGCAGGACATAGCCTGAATACTGTGGCTGAAGTTGCTCCAGAGAGAGCCGTTTGCTAGTACCCCCACCCTGTGGGAAGATCACCTCGGCATGGTCATCTTCCAGGGCGCTAAGGATACACGCTTGATCATTCTGTAGCACCAGGATGCAGGGCATGATCAAGGAGGAAATATCCTGGATCCGTGGCTTGTGGAAGGTGCGGACGATCAGGCCGGCCTGTTCTGCCGCCCTGATACAAACAGCAAGAGGTGGCCGCTCCCGGCCCTGCGGCATACCCGCTTTAAGGGCAACGGTGGAAACCGGCCTGCCGAGGAGTCCGGCAACCAGGGAGAGACAACGCAAAACCGGAGGCTCATAGTCAACTAATCCCGGTGACACAAAGTCGCTGGAGCGACGCCTTGGCTGCGGTTTCTGGGGCGTTTCCTTTGGAGTGTTTTGTTTCTCAACAGTTTCTTGCGCTATTTCCGTCTGTTTTTTTTCTTCTGGCATGGTCCCTCGTCAGGGTCAAACAAATGATTTCAAGGGCTTGGGCTCCCCCATCTTAAAAAAAACTGGAGCGATCGTTTAAAAGTAATAATTCAAGCAATTTACATGCTAGACTATAGCATTTATTCAGACAAATGTGATATTCCAAACCGATTCATCAAATATTGACCATTGATCAACCAGTCAAAAGGATCATAAATATAAAGGTTTACGTTTGGCAAGCTCTGAATCTTTGGTATACCTGTACTTACCCTAAAAAGTTTTACAGTACTTGTAATATTAAGCGTTTCTGGATACAAACAGATAAGCAACACGGACATGAAATGAGGAGGGTTAAATAATGATGAAGAAGATATTCGTGACGGGGCTGTTTTTAAGCATGGCCCTTTCTCTTGTTGTACTTACAGGTGCCACCGCTTTGGCGCAGGACACGACTGTAAAGTTGGCAGACACGGTCACAACTGCCCTTGAGTACAGCCCGCGACTGCAAGTCCTGGAAGCCAACCAGGAAGCAATCGGCTATGAGCGCGATCGTGCCTGGGGCGGCTATCTTCCTCAGGTCGACGTTGCTTTCGGCTATGGGATCGAAGCTCATAGTGACCCATTCACCCGAGCCCAGGGCAATGAGCATAACTTCTACGATCGTCTTGAAGGATCAATCCGCCTGTCACAACTGCTCTACGACGGTAAGGAAACCAGGAGCCTTGTTGAAATAGAAGAAGCCAAGCTGGTCTCTGCCGGCTATCGGACTTTCGACAATGCCGAGGCGATTGCACTCGATGCAATTATCGCTCACATGGAAGTCTTCCGACAGCGTGAGCTGGTCGGGCTGGCAGAAAAGAATGTCAATGATCATCTCGAAATTCTCGACAAGCTTGAAGAACGCCAGGAAGGCGGCGCTGGAAGCATCGCGGACGTTGACCAGACCCAGGCTCGCCTCGCCCGGGCTTACGCCTCACTAGCCGAGACCCAAGCGGGTCTCAAGTCTGCCGAGGCGAACTACCAGCGCTTTGTTGGCAAACTGGCCGGTGAGATTGAATTTTTCATTGTTCCTCCCGGGATCTTGC
>Ga0224513_10001272_pt1 | contig 10116 bp, 11 predicted proteins | sample SF_May12_sed_USG_5_FD_169109 | JGI IMG/M metagenome (GOLD analysis project Ga0224513, IMG submission 169109) | Sediment microbial communities from San Francisco Bay, California, United States - SF_May12_sed_USGS_21 | ecosystem: Environmental > Aquatic > Marine > Sediment | place: USA... | reverse complement strand
TTCTCTTTTGAGCTGCTTTTCTCTTTGGAGCTGCTTTTCTCTTTGGAGCTGCTTTTCTCTTTGGAGCTGCTTTTCTCTTTGGAGCTGCTTTTCTCTTTGGAGCTGCTTTTCTCTTTGGAGCTGCTTTTTTAGCGGCAGTTCTTCTCTTTGGAGCTGCTTTTCTTTTAATAGCCATTAATGAGTCGACATTTTCATTGTTTTTCAGTGGTTAAACTAAACAAAGTTACACTAACTGATAACAATTTGTCAAGTAATTTTTTGTAAAAAATTTTCTTTTGATCGTAATTTTTTTGATAAATACTTCCTATGTGTTGTTCTGCTTTGTAATTGATTATTTTTTTGTATGTTTTATCTTGTACTGTCCTCAAAGATAGTATGTAACTGTTTTTGGATGAAAAATTTGTTTCTATTTTGTCTTTTTACACACAAAACATCATCATCTACACGTATTTTTTTTGTTCTGCATTATTTTTCAAAATTATATTCCTTTTCTTTTGATTATGGTTAAAACATCTTCATCTTGTAAAGTGTGATTCAAACCTACTCTTTGTCCTCCAAATTTTACACTTTTGCCCCAAACTAAACCATATCTGAACTCTCTTCTCATTCTACGATGAAGTTTATTACAAATATCTTCAACAGTGTCCCCTTCTCTTGCAATTAATGGTTCTTTGAAATCTGTTTCTCCACCTTTTGGCCTCATGTAAATTCTGATAAATTTTAATTTTTCATAAATTTTTTCTTTGAGTAGTTCAACATTGATGTCTGAATTTGCAGATACTTCTATAACTTCTGATTTTATTTTTGTCTTTAGATCATCTAAAAACTCTTTTTCAACCAGATCAATTTTGTTTAAAATTGTAAGTGATTTAGAATAACTGATATTTCCAGCAATGTAATCCGATAACTGTTCTGATGTGATATCTTCTCTTGTTACTACTCTGGCACTAACTAGTCCATAAAGATGTAAAATATCTCTGAGGTGTTTCTCAGTAATTTTTGTTAGTTTTACTTGCTGAGCTACTGCAATTCCTCCCATTGCTGCTTTTTCAATTGTTATATTTGGTGGTAGTTGATTGAGCCTAATTCCTATATTGCCTAATTCATTCACCAACACGTCTTCGTGGTATGGTTGAAATACGTCCAAAACTAATAAGACTAAATCTGCGGTTCTTGCAACTGATAGAATTCTTTTTCCTAATCCTTTACCTGTGGATGCACCTTTGATAATTCCCGGAAGATCTAATACTTGGATTTTTGCACCTCTATATTCCATCATTCCTGGAACTACAGTGAGTGTTGTAAATTGGAAAGCACCAACAGTGGATTTTGCCCCTGTCATCTTGTTTAGCAATGTAGATTTTCCAACACTTGGCAATCCGATAAACACCACCGTTGCATCCCCGCTTCTTCTAACGTCAAATCCATCAGATTTCATTCCGGATTTTTTAGTAATATCTTCTTCTTGCTCTCTTTTCAGTTTTGCAATCTTTGCCTTTAGTAAACCCAGATGGTGTTCTGTTGCCTTGTTAATCTGCGTTCTTGCCATTTCGTCTTGAATGGCTTTGATCTTTTCAGGAATTCCCAATACTTTTCATTTTCTGTAATGTTCTTTTCAAATAAAATCGTATTACTTTTCTTAATTTTACTAATTATGGTTGTCTGTAGCTTGTTTTGTTGTATTACAAATTTTACCGGTCTGACTTTGTATATTTTTTAAAATATGTGTGACCTCTTTTGTTATTTTTTATCTTGATACTGTTTTTTATTAACCATGATGATATTTTTTGTTTTCAAAATTTTATACATATGTTCTGATTTTTATTATCATTTTTTAATAGTAAATGACTGTAAAATTACATTATGAAAAGATTACTATTATTTTCTATAATTGGATTTTCTATTGTAATTTATTTTATTTTGACTGTTTTACTTTTACCCGTACATTATCTTTCAAATGAACAACTTGTTCCACAACCTTATTTTGAAGTAATTCTTTCTGACTCTGAAATTTCATTAGGTGAATCTTTTAGGCTTGATGTTGTTTCAGAAAATATTGGTGACTATGGTGATATTCATATTGTATCAACAGCATTTCCAGATCTGATTGAATTGGATTCAGTTGAAATAGTCACTTATGACTTTACACAGTCTCCTGTCTATATTCAACTTGGAGATGAAATTATTAGTGGATATAGTGGAGGTTTAGAGTCTACGTTATCAGAATACCCTTCTATTGAAGCAATGAATCGACCTATTCATCCTGGTACAAAATATCATTTTGAACTTGTCATAACTCCTGAAAAACCCGGTTCCTTTACAACATATGTGAAATCTATTGATATTCCTCATATCAATTCTCTATCACACTATCCTGATTCTGGAGTTTTAGATCACCAAAATGAGTATGTTTCAGTCTATTCTGTAAATGTAAATCCCTAATATCTGGTAAATAATAATTGAAATTAATGACTTTTTTTAAATCTCAAATATCTCAAAATTTTTTAAAATCTAGATCTCACTCTTTTCTTCTTCTTGGAAATATCTTAGTAAGTTTTGGAATTTTGTTAGTTACTGTTGGAGGTAGTTGGGATATTACAAATCATTTACTAAACAAACCTGAAACTTTTTTCTCTCCTCCTCATGCTTTGATATATTTTGGTGTTGCCCTCTCTTTGATTGGTGCCATCTGTTCGTTTATTGGTTGGAAAAATCTACAACAATTTAAAATTCATTATTTCTTTCCATTGAAAATTAAATTATTTGGAATTGCTTTACTTGTAGGTGCCGGCCCTTTTGATTTTCTATGGCATTCTAATTTTGGATTAGATGGTTTTCTTAGTCCTCCTCATCTTGCTTTGATTGTTGGCATGTTTCTGTGCAGTATTGGTGGAATGATTGGAATATCTAGATATTTGGAAATTAATAATTTTAAAAACTCCTTTAGATCTTATTTATTGATACTTGCAATTCTTCCTGTTTGGTTATCTGGTTCTGGAATAATCTCTTCTTTGTCTTTGCCTTTTTCTAACACTGATTATTTTAATTTCAATCCTGAACCTATACTTGCTTTTCTAATTGCTACAATGGCGTTTCCTTTTTTGATTTCAATGTCCATGTTACTTATTTTTCGATTATCTCATTATGGATTTGGAATGATGAGTATTCTTGGATGTTTGTTTTTGTTGATTTACAGTTTTACTGCAATTGTGCCAAATTTTGCGATATTTGATTCAGTATTATTTTATTCATTAAATCTGATTCCGTTTGTAGTATCTGATGTAATTCTATTACATAAATCTAAAAAATCTCTGATTTTTGTGGGCGGTTTACTTGGTTCTGTATTTTACATGGTTTATTATCCATATGTGATGTATACATTTAATGAAGTTCTATTGGGAAAATTAGTCTCACCAAGTTTGATCTATTTTGTTTATTTTGAATTGATTCAAACTGTTTTGATGATCACTGTGATCCCTGCTATAATCATGGGTGTTTTTGCAGTAGTCATATCTGAAAAACTCTCAAAAAAAATCTTGATGAGTTAACTGTGGGAACTTTTGTATAATTTCGTAGCAAATATTATTCGGTTGAAAAAACTGATATTGTGAAAAAGAAAACATTTGCCGTAGACATTGATGGCACTATCACTGAGAATGGTGGTGGTAGGATTAATTTGGATGCTCTTGAGGCTTTGAGACGATTGACCAACATGGGACATAATGTCATTTTTGTAACTGGCCGTTCCTCTGTTGAAGGATTTTTACTTTCAGTGTTTGGTGGTACTACTAACATTGCTGTTGGTGAAAATGGTGGCTGTATTGCACTTGATTCTGATGAACATATTTTACTTGGTAATATTGAAGAATGCAAGTCAGCGTTTGAAATAATCAAAAACAGTATTGATGATGTTGTAGAAAAACATGTTTTCCCTAGGATGACTGAAGTTGTTTTGGAAAGAACCTTTGATTTAGATCTTGCAAAACAAATCCTTTCTGAAAAAAACATTGATGTAAAATTATCTGACAGCCAGTATGCTTATCATATTAATTCTCCTGGAATTGACAAGGGCACAGGTTTTAGTGAAATAATGAAGAGATTATCCATTTTACGAGATGATGTCATAGCAATTGGGGATAGTGCTACTGACATCCCACTGTTTAAAGTCGCAAAAACAAGTATTGCTTTGGGGAATGCTTCTGAGGATGTAAAATCTAAAGCTACCATGACTGTTTCTGCAAATGCAGGTGATGGTGTTCTTGAGGCATTAGATAAATTAGCACCTAAATTATCTGAGATATAACATGACATTCAAATCAATTCTTGATGAAATTGAAAATAACCTCCACAAGTTACTTGACGATCTTTCTATTTCTGATGTGGAATTCTCCGTTGAAGTCGCGAAGCCCGGATTTGGCGATGTCAGCTCAAACATATCTTTTCTACTTGCAAAAAAACTCCATAAGAGTCCAAAAGATATTGCCGAAATGCTATCTGAACAATATCTAAAATGCACTAGCACACTTGTGGAAAAAGCTCAGGCACATCCCTCAGGTTATCTCAATTTCTTTGCCAACTGGGGGAAACTAAATCAGCTGATTCTATCTGAATCATACCTTGCAGAATTTGGAGATGTTGACATTGGCCAAAATACTCCAATAGTAGTTGAGCATACAAGCGTAAATCCTAACAAGGCTCTTCATATTGGACACATAAGAAACATCATTATTGGTGATGTCGTATCTAGAATTCTAAAAAAAGTAAACTATCAAGTTAATGTTCTAAATTATGTTGATGATTCTGGACTTCAAGTAGCTGACATATTAGTTGGATTCCAGCATCTTGGATTCAGTCTTGAACCGTCTACAGGAAAAAAGTTTGATCATTACTGCGGTGATGATGTATATGTCAAAACCACAGAAACATATGAAACTGATTCTAGTCTTGAAGAAATTAGAAAAAATACTCTCAAGGAACTTGAGGATGGAAATTCTGAAACTGCAAAATTTGCAGATACAATTACACGACGGGTTTTGGCAAATCAATTAGAAACTTGTTGGAATCTCTCTGTTTCTTATGACTGCCTTAATTTTGAATCTCAGATAATTCGTTCAGGATTATGGAATAAAATCTTTGAAAAACTAAAAGAGATGAATCTGATAGAATTTGAGGACAAGGAAAAGAATGCTGGTTGTTGGGTGATTAGAGGTGAAAATAAGGAAGAAGATAAGGTGATTGTTAGAAGTAATGGAACTGCAACGTATATTGCTAAAGATATTCCGTATGCTGCCTGGAAATTAGGGTTACTTGAGGATCCATTCAACTATGAAAAGTATGATAAAGAACAACCTCATTCTAAGACTCTATGGCAAACCACTCTGAATGAAAGTAGTCATATTTCCAAAAACTTTAGTGGGGAAAAAGTCATCACCGTAATTGATTCTCGTCAGGCAAGACTGCAAAAAATTATCACTTCTCTTATGGCAAAATTCAAGTCAACTCCAGATGCATATATTCACCTTGGCTATGAATCAGTGACGCTTAGTTCTGAAACTGCAAAAACCCTTGGACTAAACGCTGATGGAAAACAAACGCAAATGTCTGGACGAAAAGGACTTTATGTCAATGCTGATTCTGTATACGATATTCTAAAAGAAAAAGTAAAAGAAGAAACATGTAAGAGACATCCTGAAATGACATTTTCTGAAATAAAAAAAATTGCACATCATGTTTCAGTTGGAACTTTGCGCTATGAAATGATCAAGCAAGATCTAGATAAAATCATTACATTTGATTTAACCAAGTCTTTGAGTCTTGAAGGTGATACTGCACCGTATATTCAATACACTCATGCAAGAGCATCACGAATTTTAGAAAAATCTAATCGCGTACCTTCTATCGTCGTTGATTTTTCTCTGTTTACAGAAGAATCTGAAATAAACTTGATTAAAACAATTGGTCTTTTTGATTTAAAAGTTCGTGATGCTGCAAACAATTTATCGCCAAAAGTTATTGCAAGATATTGTCATGATTTGGCAGTGGCATTTAATTCGTTTTATGAACATGTCAAAGTTTTAGAATTAGATAATAAAGAACTTGAGAATTCCCGTTTATGTCTGGTCAACTCTTTTAAGATTACTCTGGAAAAAGCACTTGAATTGCTTGGAATCATAGCTCCTGATAGAATGTAATGTCCCAGAGAGCACACATTTGGCTGAACTCTCTGGGTTTGTTGGCGTGCAAACCAATTACTGATTATCAAATATCTTTAAGTCAATAAAACCTTACTTAGCCTACTTGTCTAAATTATGAGTAATTATCAAGAGTTCCTAGAAGAAAATGATAAAGAAATCAATAGACGAAGAAGCACATCAAAGTCCTTGAATTTGAACTAAATATTAGGTAGTTCATAATGACATTACTCTACTAGTTCATTCCTATTTGTTTTTCTTTTTCTTTGAAAGTTATTCGTCTAATTCTTCTTTGAACTTGGGATCTTTGATTCTGCATGGGCCCCATTCTTCTCTTTCAAACGGACCTAATTCTTCCCCACAAATCTTGCATTTCTTGGGCTCTGTCATTCTATCCTCTTCCTCACATCTTGATACTTTTTTCTCTTTTGTTTCTACTTCTCATATATTGCCTTAGTGGGCATCCTTTGTCAGATTACATTCAAGAATTTATGGTGCAATATCCTATTGAATCTGATTATCCACTACATCATCATCTGTCTGGTATCTACTCCCTCATTGCCAAACAGCTTGTCCTTACTAGGATCGTCATCCAATTAGTCATCACTATCTCCACCAGTTACGTCATTGCCATCTACACTCATAATCACATCCTTTCTAGATGCTCCTACAATCACATCCTCGCCATTGGTTTCTATTATATCTCTGAATTAATTTCGGATAATCTATTGTATGTTGGGAGTGAAAATGAAGATTAATCATATGAAGTAAAGATCCTCATATTATTTCAATGGAGTAAATGTTAAGATTGATTATTGACAAGAAGGACGATTGCCATCACTACAAAAATACCCAGCCAAATCATAAATCTCACTTTATTCATAATCATATTTGTACAGCCAAGATTTTATATGAATTTATTTCAAATCGTGACTGTAATGTGACGACTCATATTTCACAATAACCCTTCTCCCTTAAACCAAAATCATCTACTCTATAGTTACAAGTCACCATGATCATCTGTACTCTGCAAGAAACAATTCCCGTTTGACATCTGTTGGGTCAAGAATGATCACTGATATCACAGAAGATGTGTGTGGCATGTTGCGCACTTGGTTAGGTTGGAGATATTCTTTTGATCTGCAACATAATCGGATGCAACGTTGGTTAATGCAAAATTAATACACACTCCACATAATTTGGGTGCAAACCAATTACTGTCAATTAAAAACGATTAAGTGATAAACACCAATGTTTCATCAGATGAGTATAAAATAATAAAAATTTCTTTAGCTAAAAGTTATTTTTTTTATTCTAATTTTTTATCAAAAACACTGCACTATTTTACTTATCAAGTCAGAGACATCTTGCGGTGTTATCTGGAGAGCCTAAAGCTCACATAAACTAGTTAATATAGTTTCAGAGTCTCCACAGCAAAGGAGACTGACTTTTTCCCTGAAAATGAATTCTTACCAACATTGTTTGCTTATGATATCTCTTTCAATAAATTGGCGTAAATATGCCTAAAATAATTAATAAAATCACTTGATTTATTCTAAATATGCCATTAGATAAAATGTCTGAGCCTGAAGAATACGTTCCTACTCACAAATCCACTACTTTGCACATAAAGGGCAGTCCTGCTGCATGTATAATTGATGAAATCACTGATGAATCCTGTTATTCCTCAATGATGGATAATTCTAGTCTCAAAGCTAGCTTGATTGGATTCTTAAACCGACATGAAAATTTAGGCTTACTTATGGGATTTAAATTAAAAATTCAGACTGACTCTGAATTCTTTGAATATACTGTCTATCCTGATGAATATTTTATTGAGACAGTAATTTTTAATGAATCTATTTTTATCATTAATTCTAAAATGGAAAATCTTTTTTTATTGAGGAAAATTGTTACCGATCAATTTGTAAAAACTAAAACAGAATTTGACAAATTACAAAAAATGATGCCTTAAATTTACATCATTTCTTGCTTTTCTAATCATTCAATAACTACTATCTAAATTTTTTAATCATGAACTTTACACAGATGCTGAAAACTAGAGAGCCTACACTTTTAGATCATGATGATGGCCATTGGTATCAAACAAAATTTGACAAAATTTATCCTTCTATAAGTACAATTCTTTCATCTACTGCATCTGAGGAGACAAAAAATGGACTGGCATATTGGAAGGAAAATGAACCTGCACATGAATACATAACTGCACAAGCTCAAAATATTGGAACTCAATCCCATCAAATCATTGAAGATTATTTGAATCATGCTTTATCTTTAGAAGAGTTTGATCTATTGCCTATTGCTCATTTTAATAACCTAAAACCCTATTTGGAAAATATTTCAAATGTTACCTGTATAGAACAAAGAATGTATTCCGATAAACTAAGAGTTGCAGGAACTAGTGATTTGATTGCTGAATATAATGGTGAATTATCTATAATTGATTATAAAACAAAAAGAAAACCTCAGATAGATGATTTCATGTATGAATATTACCTACAAACTACATGCTATGCCCAAATGTTTCAAGAAGTTACCGGAAGAAAAATTAATCAAGTTGTAATTTTAGTTAGCAGTGAAAAAAACACGCGACAGGAATTCATCAAAGAATGTAGTGATTATGTTGAACCTGTAAAAGAGCGAATTACGCAATATTACTTGAATAATTTAGAATAATCTTATACACTACAATATATTTTCTCTATATTGAATTTTCTATTAACTATATAGATAATAGAAAAAACATAATTCCTCTTCCCAAGACCTAATTACCTTTATTTTTTAATTATTTTATGAAATTCGAAGATTTTGATTTCATTGAATGTTATGATGACGATGATTATGACTTTGATGATGACTAGACAAAACCCTGAGGAGTTTATTTTCTTTTAGAATAATAAAAATACCTAGCACAACTAACATTGGTATGAGTAATCTGGATGAATCTATTGGAAAAGTGTTATTAGATTTGCAAAAAAGTGATCCTGAAACGTTCAAGAAACTTATGCAACGAACTCAAGAAGAAAACCCAGAACTTTTTGAGTCAAATGTTGATGAAGATAACAAAAAAATTGATGATTATAATCGTGAAGTAGATAAATACAACAAAAAAATTGACGAAAATTAGATACATTCTTTTCTGTAATACAGAAATAGACCTTTTTACAATATAGAATATGTCTGATCCTAAAGAACACATCAAAAAACTAAATGAAATAATGCCTAAAATCCCTAATATGAGATGGGGTGCACTTACTAATGCTGCTCCCACAAATGCTAAATTGCAAGAGATGAGTAAACTTCTCCCCCATGACAAGAAATGGCATAGTCTCTTTGAAGAAAAGGATCAGGTTCACATAGACGGTGTAACTGTTAGAAGAAAAAAGCTAGATTCTATGACGTAAACTTTAACACAAAAAGATTATTTTTCTATTTTTCGGGTTTTGCTGTAAACTCTGATGTCCAATATTGTAACATGCTTTTATTCCAATCTAAAAACATGTCTGTGTTTTTGTTCCATATTTTGATATTTTTCTTTGTAGTCTGTATTGTTACAATAATGGCTTTGTCTCGCATTGAACAAAAATTTGCAAATTCTTCATTTATGTTTTCGATGATTGTTTGAGATGTTTTTGGGAGGGCATAGTTAATTCCTATTTTGTCTGCAAATTCTCTCTGTATTGCAAAGTTTGTATTTACTATATTTTTCCATGTCTTGTAAAACTCATTTTGTAATTCAAATAATTCTTGTTGAAAATGTGGTACTGAATTCTCAATCTCGGCAAAATACCTTTTGTTGTTTTTTTCTAGGATGCTAAAATTATCTTCTACTTTGTTTTCTTTTTGACTCATCAATTAGTTATTTTTTATTATTGATTTAAACAAATTGGTTTACCAAACTTTC
>Ga0224513_10001270_pt1 | contig 10128 bp, 9 predicted proteins | sample SF_May12_sed_USG_5_FD_169109 | JGI IMG/M metagenome (GOLD analysis project Ga0224513, IMG submission 169109) | Sediment microbial communities from San Francisco Bay, California, United States - SF_May12_sed_USGS_21 | ecosystem: Environmental > Aquatic > Marine > Sediment | place: USA: California... | reverse complement strand
AGGCAGATACCGAAGAGTGGAACCTTGCCGAGCAGTTGGCGGATGTTCTCCTGGGCATAAGTGATCGGCTCAGGGTCCCCGGGGCCGTTGCTGAGGAAAACGCCATCAGGCTGCATTGCCAGAACTTTTTCTGCGGGTGTATCGGCAGGCACAACAGTTACGGCGCAGCCTTTACTGACCAGGTTACGCAAGATGTTGTATTTGATGCCGAAGTCGTAGGCGACCACCTTGTACTCGGCCGGACCTTGCTTTTTTTTATAGCCGTCGGCCAGATCCCAGGTCCCCTCATTCCAGTCGTAAGCCTCCTTACAGGTCACTTCCTGCACGAGATCCTGCCCGACGATTGAAGGCGACGCCTTGGCTTTTGCCACCAGGCTGTCAGCATCCAGGTCAATTGTCGAAATAATGCCGGTCTGGGCGCCTTTGTCGCGGATATGACGAACCAGCGCGCGGGTATCGATCCCGGAGAGACCGATGATGTTGTTTTCCTTTAGGTAAGCATCAAGGGTCATCTCCGAACGCCAGTTGCTCGGCATATCACAGGCTTCCTTGACGACGAAGCCAGCGAGGTGAGGTCTTGATGATTCAACGTCTTCACGGTTGATCCCGTAGTTGCCGATCAATGGGTAGGTCATGGTTACGATTTCACCACGATAGGAGGGATCGGTCAGGATCTCCTGATAACCGGACATGCTGGTGTTAAAAACAACCTCTCCGGAGATTTCACCGGAGGCTCCTAAGGCTTGACCGAAAAAAACTCTGCCATCGGCCAGGGCCAATGCTGCTTTCATAAACAACTCCTTGATTTGAACATGGTGCACCGCAGGTCAGGAGACGTCCCGGACTGCGGCACAAATACTTCTGTTAACTTATCTCTGGTATGCGATCTTTCCGGCGACGATCGTGCAGACTGCAGCACCCTTCATCTTCCAGCCATCAAACGGGGTGTTTTTACTCTTGCTCGCCAGCTTCTGTGCATCAACTGTCCACTCCAACTCAGTGTCTATGATTGCGATGTCAGCGTCCCCTCCCTCTTCCAATTGGCCGACAGGAAGATTCAGAGACCCTGCGGGGCCGCTGGTCAAGAGAGCAATAGCCCTGGGCAGATCGATAACACCGTCTTCAACCAACTGCAAAGAAAGAGGCAGTGCGGTCTCGAGGCCAACGATGCCGTTCATGGCAATATTGAATTCGACGTTTTTCTCATCAATATGGTGGGGAGCGTGATCTGTAGCGATCGCATCAACGGTACCATCAGCAAGACCCTGACGCACGGCTTCCCTGTCTTCTGCGCCGCGCAAAGGTGGGTTCATCTTGGCGTTGGTGTTGTAGCCGCGAACGGCCTCATCGGTCAAGGTGAAATGATGCGGAGTGGCTTCACAGGTGACTGCGACACCCCTTTTTTTCGCCTGGCGCACGATGTCGATCGAGCCCTTCGTGGAAACATGTGCAACGTGAAGGTTCGCACCGGTACATTCAGCAAGCATCACTTCTCTTGCGGTCGCGGAGTCTTCCGAGACCCAGGTGATCCCTTTAAGCCCGAGCTCTGTTGAGACAGGCCCTTCGTTCATTACTCCGGAGCCAACCAGGTCGAGGTCTTCCGCGTGGGACACGATCGTCAGACCGAAAGGTTTGGCGTATTCCATGGCGCGGCGCATCAACTGAGGACTGCTAACCGGCTTACCGTCATCGGAGACCGCCGTGACACCCAGTTCTTTCAGCTCGCCCATGCCCGTCAGTGATTCGCCGTCGAGGCCCTTGCTGATGCTGGCGATCGGGAACACACGACAATGACCTTCCTGGGCCGCTTTATTCAGAATATAACTGGTGACGGTCTGGTTGTCGTTGACCGGTTGGGTGTTCGGCATGCAAGCCACGGAAGTAAAGCCGCCGGTGACCGCTGAGAGTGTGCCGGAGGCGATGTCTTCTTTGTATTCAAGGCCCGGATCGCGCAAGTGGACATGAATATCGACCAGGCCGGGAGTGACAATTTTGCCAGCGGCGTCGATAACCTTGGCGCCTTTGTCATCAAGCCCTTTGCCGATCGCGACGATCTTGCCCTTTTCGATCAGGACATCGCAGGTTTTATCAAGCTTTTGTGCCGGGCTGATCACCCGTCCGCCTTTAATCAGTATTTTAGCCATAACTCTCACCAATTCCTTTATCTAGACTTAATCGTTGGTTTGCATTGATTCGACGCCACTGACGAGATAGAGGAGCGCCATTCTTGTGGCGACACCATTCTCTACCTGGTCGAGGATGACGTTCTGCCCGCCGTCGGCAACCGCTGAGGAGATTTCCACGCCGCGGTTCATCGGGCCCGGGTGCATGACTATCGCATCCGGCTTGGCCAGCTTCAGGTTGGTTGGGTTGAGACCGTAGAATCGGGCATATTCGCGCAGACTTGGCAGCAGGATGTTGCTCTGCCGCTCCATCTGGATGCGCAGCATCATGACGACGTCAGCACCTTCAATGGCCTCACGTATGTCGGTAAAGACTTCCACGTTGCCAAGCAGTTCAATGCCGATCGGCATCATAGTTCCCGGTCCGCACAAACGCACCTTGGCGCCCATTCTGGACAGAGCGTAAATATCGGAGCGTGCGACCCGGCTATGAGTGATATCGCCAACAATGGCAACTTCAAGGCCTTCTATGCTGCCTTTATGCTCACGCATGGTCATCAGGTCCAGCAAGGCCTGGCTTGGATGCTCATGAGCTCCGTCGCCAGCGTTGACAACCGAACACCCTACCCGCTCAGACAGGTAGTGCGGTGCACCGGAATGACCGTGGCGGATCACGATGATATCCGGAGCCATCGCTTCGATGTTTTTAGCGGTATCTTCAAGCGTCTCACCTTTGACGACCGATGACGTCGATCCGGAGATATTAACCGTGTCTGCAGAGAGGCGTTTGCCGGCGATCTCAAAAGAGAGCCGAGTCCGCGTGCTGGCTTCAAAAAAGGCGTTGATGATCGTCTTGCCGCGCAAGGTCGGAACCTTCTTGATCTCGCGGGAATTGATCTCTTTAAAAGAATCAGCCGTATCGAGGATCATCTGAATGTCCTCTTTGGTCATCTGCTCAATGCCAAGAATATGTTTGTGCTGGAATGACATAAACTCTCTCCTAAGGCTTAACCAGTCGAACTTCGACCGGGTTCAATTCATCATCAAAGATAACCGCGATATCTTCTTCGCGGGCTGTCGGTACGTTGCGGCCAACGTAATCGGCACGTATCGGCAATTCACGATGACCTCGATCGATCAAAACGGCGAGCTGGATGGTGCTTGGTCGACCAAAGTCCATCAAAGCATCCATCGCTGAACGAATGGTGCGACCGGTATAGAGAACATCATCAACCAGGATGACCTGCTTGCCATCAAGGTGGAACGGAATGTCCGTCTTACCGATCGGCAAGTTGCCGCGGGAGGCCAGATCATCACGATACATGGTGATATCGACCGCTCCGAGCGGGACTTCAAGGCTTTCAATCTCGTTGATGCGTGTTTGCAGCAGCTTTGCCAGGTGATCACCACCGGTTCGGATACCGACCAGAGCGAGCTTCTCGCCGCCCTTGTTATGTTCCAGAATCTCATGGGTAATCCTGGTGATAGCGCGTGCTACACCAGCTTTATCTAATATTGCAGTTTCCGCCTTGGCCATTGTTTCCTCCCGAATTTAGGACAAAAAAATACCTTTCCGTCGATTACGGAAAGGCACAGCTCTTGTTTTATTATCTATGTGAGGCATTTTGGGCCACCCTTGCTGATCTCTCTGGATCCGCTTAAAAGGAGACGAGTTGCAGTCGAATTCCAAGCAATATAGCAAGGCCAAAATTGGGAGTCAACAAAAACAGGGCACTATGCAAAAAACGCATATTGAAAGGGTCTAAAGAGAAACCAAACCTCAAGGAAGCGGTAAAGGCACAGCCTTTAAAACACCATCGTTTTGCGCTCCTGGATTCAGATCTTCAACAAGCAGGGTATCTGTTTCATTCCCCAACGTACTCCACATTTCTACACCATGTCCAAGATTAATAGCTCCGTCAAAAGCTGAGAAGAACAACTCCCCATCAATGACACTCGGGCCGAAAGCGTCAGAATATCCAGACTCGTAACCGGGGCCGATGTCACTAAGAACCCATGTGCCAACAGTGGTCCCGTCGGTGGACCAGAGCTCCCGCCCGGTTAAACCATCATTTGCGGTGAAATATAACCGTCGCTGGTATTCAGTAAGAAAAGTCAACCCGTCGGCTGTTAATGGAAGATTGATTGGCGTCGAGTAGATGTCGGCAAGTAACCTCGTACCAAGAAAGGTTCCATCGCTGAGCCATGGCTCAAAACCATGAGTTCCATCATTGGCAAAGAAAAGAAGTTGTCCGTTGAGAACATAGAAGACATCATCTCGACCGGGAACAACACTGTCGCCGTCGAGAGGGTTTATATCCAACACCATTGCTGTTGAGAGTCCGTTGGTGCGCCACAGTTCGACGCCTGAGAAGCCGTCATCAGCGGCAAAATAGAGCCAGTCCCGCATTTCAGTCCAATAAGTGAGGTTATTGGTTGCCGTGGGAAATGGGCCATCTGTATCGATGCCGACATTTGCAACCTGAACAGTATTCAGCTCGGTTCCGTCAGTTCTCCAGGGCTCAAACCCCGTCAAACCATCATCAGCGAAAAAATACAACATCCCATTAAACACTGTGAGTTGTTCCGGAAGAGCATCGTAGGAGAATAAGTTGCTGAGTGGATTGATCCCGATGTCTTTGACAATTGTCGTATTGGCTTCCGTACCATCGCTTTTCCAGAGTTCTGAACCATAATGCTCCGTGCCATATTGACCATCATTTGCAACGAAATAAAGAAAATCATTGAAGACCATCAACTGATTCGGTGAGCTGTCAATCGATGTGTCTGGGTCATTGGTCTGGTTGTCCGGGTCTTCTATGGCAATATTTTTGACTATAACTGTTCCTACTTCAGTGCCGTCAGTTTTCCAAAGCTCAATACCGGTTCCGTATCCCTGGTAATCTATGTCATTGGCGACAAAATAAAGATGGTCGCCAAAAACAGTCAAATCATGAGGGTTACCATTAATAGGTTGCGGGACCAAAAGAGACTCATCTTCTATACCGATATTTTTGACCATGACAGTACCCGTTTCGGTACCATCCGTCCTCCAGAGTTCGACACCATGTACACCGTCATTAGCGGAAAAATAAATCGTATTTTTAAATAATGTATATTCTTGCGGATTGCTGTCGTTAATGAGGTTGAGATTTGCCAGAAGGTTTGTGCCTTCCGGTGTCCCATCTGTTATCCATGGCTCACAGCCAAGGGCACCGCAGGCAGAAAAGATATACTTCTCTCCAAAAGGGGTGAAATTCTGAGTCTGGCTTTTACCTGAGCTATTGATGATTTTCAATAACCAGAGAGCCCCATTCTGAATTTTAAACAGCCCATCGCCAGAAGTGTCAGGGCTGCTGTTGTCTCCATAGAAGAGTAAGTAAGAATCCGTTGGTGATGGAGTTGCAGAATCGTCGCTTCCACCTCCCCCGCCGCCACCACAACTTGACAAGACAAAGGAAACAGACAGGAACACCAGAGCAACAACAAGGGTTGAGATCTTGTCTTTCATGTTAGTAGCCTCACAAACTCAAAAACCCGTCAACAACTGCAAACAGAATGGAAGTACCTTAAATTTATCATATTGTGAATGGTCAGCAACGAAAGGACCTGCGGAAGGAACCTTGATGGACGAAACGTTGCCATGTAACAAGGGAGGACGTGAGAGTCTACTTCTTAAAGTTTTGGGACAATATTCGCCGTTTGAGACGCCAGATCGAAAACAACTTTGATTTTACCTGCTTTGAATTGCCTGAGCACCTGGTCGATCTTGGCCTCCATGGTGCCGCCGGCGTCACCCCAGTCTGAGCCGTCACGAGAGACGAATTCTTCGATCAAGTTGCGCAGGGTTTCAGGGTTGACGTCCTGGTATGGGACATCTACACCCTCTTCGTGGTGGTCGGTCTGGTGGTTGGTTGGTTTGTTCCTGGTCATTTTTGCCCTTTACACTAGACAACCCAAGAGACAATTTAACGCAGAGTCGCAAAGAACGCAGAGGGAAACTTTTAAAAACTTTAATTTGCTTATTATTCTGACAAACACTTTTTGCGTCTTTGCGTTAACAAATGGTTTAGGTTTGTCTTGTTTGTTGCCCCTGGCACTCAGGGTTTCGTCATGGCCCTTCAAAAGCTCTCAAGCCGAACACCGGGTAGATACTCAGTGAATGGCCAAGGTACGTTTCAGCATATTCAACATCTACATCGTCAAGCAGTGGAAGTTCAGGGCGTTCTTGATTGTTGAGGGTCGCTTTACCGGCCTCTTGGGCCAATTTTATCAAGCGTGACTTGATGTACTCAATATGTGCCTGAGTAAGGCTGTCGTGTTTGCATGAACAAACGATCGTCCAGGTCCAGAAACTTTTATTGCTGAGATGTTTTTCCAGGTCTGCAGAGATCGGGTCCGCTGCGCCTATATAGATGGTTTCCCGACCCTGCTGATCGGAAGGGCCAATCAGGACATAGACGCCCGGGGCATTAAGCTCGTCTCGATTTATCTCTTCAAGCATAGAACTGCGAGGGATCACAAGGGCGCGGCCGGACCATTTCGACCGGGCGACAATCTTCACACCGTCAACGTGACCGTCCTGAAGGTAAATTCTCACTGAGAATGATTCTGATGGCATTAATCGTTCTCCTTTGCTCAAATTGCGACCTGTTTCGATTCTATCACAGCAATCAATTTTGTAACCTTGCAGTATGAAGCTTGAATAGTTTCGTCTCTGGTAAACAGACTATTGACAACCAGGCGTCCTAAAAGGACAATCGGTTCTCGAATGATCAGCAGACAGGAAAGGTCGACAGCCAGTGGTAAAAAAACAAGACGAAATTTATGCTTCGCCATTGAACGAAATCATCGACTTTGATTTTGATGAGAAGGTGGCAGATGTCTTCCCCGACATGATCCAGCGCTCGGTCCCTGGCTACGGCACAATGATTTCAACGATAGGAATCCTGGCGGCAAAGTATGCCCAGCCGAATAGCCGCTGCTACGATCTCGGCTGCTCTCTGGGAGCCGTCAGCCTGTCGATGCGCCAGCGCATCAATCAACCGGACTGTAAAATTATTGCCGTGGACAATTCCGAGGCAATGGTCGAGCGAGGCATGGAGCTTTTGGCCTCAGACAATTCTTCAAGGGTTCCTGTCGAGATGGTTTGTGCTGACATCCAGGACATCGCCATAGAAGATGCGTCAGTTGTCGTTCTCAACTTCACATTGCAGTTTATCCCTCTTGATCAACGCTTGGCGCTAATCACACGTATTTACCAAGGCCTAAAACCGGGCGGCGTGTTGATATTGTCGGAAAAAATGGCCTTTGAAGACCAGATCAAGCAGGCCTTTCATACTGAAGCCCACCACGATTTCAAGCGAGCCAACGGCTATAGCGACTTGGAGATCAGTCAGAAGCGCACAGCTCTTGATCGCGTGATGATCCCGGAGAGCCTTGCCCGCCATAAAGAGCGTTTACGGAAAGCCGGATTCCCTGTCAGTGAAGTCTGGTTCCAGTGCTTCAACTTTGCGTCCATGATCGCCATCAAATGACCCTCTATAATTCTTTATATCCACAACTCGAAGCCATGGGGCTAGAACAATGGGCTCATGAGCTAAAACAGGTGATCCCTGAGCGTATGGCTGTGGAAGGTCACGGCACAATGCCCCTCTGGCAAAAGGCCCTGCAGGGGCTGCCTCAGCTGAAACCATCAAAGATGGAATTAAAAACAAAGGTTGAGATAGGGTGTCCCGAAGACATTGTTGGTTCCACCCCTGAAGAGTTTTCTGAACAACTTCAGGCCTTCCACCCATGGAGGAAAGGCCCTTACAACCTTTTCGGTGTTGACGTTGACACTGAATGGCGGTCAGATTGGAAGTGGGATCGCGTCCAGCCTCATATTCAGTCGCTCAAGGGGCGTAAGATCCTGGATATCGGTTGCGGGAATGGTTATCACGGCTGGCGCATGCTTGGCGAAGGCGCAGACCTTGTTGTGGGGATCGACCCGACCCTGCTCTCCGTTATGCAGTTCCATGTCGTGCAGCGCTACCTGGTGGGCAAAAACCACTACGTACTGCCACTGGGGATTGAGGATGTTCCGGCCGACCTGGCTTGTTTTGACACGGTTTTTTCTATGGGCGTGCTCTATCATCGCCGGTCGCCTCTGGACCATCTGATGGAACTTCGTGGCTGTCTGCAACCTGGTGGAGAGTTGGTATTGGAAACCCTCATTGTCGAGGGAGAGGAAGGCACGGCGTTCATGCCTGAAGGGCGATACGCCAAGATGCGCAACGTCTGGTTTCTGCCATCCACCAAGACCATGCTCTTGTGGCTGCGTCGTTGCGGTTTTAAAGATGTCGCTTGTGTTGACATCAGCCGGACAAGCGTAAAAGAACAGCGCAGAACAGAGTGGATGAAGTTTGAGTCTCTCGCAGATTTTTTAGATCCGAAGGACCACACAAAGACAATCGAAGGTCACCCTGCCCCGCTTCGGGCAATTTTTACTGCGACAAAATCGTGAACGGCTCGTCGCTGTCTCAGTGTTCGTAACGACGCAAAGGCAGAGTGTTTGAGCCGCTGTTTACTCGACCCATGAAATCCACCACATCCCACTCAGCACGCAAAACATCACCCTCTTTATAAAGAGTTTTGTCGCCTGGCAAGACAACAACAGCCATCTGGAAAATGGAGGTGAAGTACTCACCCTCAATAGATTTTCCAGAACTGTCGTACAACTTGAAGTTATTGACTTTAACAGGTCGATCAAACTCAACAAGTAGCTCATCCAGGTTATCAGTCCCCTGCTCCCACATCCCCGCCATAAGGACCAGCGAAGGCGGCTCAACATCGGCCAAAGTTCCAGGGTCCAGAATATAGCCGTCTGCAGGCATTTGTGGCAGAGGTTGACCATTCAGCATGATAAAAACCTTGTTGGTCTGCTCAAACTGGAGAACAGTCGCCGCTATGGCCAGCCCGGCTGAGGCTTTATCATCTTCAGACCAGGACTGCTGAGTCATTAAAGACAAAGTCTGTGTGCCCTTTTCAGTTGACGCAGAGGTTACCTGCAAATCATTTGGGAAAGGGTTGTACAGCCCAGAGTCCTCTATGAACACAAGGTCACCACCGGTCAGGCGACTGAGGATTTGTTGTAATTCCCCATCCTTACTGAACAGGAAAAGCGGAAAAGCCCGCACTTTACCAGGTGAGTTGCGGACGGGAAAATAGCCGACGCGGGCAAAAGCTTCACCTGCTTTCCCTTGCGGCGGCTCACCAAAGTTGTCCAGGTAAGCCTGACTGGCAATGACAATCCCCGAAGTCCGTGACGACGGCGCAGGTTCTTCTTGCTGGCAGGCGAAGAGAGATAAGAAACAAAAGGCTAAAAGCAGAGGGGGAAATGGCGACATCAGCAGCCTCCTAAAAGCCTGGGAGAAAGGCATTATCCATTCTATCACAGATATTAGAGGCAGGAGTTGTTGTGCACACCAAGTCGCGTTCAGCAGCCTGTTGTTCGAAAAATTGCGGCAGGCCGAACCAACTTACTCTTACCTGCCATGCTCGACAGAAGCAAGGTTGGCGCAGAAACGTTGTAATGGGTGGTCAAGTCAAGCAGCAAATCGAGGCGGCCGTCCCGATCAAGGTCGCCAGCCCATAGCACCCGGGGGGAGGCGTCTGAGGCGATAGTGGCTTTGCTCGTGGACGGATGATAAATCGGGTAATCCTGTAGGGCTTGGATCTTATTGCCATCACTGAGTTGCAGGGGGCAGTCTGCAAGCTCCTGCCCGATGAGCTCAGCGGCACATTTAAACTCCAGGAGGTAAGAGCTCTCATCAAGCAGAAAGCTTTTTGAACGCATTATATTCAGGCTTTCGCCAGGAGACGCTATGGTCAAAACAGGCCCCGGACTTAACTGTGAAAGGCCGCGCAACAGGACCAACGGCTCAAAACCTTCAGGCACAGAAACCTTCTTGCCGGTTTTAGACGGCGGAATGTCGATGACTTCTCTACGACAATTTCCACAGAA
>Ga0224513_10001268_pt1 | contig 10141 bp, 7 predicted proteins | sample SF_May12_sed_USG_5_FD_169109 | JGI IMG/M metagenome (GOLD analysis project Ga0224513, IMG submission 169109) | Sediment microbial communities from San Francisco Bay, California, United States - SF_May12_sed_USGS_21 | ecosystem: Environmental > Aquatic > Marine > Sediment | place: USA: California... | reverse complement strand
AGTTCACGCATTCTCTCGTTCCCGACCCCACCGCCAAATGACCACAGAAACTCGCTCTGAGAAAGCAGTACCATGTCACCATCGAATACGATCGATCATGAACCAGGTTCCCATTTGAAGGCGGGTTTTCTCGCGTTCTGGATCCAGACAGCGGCAGATGTTACTTCCTCGGCCAGCCTCGGTTGGAGGATCTTTGTTCGCGATTTCTCCGCCAGATATCGACAGCAGGCATTTGGTATTCTGTGGGCATTCCTCGGACCCGCTTTGACTGTGGTGCCCTTCGTTCTCCTCGTCGATGCTTCGATTCTCAATCTTGGTGATCTTTCTGTGCCGTACCCGATCTTCGCTTTCACAGGCGCCGTATTCTGGAGCCTGGTCCAGGGACTCGTCCTCTCCTGCGCAGTCGTGGTCAGCAATGCTGGTGCCCTCGTTACAAAGATCCACTTCCCCCGAGAGGCGCTGCTCTATTCTCCTCTCCTGATCGCCATGGTTGATCTCGCCGTCAAGGTAGCCATTCTCGTTCCTTTGTTTTTTGCATATGATTTCTCACCCAGTCCCTGGGCCATTTTGCATCTTTTATCTATTCTCCCCGCTGTCCTTTTCGCTCTTGGTTTGGGGATGGTTGCGGCAATCGTCGGCGGCGTATTCAAGGACACTCCGCAGATTCTGACTCATTCCCTCCAGGCACTGATGTTCGCTACTCCCATTCTTTATCCAGTTTCCTCCGCGACAACTCTCGGTCGGATAACAGTATGGAACCCTTTTTACTATCTTGTTTCACTGCCACGGGACCTCATTATTTCGGGGCGCTTCCCGGAAGGCACATCCATGGGGTATCTGGTGTGCTGCCTGATCGCAATTGCTGTCTTCCTCAGTGGGCTTCGTTTCTACCGCATCGCCATGCTGCGGGTGGCGGAGAGGGCATGATTGATGGCTGAGAGGTTGCTTGACGTCGAGGATGTCGGGAAGAAATATGCGCGTGAACTGAGACGCGTGATGTTCTACGGAGCGGTGGACATTCTCCGTGACTATTTTCAGGTTCCGACACCTTCAGACCGGCTGCGATCCGGGGAGTTCTGGGCGCTTGACGGCGTCAACCTGAAAGTGGACAGAGGGCAGTGCATCGGCCTCATCGGCGCCAACGGCTCGGGAAAATCAACGCTGCTCAAGCTGGTGAGTGGCATCTTCATGCCGGACAAGGGACGAATCCGAAAACGTGGGAGAGTCAGCTCGTTGGTGGAAATCGGCGCGGGTTTTCATCCTCTCCTCACCGGTCGCGAAAACATCTACATCTACGGCCAAATCCTCGGAATGACCAGGCGGGAAATCAGCCAACGGTTCGATGCGATCGTGGATTATGCTGATATCGGTGATTTCCTCGACACACCTGTAAAGCACTACTCGAGCGGAATGTTTGTCAGACTCGGTTTTGCGGTCGCGATCCATGCCGAACCGGACATCCTGCTCATTGACGAGGTGCTCGCGGTTGGTGATGCGGCCTTTCGGGCGAAATGCATGTCCAGCATCTCGGAGGCGATCAAAAGGACAGCCGTCATTCTCGTCAGCCACTCCATGGCCCAAATCGAATCACTGTGCGGGACGGCTCTTTGGCTCAATAAAGGCTCAGTCGTTCAATATGGTGATTCTAGGAACGTCGTGAATGCCTATCTTAACTGGCAGGAAGAGCTCGCGCAGCGGGCTGCGGCGAGGGATGAGATCGAATTGGAAACTGCGGTTTTTGACGCAGCACGTAGCTATCTGGAAGGTCGTCGAGGAAAGGTCGTCGAGGATTCAGCCGATGCGGATACGCCAATTCAGCTGTCGTCATTCGAGGTGTGCGACGGAGACGGACAGCCGCTTGAATCCGTGCCCTTTGGTTCGAGTGTCATTCTGCGAATTCGCTATAAAGCGAGTAGGAGAATCCATCGGCCACTCTTCAATATCCGCGTAGATCACGAGGGCAGTGGGGTCTTCGAGGCGAGCATGCTGATCGACGGTCCGATTTTCAAGAGTCTGCCGGCCGGAAACGGCATCGTCGAGTGTGCCATCGAACACCTACCGCTAACGCCAAAGACGTACGGCGTGACGCTGTTTGTGCGAAGTGAGGAAGGCGTCATCGATATTGCTCCGACCCGCACGTTTCCGCGGTGTTTCAAGGTCACTATGGATGGCATCGAGAAGTTCGGGTTCGACGGACCATATCGCACGATCCATCTGCGGCACTCCGCCAATCTGCTGCACCTCGATCACACCTGGTGTCTTGTTCCGTCTGAGGACAGCGCTCCATGAGATTCGGCTTTCTCACCCTCTGACATTGGGTAACGGGCCTTTTAGCCCAGTCTTCTCACCCGGTTAGGGCCGCGGGTCCCCTCGCGACTTTCCGGACACGTCCCGACCTATTAGCTCGCCCCACCCTCTGCGGCCGGCGGCGTCAGCAAATCGACTGTGATGATGGGCGACCCCGCCACCTTCTCACGCTGCCACCCGGCGAAGGCTGGGAAAAAGGTGTTCTCGAGCGGCAGGGCCGGACTCCAGACCAGCCAGATCCGGCTTCCCTCCGCAGTAGCGTTGCCACTCAGCGCCACGGCCTCGTCAAAGACCTCCGGCGAAAACGCCGCCTCGCGATCGAACCAACCCGGGTGCCCGGCCTGTGACCGGGGAATCGTCTCCACTTCGGTGATCACCGCGATCTTCGCAGGTCCGTCGACAATACCCTCGGCGAGTCCGTGCCGCACCTCCATCTGCCACAGTCCTGCGACCACCACGCGATCGGAGGCATCGATCCTCGAGGCCAACACGCGGCCGACCTCGACGCCTGGCGCCGGAGGCCGCTTGGGCAGATCGGCGATCCACATCGCGATCGTCGCCACACCAACCACGATGTATGAACCGGCGACCACTCGCCGCGCTATCGCAGGTAATCCGCAGAGAGTTATCGCGATCAGCGCTGTCGCGAACGCCCAGGCCATTGACTCGGTACGGCCGGCAAAGTAGACCGGAATTCCGCCGAGCGCCAACACTGCAAGGCCAACGGCGGGCAGCAGCGCGATCGTGAGGCGGACCGCAGCCTGCGCATCAACGGCATCTGCGTCGTGGTTGCGCCTCAATCTCGAGGCACCCAAGGCTGCACCTCCGATCAGGGTTCCCAGTACCACAACCGACACCCAGGGCGGCAACGGCGAACCGGAAGCCTCGAAGAGAGCGGGGAAGGGGCCCGCCGGTGATAACACCGACACCGTCGCCAGACCGGGTCTCCCCGGTCCGCTTTCGGTCGCCACCCAACCCATGGAATCTGCGGGCGCTCCGAGCATCACCGGCATCCACGCCAGGGCGGGCAGGGCCGCCAGGGCAAGGGTCAGGACGAGAGCGCGTCGCCGCTGGCGCGGTACGAAAAAGGCGAGCGATGGCAGAAGAAGAAAGCTCACAAAGCCCATGTAGTGGAGTAGCGGCAGGCAGGCGGCCAGGACTGCGAAGCAAAAGGTCCATCGTCCGCCACGCTCGATCCATCTTGGCCCGCGAATCCAAACGATGGCATTGACCAGGGCGAGCAGGGCGTACGCTCTTGCCTCGGTACCGAAGTACAGAAGGGGCAACCAGGCAACGACCAGCAGCGGGCCCCACCGCCCGCCCCGGTCGCCGACGGGACGCGCCTTCCACACGACCCACGGAATAGACGCGAACGCGAGGACCGACGGCAGCCGCACCATGAGAGTGCCGAGCATCAAGCCCTCCTGCCAGCCCACGAGCACGAAGAGGAGGTGGCAGAGCAGGTAGTGGAGGGGAGGTCCGGAGTCCACCTCCAACGCCGCCATCAGCTCGCCAACCGGAAGCCGGGCAAGCGCAAGGGTATACAGTTCGTCGTGCCACACCGGCCGCAGCCAGGCACCGGCCAGGGCGAGCACACCGGCGGCCGACGAAATCGACACCGTCAACCGGCGGGTTGAGACGATCCCCTTCATGGCTCCCGCCGCCGACGCGCCAAACCGGCGAGAACCACAAGCACGGCGCACCCGCTGAAGACCGTGGTATACAGATGCATCGGCGGCCGGTAGCGACCCTCGAGATGGTGACTGCCTGCCGACACCCGGAGGTGCTGGATGATGCCGGGGCCCTGCTCGAGCTCCACCGGGCGGCCATCGAGCTGCCACCGCCAACCGTTGACCGGGGCCAGCGAGACCCACAGCCACGCTTCGGTCGGTGCGGTGGCCGTTATCGAACACGTGTTTCTGGCCAGTGTCGTCTCCGTCACCTCGCCGACACGACTCCCAGGATGGTCTGGCTCCGGTGGCTGATCAGCAAGCCACGCGACGGGCATCGCTTCGTGGTTGTGGAGAAGGCGCATTCCCCCGCGGCTGGCAACCTGTTCCATGCCTTCCGGAAGACTGTCGCCGTCCGGCAGAATGATCCACTCAGCCGCGAGTGCGTCGAGCCACCATCTCCTGACGGGTCCCTCGTCGGTGATCGCGATATGCGACGCCAGCCGTCGGTTGGCCACCGGGGCGTCGGTCCGCGTCATCGTCAATCCCTCTTCGAGATTGAGATAGCCGACCGGCCAGAGACGACGCGCGTCGAGGCCAGAGGCGAGCCATGGCATGACGTCTTCGGCGGGCGTCGGCACATAGACGCGTCCGCTGTCTACCGCTTCGGGCCAGGTCGGCTGCGCGGCACGAATGTCATATACCGGACGCAGTCCGATCAACGGAAGACCGGCGACCACCATCCCGGCGACGCCCGTGACCAATGCGGCCGCCCTCAGAGCACGTCGGGCGGGCGCCAGAGCCGCAATCAGCATCAGAAGGGCGGGAGCGCCCGCAACCCACCAACGCAAGGGATGACCACTCACAACGCAGGCTACGAGGGTCATACCGGACGCGGCGGCCGCTACCCAACGACCGCGGCCGGCAAGCCAGTCGTCGGCGCCCCTCCCGGCGAGCGGCAGAAGGAGGACGAGGCCGATCAGGGCGAAGCGCGATGGGTAGCGAACGAGGCCGCCGGTAAGGATCACGTAGAGCCGGCCGGCGCCAATCTCGGGAAGTGTCGCGAGCACTGCGAAAACGACCACCACTGCCAACAACCATTTTCGCCGCCAGCCTCCGAGCAACGCACACACGAGCAATGGAGCGCCCAGAAACAGGCTTTCGGCATAGACCATCCGACCCGCTGTCGACAACAGCCCCGGAACCAGCACTCCGCTCCAATCGACCGGAGTCACCGCTCCTCGCAGAAGCCAGGACGCCGGCGACCCGCGGTCACCCTCGGCCACCCACGCGAGAAACGGCACCAGCTGGACGGCAATCACAGCCACACCGAGGCTGATCCCGATCAACGCCTGGGCGCGTCGACGAGCGATAACGATGACCAGAACCACTCCCATCGCCCACACCTGCGGCTCTCCTCCCAGCCAACCGAGAGCGGTGGCAACGGCGAGGAGCGGCAACGATTTCCGGTCCTCGAGCCGCGCCGCAAGCACCATCCACGGCAGCCAGGTCAGGGTTTCGAGATTGTTGAGCACGCCGACTGTGACCAGCACCGGGCCAGCCGACCAGGCCGCGACCTCGGCCAACGTCCGCCCCTCGCGACTCGCTCCGAGCTCTCGCGCGACCAACCCCACACCGAGAGACAGCAGGGCGAGATGGAGGGCGATCTCCGCCGTCAAAGCCCACGACCCGGGAAGGACCAGATGCAACCAGGCGGGGGGGTAGAGGACTGCGGTTTCCGGGTTTGCGAACCACGCCTCACCGCAGCCGTTGGCGAGGTTGATCCACGGACTGACACCCGCCCCGATTAACTCCGCGGTCAGACCACGCATGGGTGCGAAGAAGTCGATGAGATCACGGTGGGCCGGCATCCAACCCAGGAGCGGTGCCGATACCAGCAGCAGCGGCACCCACCACAGCCCGACCGAATCTGTTCGCCTCAACGGAGCGCCTCTGCGAGCTCGAGGAACTGCCACGTCGGCGCACTCAGGAGCTCACGCTCATAGGCGTTGAGATCGAGGCGGGTGCGGAGGCGTACCGACTCCACGGCCGCGTCGTAGGCCTCGCGCGCCGCTTCCACTTCACCGCGATCGAGCTCGAGTCGAGCCAGGAAGAGCCTAGCTCGCACGGTGTGTGGCTCCTCGTCGAGAGCTCGTCGAACCAGATTGACCGCATCATCCCCATTGCCGAGGTTGCGCTCGAATCGAGCCCACTCGAGAAATGACCACGGTTGGTGTGGTTCGAGTTCGATCGCTCGGGCAAAGCCCTCGCGCGCGCCGTTGACGCTGTCCGGCCAGGGACCGAATTCCGCCACGACCCGCGCGTGGACCATGCCGCGATTTGACCACAGGCGGGCAGCGCCCGGGTGAACACGGACCGCCTCGCCACTGACTGCAGTCGCCTCCGCGACAGTTTCCCAGCCCCATTGACCTTGCTTCAGGAGCTCCCGTGTTTGCCACTCGAGGGGCGCGTCAAACCACGGCTCGGCTCGCATTGTCCGTGCCGCCACAACCGGGTCCGGCCCACCGGAACGCCATATCCATCGGGCCCAGGCGGGCTGCACTACTCCCCAGAGAACGATGAAAGAAAACGCCAGACCGACAACGGTTCGCCCGTTCGTCGAATAGGTCGACAAGCCGTTTGTTGGGGTTGGCGGGTCGGCGCTCGCTTCCATCAGTCCGATGTTGAGCGCCCACCACCATAGGACAACGTCCACGGTCAGCATGTCGTGAAACGTGCTGATCACCGCCATCGCCACCAACGCCGCGGTCATGGTCCGAGACATTCGTCGATTTCCATGGACCCGCCGCCACCAGATGAACAGAGCGCCACAGGAGATGAGGAAACCCACCAACCCCGTCTGCACCAGCACTGCGAGCGGACTCGATTCGGCGTAGGCGATCAGATACTGTCGTTGTCCCACGTGGTCGGCGTGGAGCAGGCGCACCGCGCCGGCCGCGTCAACCAGCCCTCCCGGACCAACCCCGCACAGCGGGTTGGAAACCCACAACCGCAGCACCGCGGACCAGATGGCGGGCCGAAACCAGGCGAGGACGTCCGGTTGGTTGACGAAGCGCCACAAAAGAACAGCCGTGACCCCGATACCGCCGGTCAAAAGACCGATCATCTTCGCTCTTCCCCACGGCAGGACCACCGCAACGACGGCAAGCATCGCCAGCAGCCCGGCTCGGGACCCCGTGAGCACCAACCCCAGAGTCAACACGGCTGCAGCTGCAAGACGCCACCATTGCCGGCCTTCGATTATGAATACCGCCGGCAGCGACACCACGAGCAGCGAAGCAGTGACGTTGGGGTTCTCGAGCAGCCCTCCGACCCGCAGACCTCTCAATCCCACCGCCTCGAGCATCACCCCGAAGGCCAGGATCACCGCAGTAGCCGTCAGGATGAGCAAGCCCGCATGGGTGTTAGACTTACGAGTTCGCCGGGCCACGAGCCACAGTCCCCAGGTCACCATCCATACCGTCACCGCCTCCCGGGCGCTGAGAGGAGCGGCAGCCGCCACCGCGGCCGACACGACACCCCACACGAGAAAGCCAAGGGCCACCCGTTCCTCTAGCATGAGCTGCCCTCGCCTTACCGCCACCGCCCAACCGAGCGCAACCGCCAGCAGCACACCGATCACGACCCGGGGGCCCGGATAGAAGGCGCCGCCAAGGATCGCCGCCAACGCGACCACCGAAGAGACGATCATCACGGAGGCCTCACGAATCGTCATCTTCGGCTCCGGAATCGAGTCGGCTGAGAAGGCTCTCGAGGCTCTCGGCACGCATCTCGTCGGACGGCTGTTCGAATGCTGAGATCCAGGCCTCCGAAACCGCGTTCGGCGCCATCCCGCCGGCAATCGCCAACTGGCTACGAAGGCCCGCCAGGGCAGCCGAATGTGGCCGCAGCCAGCGTCCGCGATCGAGCTCTGCGCGAGCTTCTGAGAGCCGTTGTGGATCGCCCGTCTCCAACGCAGCCGCCGCAACCAGGCCGAGCGGGTCGACCCGCCACGGCGCGAGCCGCCGCGCCTCGAGCGCCCCGTCCAATCTCTCGGAAGGAATTCCCCGCGCTGCCGCAGACTCCTCGACCGTGAACGAGGTCACGTGGAGGACCGTCGCGGCCAGCACCCCGGCGACGGCGGCAACAAAAACGACTCTCCCACGAGCGGGCGCTAGCTCCGATTCAGACGATGCGTTCGCGAAAGCCATCGCCCATCCCACGAGCACAGCCCATGCCAGAGTCACGCCGGACCCATAGAACGAGAAGTCAACCAGATTGTGAGCCGGAATAACCGCCAACGCCACTGCGAGCTCTGGCCGCGCCGGCCACAGTCTGCGAAGCAGCCTCCACAACGCGAGACCAGCAAGAAAACCCACCAAAAGACCGATTGGACCAAGCTCTGCAAGCCACTCGAGCGGCAATGAGTGGGCGTGGCGTGGACGATTGCCAACCTCGAAAGGAACCGCCTGGGCCGCCTGCGCGAAGCCCCCGATGCCGACCCCCGTCGCAGGCGCCGTTGACCACACCCAGACCGCAGTCCGCCAGTTGTCAAGGCGGAGCTGCACCGGTTCGAGCTCGATGACATCTCCCCTGCCCGCGATCACCACAACCAGTACGGAGACCAGCAGCAAAACAGCCCAGAGCAACAAGCGTTTTCTTCGACCGAGTGCCAGGGCGGCGCATGCGCCGAGGGCGAGGGCCGCTCCGACAGGTGACCTGGTCAGCACCAGCCCGATCACACAGAGGACCGAGCCCACGACCCACGGCAACGCGGACCACCGCAGCCGAAGCCGCCACAGGAGTATGGGTAAGGCGGTGGCGAGGAGGACTGCAAGGTGTGACGGCAGCAGTTGAGACGCGAAAGCACGGCCGCTGGCCAGACGCTCGGCAGCAGCTGCCTGGATCCCGACCGGAAGCTGTCCGATAGAGGAGGCCGCTCGGTCCATGCCTGCGGCAACTTGCCACAAGCCCCACAGGGCAAGGGCCGAAATCACCAGCGCGAGCACCGCTGGCCACCGTTCCGGCGGAGATACTCGCGACGCCAGCCAAATCAGCATTACTGCCGCTCCCAGCAGAGAGATCTCGACGATGGCCGATGCGGGGTCCCAACCGGCTGTACCCGAGGACCACAGCACGCATCCGGCCGCGCCGGCGATCATCCATGGATTCGAGCGCTTTGGGGTTCGACGCCAGGCCCAAACCGCCAGCCCGAGAACGACTGCCGCGACCAAGATGGCGGTAGCCGGAAAAGTCTCGACGGGTCGCCAGGCACACAACGCGGCAAGTATGACGAGGATTCCATGGGCGATGATATCGCGCCGAGTTTCGGGGGCCCCGATCACTCTGTCCAACGATTCCACCGCCTCGGTCGACGCCTTTTGAGAAGTCACAGCGATCGACTCCCAGGATTCGGAAGCTGATGAGAAGTGCGGGTTGAAATCGAGGCCGCAGTCACCCCATCATCTTACCGCGCGGCAATTCCGTCAGGGCAAGACAAAGAAAAAGGGGCACCGAAGTGCCCCCAGCTGAACTTGAAAGGCGGATCAAGATCAGATCAACCGTCGTCCTGGACACCCTCGGGGTACTGGACGAAGCTACCGTTCGAATACACGATGTCGCAGTCCATATCGGAGGTGATTCCTGCAGTAAATGAAGCCAGATCACCGATCAGTTTGTCGCGGGCAGCCGACGCCAGAGTGTAGAATCGGGACTCGGCCATGGCGTAGAACGGTGTCCGCCAACCGTCCTCACGCGGCACCGTCTTGACATAGGTCGGCTCGAGATTTCCTGTGATGGTCGACGCGGCCTGAATCGGTCCTTCAGGGAAGGTGGGATAGAACGCCATATCCACAGCGTAGGCCTCGACCGCCGTGCCGATTGTGCGGATGTCCGCCATCGACCTCTTCTGACGTCCACGGTTGATGGCGTTCAGAAGGTTGGGGATCGCAATCGCGGCGATGATGCCGATAATCGCAACCACGATGAGAAGTTCGATCAAGGTGAAACCACGGTTCTTGCGCATAATGCTGCCTCCTTTTACGGAGCAGGTCTTTTGCAAGGGCCATGCCAGCCTTTTAGGGCAGGTTTCGTCCTAAAAAATGACGTTCTGCGTCAGTTAGGGTGCGCGGCGGTCCCGAAAAATGTCATTCATCATGTTGAAT